>Ga0137464_1000023_pt1 | contig 46654 bp, 57 predicted proteins | sample EasRivERMGT814_2_FD_102306 | JGI IMG/M metagenome (GOLD analysis project Ga0137464, IMG submission 102306) | Soil microbial communities from meander-bound floodplain in the East River, Colorado, USA - East River MetaG ERMGT814_2 | ecosystem: Environmental > Terrestrial > Soil > Floodplain ...
GATACGAGGGTGTCACGTTGTTCGGAGAACGACAGTGGTGCAGTAGAAAATGAGACTGTGGTGCCGTCACGCTGCGCAAGCTGGAAAAACACCGCAGCTACAATACCGAACCACAGTACAGCACCGAACATTATTCCAAACCACGGGAAACGCATGAGTGGTTTCATCCTTTACTCCTTCTTCCACGTACCGTCGTGATAAACGAGACGTGCATGACACTCTTTGCAAAACAACGCTGCTCCTTCACGAGCATCACGAGCATCACCAACCGCGATCTCGTACAGCGTGATGGTTTTCTTGTCGCAGACTTTCATCTTTATCCCTCCCAGGGATAGAACTAGGCAAAGAAGTAATCCGACGCGAGTACGCCATTCACATCCAGTTTGCCCTTCGCCGGAGGCTCAGGACATTCCAACGGATTTGCGTGTTGGTCTGCGAATTGCTGATGCAACGATTGTATGACATCCTGCATCGTGTAGAGCCTCACGAACGATTGCCTACAGCACCGAGCCAGTACGCCGCAATCTGTTGGTAAGGTGCCGTAGCTATCGTGGATCATCGCGAAGGCTTCAACACCTTCTGCTGCTGCCTGTGAGACAGTGAGCATCAACGCCGCTGCGTCGAGTGAATGCACGACGTTCGGGCTGATCGCGTTCGCCTGCTTCAGAGGGTCGAGGTCGTCCGTCGCGATGTTGATACGAGGACGCACAATCTTTCCAGCGAGCACGGTCGTGATCTGCTGACGTTTCCAGCGCACGTACTCTTGCCGTACACGAAAGCCTGTTACTGGCACCGTCCATTCCACTCGATGACCAGTTTTGACGATGCCGCGAGCGCAGCTTTGCATCCACTTCATACCCTCGGCTGCTTTGACGACAACTTCACCGAGCGCATCCCATATCAGATCAGCGAGCAGCGCGCACGCTGCATTCACCTGTGACTTGTCCTTCGTCCCGTCGCTAACTGTGAACAGCGACTTCACCTCGTGCCAGTTGTCCAAGCCACGGAGGTACTCGCGCAACTGCATCTTGAACCCGAAGCGCTTCGAGCCGTAGCCAAACGTCATCGTCGGTCGCTTGGTGAGCTTGCGCGTCACCAGCTTCGAGCCTAACAGCTTGGCAGCGATTGGATCGCTAGGAGCCAATCCCTCCAGCTTGTCGAGCACTTTCTCTGCGATGTACTGGTAGATGTCCTGCGGTTGCATCTGCGGGAGCACGTTCACAGCAGCGCCGCCGATCTCATCGCGCAGCATTGCAGAAAAATGTTGTAGCCCGTTGCACGAACCATCCATGCTGACCGGCAGTGAACAGACGTACTCCTCGTTCTTCTCATCTGCACGCATCAGATTGCGCCATTCGCAGCAGAACGCGAAGAACTGCAAAGGATCATCAGCGGTAGACCACCACAGGTCACCAAATGGATCATCAGCAACTCTCTTGATGTCCTGTGTGTGCGCATAGACCCAAGACACGCGCTTGTCGAACGTCATCTTCGAGAACTTGCCTTCAGGAACTTCCCCGAGACAATTGGCTCCGTGGATCGCGAGCCACTGCGCGCCAAGGTCATCGACGGGTTTCCCCTGAGCAAACGTGAGCAGCGCTTTCGCAATGTCGTTGCCCTGGGGCTGGAGATAATCCGCGATAGGATAAATTCTGCCACGAAAATCGACAGAATAGGGGAAGAAGATCGCCCCTTCCTCTACTACACTCTGCGCTGTGTCGAGCACCCGCTGCACCTCGCGCGCTCGCAGCTTCCTATCATGGTTCTGTTCCTTAATACGTCCTGCACGCTTGGCCCATGCCTTGCGTGTCACAGGGTTGGTGTCGATGTCGGGTGGGCGGTTGGGCTCAGGCTCTGGCCTGAATAAAGGAAGACCGGCCACGCCTCCGCCGCGCTGCTCTATGTCGCGAAGCAGATCATACACGTCACGATTGATTCGCCATGCTGTGTTTTGCAGTGCGTTGAGCGCCTCATACACCAGCGGCATCTCGGTACATTCTAACCCTCGTTGAAATGCAGTATCTCGCTCATCAGAAAACATTGGCTTACGAACGAGTGAATACTTCCCGCGTAACGCGAATCTAAAACCGCCACGATTCTTCTTATCCCACTGCTCTGCTCGTTGTACTCGCCACTGCAACGGCGGGACCACCATTGGTTGATTCTGTGCTTGTAGAATGGCGAGCGTGTCAGTGCGAGTAGTGAGCCACCCGCTAGTCTCTGGCGTTGACTCCAGATACAGCGTGGTCTTTTGCTTTCCTCGTGTTATCCTCGTGTGTTTCACTGTCTCTACCAGGTCAGTGGAATTAACAAGGAGTTCAATAAGCTTTGCGCCTACGGTCATTCTGATTCTTGGAGGCATGACCAGATCGGCAGTGTCTAACGCTTTTCCTTCCTGATCCTTTGCTGTTCTTACTGCGTGATCCATTGACCGCGCCATGTGTGCATAGCTCGACGTGCGAAAGTGCTTGAGCTTGTACTCGAACAGCCCCGGCGCTGTCTCTTGCAAACGTCGGTAGCGAAGCTCATCAATGATGAGGTCACTAATCTCGCAGCAGATCGTTGCATATTCCCTGCGCTTGGTGATTCCGTCGAGCACTACTTTGAGTGTCATGTATGCGGCGACAGGTACAGAAATACGCTCGATCCACCCGTGAGCGGCAGATTTAGTACCACCACCTTGTGGTCTTCCTTCCTTCTGCATCCACTCAATGATAGTCTTCTCTAGCGGCTCGATGCCGAACTTCATAAGCTTCCTCGCTACGTCAGACCGAGCAAAATCTCCTCGCTCTGCTTCCTTCTTTACCTGCTGACGAAACAGGCGTTCACCTTCGGCTAACGCTCTGCTTTCCCGCTCGCGCTGCTTGTCGAAATCCGCTTGTGTAAGTTGTAGCTGCAATTATCCCTCCTCGGTATAGAGTTGGGCGTAAAAACAAGGACGATATCCAGAGTACAAGTTTTGTTACCGGCTGATCTTGGCTACCGGCTATGGTCCGGTGCCACTCCGGCTATGAGCGAGTTCCTGTTGCTGCTCCTTTGGCTCATGTCGGGGCAAGGGCGTGTTGTACTACGGAATCACTGCGAAATGACTCTGTGATTACCTCCAGTTTAGACAACAGGTAATAACAGCCACGGTATAACAACTGTGTCGTAACTTCTTAAGAAACCTCTTGTTATTCACTCTAGGGTAACCTCTGGTAGTAACCTTGGGTACCTACCGGAGCCTATGTGGTGAGGCCACAAGTATACCGCTAAGGCGTATATCCCCGCCAGGCCGAAGCATTGTTAGACAGCGTTAGCGGCGTGTCTTACTCGCCTGCTCTACAAGCCAGATGAATGCGGCAACGAGAAAGAAGCCAACGAACAGCCAGCGAAATGTTTCTAATGTCACGATTTGTTTCTCCTTGTTAAAAGTTGCGGTTAGACACGCTGTTAAGGATTGCTGTTACGACGCGAGGTTACACGCGCTGTTATGATCGCTGTTTAGTCCGTTGAATATTTGGCGGGCATTATTCCAACATAGGAGGTCGGTTGTTTAGAAGCTGCGCCCCATGTTTGCCAATACTGTCTCACCTTTTCAGGGTTAGCTGTTTTCCATGTACGACTAAATACAAGTTGACACTGGCAGCATGTACCACTACAAGCATAACGTGTAGTAATGTGTCCAGACGTACACGGTTTTCCCGTAAAGTATCGTTTGAGCCCCCGCTGTTGTGCATTTTTGCGTGAAATTAGCCTCACTTTCCCCCCTTGAGCTTGTAGGTCTTCGCTATTTCGCGCAGTATCGCATCCACTGCATCCGACTGCGACAGTGGCGTAGACAGCCCCGCACGCTGCGCGTAGAAGGCTTGAAGCGCTTCGAGTAACTGCATGGTGTCTTCTGGTAAGCGGACGCCTAACTGCTGGCGGCTAGGTTTCTTAGGCATGATTTCTCCTTAGCATGGGGCACTCTGATAGGGGCCGCAGCTTTGCCCGCCGATAGATGGCTCGTCTTTGGAGTTGTGTAGCGTGGCGCTTGCAGTAGTGCCAGTGATAGCCACCCCACGTTACGCAGGTATTTGCTATGTGCGGTGCGGGCTTGTTCCAGCCTGCTATACACTCCCAATCCGTTAGGCTGCGTTCGGTTGGCTTGTCGGCCATACATCCCCCCTGGTGATAGTGATACGTTAGCAGCCTGCTACAGGTCGTACAAGGCTCTGGCCTCCCGTGCGGTAGGCCGTAGGCGTACTCCTGGTGACCTAGCAGAGCTTTGGAGGCTTACTCTTCAGCGGGGAACATGCAGTCGTTGTACGCCATTTCTGACTCTTCGCGGCCCCACTCGTGGATGACGTTCTCGTCTCCGAGATGGAAGTCAGCGCGGAAGTCTTCGATGCTCTGGAAGTCTCCGAAGTTCTTGTCAATCCACTGTGCAACGGCCTCGCGGTCGCGCACGTCTCCAATGTTCTCCATGTCGGATGTGTCCAGGGGCTTTTCGTAGGCACAGAGGCCAACTCCGGGTTGCCAGATGTAGCCGACAACCTGGATTTGCTGCTTCGTGACTGTGTAGCGCATGGATTAGGCCTCCATCTGTAGGTAGCTCTTGAACATCGTGAACACTTTGTTAGTCGCGTCTTCGCGTATGGCAACCTCACGTTTGGCATTGAAAGGCTTGTAGCGTCCGGGCTCGTTTGCTTTCCAGCGTGGAGAATCGGGCGACCACGGCGGATAGATGATGGTGCCAACCCGTCCGCTATCTAGGCCACTACCTAGGAGTACAACGACGTGTGTGCCGGGCTTGAATGAGCGGCGCATTACTCCCCCTTGGGGCTACAGCCCCTCATGTAGTCGTAACCGTCGAACCAGTGGACATCAGGCACGCCACTTGTGTCCTCGCGTGAGCAATGCTCTTGAGCTTCTGTCAGTGTGACGTTGCTACGGATCGTGCGAGGTTTGCAGCCTTGGCGAAATCTGATGATGCGATAGATGCGAAGCGCTCGCATCTCTGCTAGCATGGCGTCGTATTCTTGCTGCGTCATACGGCCGCCTTGTGATAGACGATCTGGCCCGTTGTGAGATTGACGCTAGCAATGAGCTTCCCGCTTGTTTCATCGTGACGGGCAATTGTGATCGTTGCCCAATCGTACGAAACGGGAAAACCGGATACGCCGCAGCACTGGGCGTTAACTACCACGTCATAGCCCCACGTTTGCAGCAGCGTGCTAATTCCTGTGGCTTTCGTGCCGAGCCTGGATGCTTCGCCCCTGGCTCCCTTGATGACTGCGCGGAAGTGTGCCATGTGTTTGACCTCTGGTAACGAGTGAGTGTTGCTGGAGAACTGCGGGGACGGGAACTAACTACGGTGTGACGTAGTACCGGGCGGTGCGTTCCAATTTCTTCCAGAACGCTTCGACGTAGTACCGGGCGGTGCGTTCCAATTCCTTCCAGAACGCTTCGCTTGCTGCATCTTCCCAAACGCTGCAAGCCTCATCTAGGCGTGTACTGTCTGGATCGTTTGTTGTGTCTAGGTCGTAGTCTTCTGCTAGGCTCTGGGGTGTAGGTGCGTCTGCCCATTCTCCCGACAGGTTGGGAGCGCTGTAGGTATCGAGCACAGCGGGGTCGCCATCTTCCAAACCTTTCAAGACGTAGCGGTAGGTTGCGTCTGTCGTATTGCCATCGAAGCACCAAGACGCTGCGTTACGTCCTGCGTCACGTCCGTCACGACGTGCTTTCCTGAGTATCTCACGAGTACGCATTGGGCTAGCTCCTCCATCGTGGAGTGTTGAACTACGGCGGGACTACTGAGCAACGATGCGTACTTAGCCATCGCTTCCCCTTGATTGAATGAAGCGCGCCCACTCGCATTGCACGAGTAATGCAGCTACCTAATCGCCTAGGCTCTGTGCGCGTCTTAGACGTTCGCACGCGACTACTAACGGGCGACCTTGGGGCTTAACCCCTCTGTCTTTTGACCTTCCCGCCTCACTTCACCTTGCGCGGTGTCGGCCCGTGCTCGCTACGCGTGCTATGGATTGGCCTGGAACATGTTCAGCGGCAATGCTGCCATCGGCCTAGCGCCGTGTTGCTGGCGCACTGCTGGCATGTAGCAAGCAGTATGCCATACACCCAAGTTGTTGTGCGACAAGGTTAGACATTCTGACACGCAGCGAAGTGACTACCGCAAACTAGCAGAGTGTTGGCAGAATGCTAGCAGATTGCAAGCAGGTAGAGAAGGAAAGAAAAAATACCGATAGTCACAAACAGACGCTAGCAACATGCAAGCAGAGTGCTAGCACGTTGCTCGCACCATTGTAGAAAGGATCGGACCGGCCCTACCGTTCGATTGCCAATCAGGAGCGCGAGGTTAACCCTATGCGTGCGTGAGGCTTACGCGCGCGTGTGTGCCGCTAGTGTGCCGGGTGCGGGGTAGGGGATCGAACGCGCGCGGGGTAGGGGTACACGGGGGGAAACGCGCGAGCCCGGAATAACGTTGACCCCCACGAAAATTTGTGTCTAAATTCTGCCGAGCATCAACCATAACAGCGTGCCTAACACGATGCCCACCTCTCGCTGCGCCACATCTTTCACGCTCCATCCATTCACGTCGAGCACGAGTTCATACGCGAGCGAGAGCGCAAGGCTTACAGCCAACTGCTCCCACACGCCAGTCCATCGGAGGAGCCACCAGCATCCAGTAGAGACAGCAAAGCCTGACAAGAGTTCGACCAACCAACTCGGCCAGGAATACCAGAAGTGACTCATATCACGCCCCTCTAGGAAAGCTTGAAGTGGGTAAATCCGCTCGCGCCTGTCGGTCATTGGGGGCGCCCACCGCGCACCGCATTGCTCGCAGACGTATTGCAACTCAGCATCCCTGTGGTCGCACGTCTCTTGGGATACGCCGGGACTCACACGTTTTCCGTCGTTCACTGGCCGGTTCCTTTCGTCGGTGCTACGCCACCACGAGCGCGGCGCTTCCCATTAGCGAGAAGCCGCCTTCTGGCGTGCTGTCTGCATGATCTGCTCCATAGTATCGGCCATCTGCCTGTGAGCCTCTGGCATCACCTTGGCGTAAATGGCTTCAGTGACCCTCGTGCTCGAATGGCCGAGGCGCGCTGATACCCAGGCGAGGTTGACGTTCCCCTCGTTGAGCAGGGCCGTCGCATGAGAATGGCGAGTGTCGTACAGTCGAATGAAATTGGGCAGACCCGCTCGTTTGAGTGCGGACTTGAAGCGGTTTCGCACGTTGTTTGGATCAAGGAATCCACCTGTGCGAGAAGCAAAGATGAAATCGTTCCGAATGTAGTGCGGGCCATAGGCAAACATCTCCTCAATCTGCTGTGTGCGGTGTTGTTTCAACGCCTCGATCATCGACTTTGACAGTGTGACAGGTCGGAGCGACTTCTTCGTCTTAGCTTTGCGCTCGACCAGCTTGTATGCGCCCTTGGTTGTTCTGACGATGACACGCTGGACGCGCACCAAGTCAACTTCCAGATCAGACCACTTGAGAGCCAGAGCCTCGCCAGGGCGGAGACCAGTATCGAGCAGCATGAGCCATAAAGGAAGCAGCCTGCGCCCGGATTCACTCTTAAACAGCTTTACCATTTGCTCAGGTGAAAGGATAGTGAATTCGCGTTCTACCTTCGCTGGTCTCTCAGTGTCTTCCGTTGGGTTCCTAACGAGGTATCCCAACTTGATTGCCTTGCCGAGCACCTGATGAAGCACTGTATGCGCGTACTCGATGGTGCGCGGCGAGAGCTTCTGCTCGATCAGAGCGTTGTAAGCAGCCTGTACAACTGGCGGCGTGATCTGATGCAGCTTGAGGTGCCCCAGATGCGGCAGAATGTAGAGCTTGAGGTGCAGCTTGTAGCCGCTTAGAGTGGATTCGCTGATCTGCACCTTCGATTTGTACCACTCTTCCACGTACTCTGCAAGCGTCAGCTTCACAGGAGCAGCAAGCGTGTGAGTATCACCAGCGCGCAGCATCTTCGTGAGAGCAGTGCGTGCCTGATGCGTAGTCCCCTCGAAGGTCTCACCGACGTACTTGCGTTTCCCGTTGCCGTCACGTCCGACGTAGACTCTGAGGAGCCATTTGTTGTCGCCACGGGGAATCATCTGGCCGCGTTGCTGTTGCATCGTCCCTCCTTTAGTGGGGTGGTTATTCTAACGGAGCCTATGTGGTCAGTGTGCTACTAGTGTGCCTATCTTGAGATATACCGCGTAGGGATAAATGCTGCAAGTGGTTATCCCTGCTGTGTTACCACATAGGCTCCGATATATCAAACTGGTGGCGGGGTCGGACGGGTTGTCACCCACTCATCCCCTTACGGGATAAGACGTTTCGCCCCCGCGTATTCCAGATTCGTAATCGAGCGGTCGTCGGTTCAAATCCGACCGGTGGCTCATAGACTTAGCCTATTATACTAGGCAGTAAGTGTGCCGTTTGGTGTGCCTAACAGAGATCACATCCGAGATGCCATAACAAATATCGCCAGAGCGCCCGAAACCTCCAAGCATAGGACCAGTAGGGTACAAGCCAGAGCATGACGAACACGATGAGATTAGGAACTAACAACAAATCAACTTCTACTTCCTCCCCGCCAGTCCATCGAGGGAGGTGACCGATAAGTTTCACGGTCAGCCTCCCACTATCTGATGGTTAATGAGTTATTGCGTAGGGATGATCGACCACTGAACGTGCCAGTAGTCCTGCCGGATGGACAACGAACTCCCATTCCAGCGAAACGGTATTGTTCACCACGAACTGTACACCTGTTGCTGTAATCACTGCCACCCGTCGTCTTTGATGATCGAGCAGCCGAATGATTCCACCGTCCTGTGCTCGAATGTCGATCACAACGTTCAGTGGGACTCCCTCAATTCCGACATCGGGGAGACACGCCGCTACAGGGTAATCAACATTGGAAACTACCAAACGGTCGGTGGTATACAGCGCTTCTTCTTCCTCGATTAGCTCTCTGTAACCCCCGCCAAGAGCGCGGAGATAGTGGAGAGAAAGTCTTGCCTGTGCACTCGGAGGTGTAATCGAGAGTGAACCAGCAACGAATCCCGGTCCTGATGCCAGTAGCCGCAGCCCTGCTGCTGCTGGTATTACCACCGTGCTGCCACCGAGGTCTCCAATGATGACCACAGGAGAACCGCCCAATGCCCTTATAGCGGCATGAATCGGAACGAGAACGAGAGACCCAAGAATCACTGTAGGACTGACTGCTAAGGAGCGTTCTTGCGCTCTTGCAGGAGACAACACAAGAGACCCCAAGACAACGGCAGGAGCCGTTGCTAAAGATCGCTGCTGTGCTATTGCAGGAGATACAGAAAGCGATCCTAAAACAATCGTTGGGGCTGTTCCAAGAGTCCGAATGATAGCGGCTGCTGGTGTGACGGTAACACCGGGGCTTTCGATAACAACTGTAGGATCGACAGCGAGTGCCCGCAGAATAGCTGTAGCGGGACTGATGTTCAAAGAGCCTAGAATAGTTGTTGGCGCTACTCCCAGCGCTCGAAGAGCAGCAGCGTTGGGCGTAAAGACAAGCGATCCGAGAATAACTGTCGGAGCTATTCCTAAAGCTCGAATGCTTGCTATTGCAGGGGCGAGAACAAGCGATCCAAGAACAACGGCAGGAGCCGTTGCTAAAGAGCGCTGCTGTGCGCGTGTCGGAGATACACTCAGTGATCCTAGGACAACTGTGGGTGCTGTTCCCAAAGCCCGAAGAACAGCAGCAGCGGGGGTGAGCGCAAGGCCCCCGCTATCACTGATATTGAGATACTCACTATCGAACAATCCGCTTGCCGATGTCTCTGGATCGAGAAGGCTGCGCTTCTTTAGTTCTGGATCAAAGAGTCCGTAGCGCATGACTTAGAACCGTTGTTGAGGAGAAACAGTGAAAGGCCCTACCATCCCTGACGGGAAAATGGTGCCGCCTTCCCAATCGTTGAAGCTCGCCGCAGTTTCCGTAGACGAGTAAGCAAGACCGGGGAAACCAGACGCAATGAGCGAATCAAACACAGAGTCGCCAACTTGAAAATTGTTGCATACGATGGTCAGAATCGGCCCTTGGGCACGCAATTCCCAAACGTCTGTGTCAGCCCACGCCAACGTGCGCGTGGCGATGGACACAACGGCTCCAGCGATTATTCGATGGAGTACGACGTTGTTGCTCGCTGCATGATCTACAACGAGCCGGTAATAAGTTTCAGTCGCACCAGCCGCTTTACGAACGATTGGCCCGGCACCAGCACCGCCACCACTTGTGCCGGTAACCGACACTTTGCTCTTACTCCATTGATCGTTTGGCCAGACAATACTCCCGTCGTAGTAAGACCAAGCGTCACTTCCGACCGAGTTGGGTAGGAGTACGTTGCCAGTAAGCACCATCCGCAAGCTGCCCGCACCAGTCACCCACGGACTAGCGACGGGGTCTTCGTTCGCCCGGTCGAAAGCGTCGCTCGCAAGATTAGTTAGAACAAGGCCCATTACGATACCTTGGTCAGAACAAGCGCGCTGCCTGGTTCAACCGTTGTTGCCACTGCTGTTTCGGACGAGTGCCATAATTCCAAATTGCCAGCAACTGTTACACGCAACACACCTCGAATCACTTCAATGATGTCAGTCGCTGTTGTGGCAACCGCCGAGCCGCCAATGTTAGGCGCTGTCGTGCTGAACGCACCAGTCGTACAGCCCGAGCACATGTTGCCAGGATTCACTGACGCATCGTCCATCGAGCCAGTACCCGTGCTCAAGCCGCCAGCATCGTTGATAATGCTCAGGGCTTTCATCGTCGCGGTGCCGGTGAAGTTGATGCCGACCAGCGGCGAAGTGCCTGCAGTCCCCGAACGGACGATTAGATTGTACTCAAAGACATACGTGCCAACCTGCACGTTCGCGGCTTCAAGATCAGTGACTTCCGTGCCGGTCGTCGTCGAATTCGAGTGAGCGGCAAGCAATACTTTTGTTGTTACACGCGGGTCGGCCAGTGCCACGGTCGCGCCATACACGCCGCCATTCGCGTCAAAGTGGAACCACACACCCTCGTGACAAACAAGTTCTTCGCCCGGCAGTAGCGTGCATTTGAACAACTCGTACAACGTGCTATTTGCGTCGAACTGAACGGTCACGGTGTTTGAGGTGCTCGCGTGCTTATTTCGCAACGAAAGGAATTTGAGATTGCGAAAAGTACTTGCCGCAGGCGCTGCCACGATATCCGTAGTTGTTGCCGAACTGATCGCGGTATTTTGCTTCCCCGGCGTGGCAGATTCCGGCGACTGCACATAATCCACGAATGAAGCGTGCGCGACAATATCTGCCACACTGCTCGTTATGACGCTAATCTTATCGGTGGTAAGAGCCTGGTTTATCATTCGATTACTCGGTGTCTCTCAGTTCGCAGTTCTGGAGCGTCAGGGTTTGACCAACCGAGACTGTTCGGTCAGACACCAAATCCAAATACGCAAGGACCAGCCTGCTGCCTATGGTAGCGTTGTCGTCGGTTAGGACTGCATATCGAGCCCCGTTACCGCTAGCAGGAATGGAGCCGCCTGAAGCTGTCCACACCACGTCTTTCACTTGAACAAAGGCGACATCTGTTCCATCATCTTCAGTCAATACGTCGAAATCGGTAGCATTGCGGGCAAGCTGAAAGCCCCCGTCTGAGTACCCATTGCCAACAGCGATCTGAGTAAGCTCTGAAAGCGTGTTTGTGTCAGCGCCGGGGGTCACCGCGCTTGTTACTAGAGCAATGTAGAAATTGGTAGGGAGGGTCGCGGCCCGATAAATCCAGTCCAGTTCTTTGAACTTTCCCCTGTTGGTGCGTCCAGAAGCCATTGGTTACTACCTCTTGAAGATGGTGTGAAGGCGTAGTAAAAATCGACGCCATGCGGATGTGAAATGATTGTCCGGGTCTACTGTGACGCGCGCCCCCGGAGAGTTGGCAAGGTGCCACTTGACTGCGCTGCGGCTACGGCCTCGGTAAACAAGGTTGCCACGAACGTCTGCTACTTGGTAATTGGTCATGCTCTGAACTACTTCTCCCGTTTGACGCTCCACCATGTAGCCCAGGCGCTGCCTACGACGTAGGCTGCAAAGGCTTCCATGTTGTGCGTGTAGATGACGATGAGGGATGACACACAAATCACTATGTCCCACCAAGCTGCTCGCCGCGCATCTCGCGATTCAATGGCGAGGAGGCACCATGTTTGGGCTGCAGAGGTGAGGAAACCGAAGCCGAACGATGCCCCTACGATGACAACGTTGGTCATTAAGGCCGAATGAAGCGCCACGATGTTGGACAGACATAATAGCCACGAACTTCCGGCAGAAATACAACCTGTTCAAACAGCGGGCACGCGGTGCCGTCATCGGCAACAATAACGTCCCAGGGCCAACTGAAATCTTGGACGCGCCAATATGGCGAACGCTTCCAAGTCATTAGACTGGCGTAAGACTCGATTTGACTCACGATTTTTGCATTCCTGTCACCAGCACGCGCTGGAGCAGGGATGTAGCCGCTGCCGTGAGCACAAGCAGCCATTCCGATGAGTAACAGCAGAATGCACAACTTATCCATGAGTTTCATGGGGAGAGTCTCCTGGTAGAAAAAGCAGAAGCCCCCGGTCGCGGAGTGCGCGATTGTCCAGGGGCCTCGCGGCTGTCGCCCGAAGGCGGCAGGGTTAGTTACTTAGCTGCGGTCTTGTTGCCGTTGAGCCGCTGTTGAATCCAGTTGTACCACAGCGTAATGCCAGGGAACGATCTTTCCGCTAGCTGGAGGTCTCGTTGCTGTTGCTCTGCAGGCGATCTGACAATTTCCATTGCAGAACGAAATGTTTCAGCAACGTATTCTTCAGGCAGGTTGCCGGTCGCACTCTCGTAGGTGAACGCGGGTGGACGATTCGTGTTGAAGAGCATCCGCACGCTGTCAATCACTTCGAGCGCATCTCCAGTTTCCTGTGAACGCTGGTCGAGAATGTGTCCTAACTCGTGAGTGAACACGCCGTCGTCAGGCTTCTCATACATCTGGAGAGTACCCGCGTTGGTCGTACCGCCCTGAAGCCTAGGGTCTGCTTCAGCGGGCCGGGGCACCGAGCTAACCTCTACAGGCGGCCCCTGCCCTACAAGCAGCGACAGGGTATCAGAAACGTAGGGCGTAGAAAAATAGTTCTTCCACGCATCTGACAGTCCCCGATTCCCTGGCACGAACTTCGGCGGGTCTGGTTTGATTGGAGCCGTCATTAGAAGGCCAAGAAAAGGGGTAGATTCACGGCGTTTCGACTAGAACCTTTTTCACAGGCCGATTGACAATCACCATCTTGTCTAAATCAACTTCGACTAGAGCCAAATCGGTGATGCCAGCTTTGACAGCGATGGCCTGCAACGTCGCGTTAAGAACGGCGTTCGTTCCAATAAGTCCCTGTTTCAACTCTTTGAGGCGTCCAAGAAATCCGGCTACCTCTGTTTTCTCGTCGTTAGTAAACTCATAGACGACGTTCGTCTTTCCTTTGAACAACTCCATCTAATTCTCCTTTATGCTGGTGGACGAACTGCAATAGTAAACGCGGACCACGATTGACTTCCGGACCATGTGAATGTGCTTGGATTCTCAGAAGTCGCGTACAACGTTCTGCGAAGAGAGCGGAGCAAACACGTCGAAGCCCCATCTCCAGTTGACTGGACATTCGTATAGTTCGTCGGATCGACGCTGAAAGTAGGATTGCCAGTAACAGCAGCCGCCGCCAACCACAACGTTCGATCTGTCCAGTTAGGAGTGTTGTTGCTTGGATCGGCGGATGTACCTGGGGCACCAGAGTTAGTGGCTACTACAACCCCGTTTGTCCCTGCATCTCCAAACCAGCGTGTAATTCTATACGTTTGAGCCGCTGCCTTTACGGAATTTGCCGTCACAACGTTAACGGTCGTTCCGCCTTCTGAGCCACTAGCTGCTTTCGTGAAAATGTTAGCCAAGCCGATTGATCCAGCCGCAGTCCAGCCCGATGGTGTTGTAACAGACCCTTGCGTGGCATGGAATGTAATGAGCATCAGAAGCAGATCACCAGCATTCACAGTAGCGGGCATCGAGACGTTGTGCGTCGTTGAAGCCGAACTGACAGATGTGGGGGTCATGCTCTGCACCTGTGGCGTGGGCAACAGCACGTTCGTCTGAAGCGTCATGCAGGTAAAGCGCGTCGTTGGATTTGTGCGGTACTCGAACTCAAACAAGTCCAGCGTCCCCGGTGTAGTGGTGAGCGTCGGAGGAGTGTCGTTCGTGTACATCACGACTTCGCCGTTCGGCCCAACGATGGTTGGAAACGGGCGTGAGCCTGTAGTGTCTTGCTGGAACCAGATACGGTAGCGCCCACCGTTTGTTGGATTGGTGAACGTGACCGTCGCAGTGTTGGTGAGTCGGACTTGCTGCGTGAGGCCAGTCGAGAGATCAACTGTGATGGCTGTGCCACTGTCCGTCGAAGGCTGCACAGGAATCGCGAGGATGCGCTTGGCACCAGTTAAGTCTATGACCGTATCACCAAGCTTATCCCACACTTGTAGGCCATAGTCATCTGTTGCAGCCGAAATCTTCCCAAACTTCGAGCGCACGATTGGTGAGCCTTGTGCATCTGTTACGGTAATGAGTGCGTTCGTGAAATCGGCCTTGAACTTCACTGCTGAATCTTGGATTAGCAGGTTTGCAGCGGTCATATCGACGATGGTTGCACCTGCGCTATCGAAGACTTGCAGTCCCCAATCAGATGCGCCGGTATTTACTTCACCGATTTTTACCCGCGTCTTCGGGGAGCCTTGCTCATCAATGATCGTAATGAGACGTGCCGTTGTTCCGGCTACGTCGATAACGAACTTTGAGTCTGTATCTCGAACGACACCCTTCAAGATTGCACTACCGTCAGCGAGCAAATCGAACTTTGAATGATGCAGAAGTGGATTCGTCGTTGTGGCGGTGAAGTCGATATACATGCCAGTCACAGTGCCTGGCACCGGATTCGCTGAGGCAAAGAAGATGCCCTGCGTCACTGCGCCAGGAACAGAGAACGAACTGTCAAGCTGGAGAAGACTCTTTCCATCTCCAGAGATTAGCTGTCCCGCAGTAATCGAGCCGATGTTGGCGTTGATTGACGAGAGGTATGCAGTTGCAATCTGGCTCGCCACGATAAGGCCAAAAGCATTCGCCTCAGTTGCTGTACTAGGGTTGATCGCGCTAGATGCAGGGCTGTAAGACGAGTCGCTGCCGCCGCGAATTTTGTACTTGTATGCGTAGGTCTTCGTCGGATCGAGCGATGAGTGGATGACCTTGGCTGATGTTGTGATGATGCGATCAGTTGTGTATCCGCCGCCATTCACGCTGTAGTCGAGGACATAAACCTGCGTTCCACCGAGCACATACGCCGACATATCAATCAACGTTGACTTGTACATCGCTGTAACAACTGGAGCTACACTCGGATTACTCGGAGCGCCCGACAGCGAGGGGTTCGAATTGAAAAACGTTGCGAACGTCCCATCGGTGTTGTTCTGCGAGACTGCTGCGCCGGAGGTAAACTGCGTCTGCAAGAACCTGGGACGCCATTTCCCTGCGCTACCGTGCCATGACATGATGTCGTCTGCTACGGGACCAGCGCCGGTTGAGAAGCGAGTGCCTGTGTGGTCGAACGTGCCGAGCACGTCCATTTTCACGTCGAGCGAAAAGTCCGCATCCTGTCCCCACAGCTTGCCCCAACGGGCCGCAGACGCACCGAGCGTCAGTCCACCTGCGTTCACTGGCGAGAAGACTGTAGTCGAGAAGGTCGCACGATTGCCCATGAGCGTCAGTGATGTGAGGGCGTTTGCACTGCGGATTGCTTGAAGGGCTTGATCTCCGGCTGCGCCCGCATCGTTACGAGTTACTAGTGAGAAAGAGTTAGGCCCGCCCACTCCATCTACGCTAATGTCCCAACGTTTGGCATCCGCTGCTGCTGCCGAGTCGTTGAACACAAAGTCAATACGACCACCGGCACTCAAGTTAATGTTTGCACCACTCGCTGCTGTGTGAGCAATTACAATGCCGGAACCTGTGAATGGTCCCGAATTTGTATTACCAATGCGAACGGTTCCGCCGATACGAACTGTTTCACTGTTACCGGGGTCTACTCCAACGACAACAGAGCGGCCACCAGCACTACCAAGAGCAATAGCGCCCCCCGCCGCGCGCACGACGGTGATCGGGTCGTCTAGGAATGCGCCTGCATCTGTTCTAGCACGAATACGAAAGTTGGAACCAGCATCAGAACCGCTTTCAGCAGCTTCAGTGACGTAAATGCCCCACCGATTAGAGCCAGAAGTGGCAAAATTGATTCCCCCCGGTGTCGCAACAGGCCTAGAAAGCGAAAGACCATCTGAACCACCCGCAGTGGAAACTGCAACGTTAGCGGTGCTGGAAAGTCCAGCAACAGTCGTGATACCGCCCGTTATGGAAAGCGCACCCCCGTTGGCCCAAGTGCCGCCGCCGGTAGGAAGACGCGCATAGGCCAGATTGCCAGATGTGATATCCGCTGCTGTAATCAGGGTCCACACCGCCGCAGCACCAACGGTCTTGATGAACGTTCCATCTGCCCCGACAATAAGATCGGCCAAACTCACGGCACCATCAGGAATGCTGCCTTGAAGGTCTTTCTCTTCAACCCGCGCGAGCGGGGTCAGGTATGTGTACGGTTCCCCTGGATGGCTCTGAAGGAGATCGTCTGTTCGGGGCGTCTTCGACATCTAGTTACTTTCTCTAAGTGAAGTGAGGTTTACCGACGCTTCGACCAGCGAGGAGAATTGGTTGTTGGCCCGCCGAAGTGTATCGAACTCTTCAACGTACCTTCCATGAACTTGCGAAGCTCTTCATCTATCAACGATTCTTTGTGCGTCTTCAGCGCCTTGTCTTTGTCGATCCTCATGCGCTCGATCCAGTAGCCACACGCCATGCTCACAGCTTCAAGTCGATCTTCGTGGGGAAGACAGCCCTTGATGCGAGCCATGCGTGTGAACTGCTGGATGAAGGAGTACTGCGACTTGTCCTGCTGCACTGCGGTATCGCGCTCGATGACCTTGCGATCCACTACGAGCCTGTGCGATTGCACGAGAGGCTCTAGCGTGTCGAGAATTCGCATCTCCTTCTGTGTACTAGCCCATCCACTCCACTCCTCGTCGAACATTGGCGGGCGAGCGTTAGGATCGGGGTCTTCTGTGCGAAGCCGAGCATCCTCCGCGATCTTCGACATCACGGGCTTGAGCAACTGACGGAACATTCCGCCGCCATAGTTTGGCTCGTCAATGAGATAATTGACATGATGCCGAATGGCCCGAGTAGCGAGAGCAGAGAGCGTGGCTTCAGAGAAGCCGGAGATGAAGCCGCCGACATCTACGAGGTAGAGCATTCCGTGGAGGGTCTTCACGATGGCATAGGAGGTCTCGTCCTGGCCGCGCCCTGAAGGGTCGATAGCCATGACGGTGCCTGTGTACTTCGCCATCTCCTCGCTCTTCCAGGCGTACTTGACGTAGTAGTCTCCGTCGAAGCCGCCACTCTGAAGGTCTTGGAGCACCAGTGTGCGATCCCCACCCCACACAAGCTTGACATGTCCCATGTCGAGATCGCAGTCGTGAATGATGAGATCGTGCGTTTTGAGCGGGTGCTTCTCGGTGTCAGAGGGGTTCGTGTCCAGCATGAACTGGAGCGCGAAGCCTGTGAGACCGTAGGACGCCATGCGCTCGCTGATTTCAGACTCAGGAAAACGCTTCGGTTCGATGGGCGTATTCGCTGGAACACCCTGGTCGATGAACTTCTGTACGAACGGCGAGAGCCGTCCGTGATACAGGTCAACGCGCTCAGGGACGCGAATCGGCCAAACGATGACAGTGTAGCCGCGTCCTGGTAGCCTGTTATAGAGGGATGCCTCTGCTTGCGGAGTACCGAGGTAACGAATCCGGCCTCCAGGTTTGAGAACAGCGTCGAACTCCTTGACGAGTTCTGACAGACGCTCTCGCAGCAGATGTGACTGTGAGTTCTTCGGCACCTCTACGTCATCAGGGACGATCAGGCTAGCACGAGAGCCTGTAAGCTGGCCGGTGATACCAACGCTCTTGACCGAGGGGTCTTTGGAGGGCGTTGCAGGGCCGACATCAAATGAGATGGCGCTATCGCGTTGGCCCTGGCGAGGAGCGAGGTGTTGAAGCAACGGCATCTCTCGAATCAACTGTTTGCAGAACTTCGAGAAGTTGTCCGCCAACTCCTGCGAAGCCGATACCACCATGATCTTTTCCTGCGGGTCTAAAAACAGGCACCACAGGACGTAGGCGACGGTGATCCACGACTTGCCGACACCACGGAATGCTTCGATAACGAGACGACGATCTCCATGCTGAAGGTGCCAAGCGATGTCGTTCTGCACTGGCGTGGGCGGTGGGAGCCCCAGGAAATCCCATACCTGCCGCAAAAAGACTCTGAAGTCATCGAGTCCTGCGGCTTCGATTTCTTCCTTGGTGTACACTAGGCGTTCCTGCGGATTGGCAGGATGCCGTCGTCTTCAAGCTCCTCGGGTGAAACATTCGAGGTGAGTTTGTCACGAAGGGCCTGCGGAAGCTGCTTAGGATCGAGCGACCACCCGTTCTGGAGAAGCACGCGGGACAAGGTTGCCATATCCGTCGCGGTCGCTTCACCGCTGTCGAGAAGCTTCTCCATGCGCTGGAGCCACTTCGTCTGGAGCCGTTCTGCGAGTGCGGTTTGCTGCTCCGGAGTTAGCGGTGTGTAGTCTTCAGCCATGAGAGAGTTTCCTTATCTGCTGTGAATTGTGAAGTACTTGAAGAGAAGACCAACAGCCGCCATAAGCGCTGTACCTCCAGCGATCAAACGGTTCTGCCACTTCTCTAGCTTGCCGATGCGTTTCGAGAAGGCCGCGCCAACACTGGTGTGTCTGGCGTTAGATGTTCGGACTTCATGGATGAGCGCATCGAGCTTTGTTTCCATGCGACCGACTGACCGCTGTAGTTCGAGTTCTGTTTCGTTGCTCATAGAGGGAAGGAAGAAATGGTGTGCGGGCCTTTACTGAGGCGCGGCCCGAAAGCTGCGGTTGCTCCTATCCGACTCCGCACACCAAAGTTTTTACCTGGGAGAGACGCCGAACAGTTGTTCAACCTGCTGAACACCAGATTCGCCGCTCGTGATTGCTGCGCCGCGCATTCTCCGGACGGCTCGAATTTGATTCATCAGTTTCGGGTACTCGTCCATCACTTGCCTCAACGCACGACTTTCATACTTGTTCTTCAAGGCGGCAGCACGAATCCACCGCTCCCCACCGGGGAACAGGGACGTGCCATCGCTGGCTTCCTGCCACGTTGACGACCGTACAAGCTCGTTCATGGCCTCGCGCAACGACGGGCCACCAGCTGCAGGACGACGGATTAACTCCATCATTCTGATAAATGGTGATTTACCTGTACCATTGTCGAACGTATTGCGATTCTGAAGGTTGATGAGACCGCCTTCAATCTTCGGAGTCAGCGGAGACAGCCCGTGACCGAGGGTCAGAAGATCGTCTTCTACTGAGCGGCCTGTGTCCTTCGCTGTGAGAATCTGATTGCGATTCAACAGCCCAGGAGTTTTCATCATCGGTTCACCGAAGATGTCGAACCGAGGATCGAGCGTCGTGCTCCACCCAGGTATACGCGAAATAATCGCATCCGACATGCTCCGCACATCGCGGTAGACATCATCGGGATTCAGCGAGTTTGCCAACTGCGGCACAGCGGCGTTGGCTGCGAAATTCTGCATCCAGCGTGCTGTCGCGTGCGGATCATTGCTGCCCCACGCCTCAGAGAACTGCGTGATGCCTGAGAGGTATGATTTACTCGACAGATTATAGAACAATGCCGAAACCGTCGCGTAAGCCATGTCCGTAGGCTCTGCCGCCTTCTCATCTGACTCGTGAATGATCGTGCTGAGATCGGCCATCAAACCGAGCGGCATAGCTAGCGGATCGAGACGAGCATAGCTGATCCACTTCCCGCCGACTCTGATAGAGTATGGCTGGCGACCTTTACCTTCAGCAGTGTTGCCAAGCCACAAACGCCGAAGGTCTGGATCAGACGGGCCGCGCCCGGTGAGGTTACCAGCAGACGCTTGGTAGAGACCGAAGGCATAGAGCGAACCTGCAACAGCCGAACGAGTGTGAATAATTGCTGCCTCTTCTCCACCTCGCGCCAGCGCTTCACGCACCTCGCGATTCAGGAGGTTGAGGCCTGGGATACTCTTGTGGACGTATCGGAAGATGTTGACCGACGCCTTCACGAAGGGCGCAATGAAGCGCGCTTCGAGGTGGTTGTTCACAAAAGTCTGAAACCCGCCACCAAACGTTTCACGTCCCAGAGGAGCGGCCATCGTTGGCACCTCTGCATATCTCAGTGCTTCGGGAAGCGTGGCGATGCCGGTCTCTGTATCGAATGAAGCCCGAAGGTCTTCAGCAACACGCTCCTCCAGCGCTGCACCTGTGAGTCCCTGTTCACGCCCGAGTCGTAAAGACTTGGCACGCACAAAGGCTCTGTACGCAGTGAGACGAGAAAACTCATCTGCCGCACCGAGAACGCGGCCAGGAATACGAACGACATCACCAGTGACGCCGCCGATAGCGATGTGCTGCGGCTGCGGATTGATGATGCTGCGGCCAGCATTGAGGGACATTCTCATGCCCTTAATGTTGTCCGAGATGTACTTGAAGTTGCCCCACATGATATCTGCGCCTTCACGGAACAACGCTCGATTACCTGTAGCAGCACCGGCCAGCATTCTGACGGATGGCTCGAAGATGTTGAGCCCCGCGCCCGATGCGAAGACGGTTTGAACAGTACGCGGGCCAGAGAGTAAGAAGTTTGCAAACAATTCAAACGCCTGACTCAACTTGCCTGTATTCTTGATGACTTGAGCAGCGTGTCCAACCGCGAAGATGTCGCGGGGAGCACCATCAGCCATGCGAATCATACGAGCTTGCGCGGCGATCTCACGATGAGACATACCGGCAGTGATTTGCACCGGTTCAGCAGGAGCTTTAGTGGGAGTTTTAGCTTTGGGTTTCGCCGCAGCCGTCGTGCCTTCTGTTTTGAACCTGATGGGTTTAGAAAGCACTGATGCAGACGAGCGCTCTTGCAAAATACGAAGTGAGCGTCCGACTTCACTGTTAGCACCTGCAATTTCGCGTGTAGTGTTGTAGAAGTTCTCCAGCGCAATCCTGGCTTCCTCATGTGCTATCACATCGTGTGGTCGCGCATCGAGAAGCTCAGACATCCTGGCAAGTCTCTTGCCCATGCCGCGCATTACCATATCACTGGCGAGGAGCCACGCATGAAGGTCTTCAGTCGTTCTTAACTTTGCCCTGATGACGGCAGGAGCTTCACGCTCCGTCAGGCCACCAATAGCTTCGCGGGCAATGCGGATAGATTCTTCCACAGGTACGCCACCAGGGCGACCCTGTGCTTCATCCATCGCAGAACGAAATTGTTTCGAGATGGCTTCAATCTGCGCCATCACTTCGGGCTGCGAGGCGTAATACGACAGATTGAAATTGGCTGTCTCTGCACGCGCAGCAATTTCTTCCGGCGTGTTGACAGCAAACAAGTCTTTTGCAAACTGTTGATGTTGAGCAAGTTCTGCTGAAGAAACACCGCCGTTGGTCCGAATACGAGCATCGAGTGCGTCGTTCATCACAGCAGCCTGTGTTTCCAATTCTGCACGACTAGTAGACTTGACGCCGCTCTCGTTGAGAAAATTCTGAGCAACCTTAGAATCGGTAGTCGCCACTTCGCGATGCCGAGCCATGATTTCATCAGGGGTTATAGTACGAGCAGGAGCGCCTTCAACTGGCCGTCCGCCACCGTTTGCTGGCTCAGTGAGCAAGTCAGTGTATTGCTGCTTTAGCTTGCCCACCTCAGCAAGCCGCGCCGTTTGTTCTGGGGTGCGCTGCGCTGCGGGAATGAGCGAAAGATCACGCGCCTCATTACCAAGGGCATCGAACTCTGCAAGCCGACGCGCTTCTGCTCTGCCAAGACCAGCAACAATCGGAGACTTGGGATTGACACCAAGAGCGAAGTGACCATCTCCTGTCGGATTAACAGTGACGTGCTGACCTTCAGCAACATGCTGTCCTTCAGCAAACCGCTCCATAACACGCCGGGATTGATCGACAACTTCTTGCTGTGCAGCCCGAGCTTCAGCAGATAAACCGGACTCAAGAGCTAAAACTCGATTGGCACGTATCCAACGAACACTAGAAATGAGCCCGTCGAGCACGGCACCAGAAATAGCCCCAGCCGCTGACCGTTTGATGCGGGCAACTAAAGCGCCATCATCTCCTTTTACGCTAAGGAGTTTTCCGAGTAGTCCTACACCTGTCCAGTTGGGAGCACGAGCAACAAGTTCAGCAAGCTGCGCTTCGTAGGGATTGAAAGCGATAGCGTCAGAAAGAGCCCCTCTCACTATGATACCAGGACCACCAGCACCTCCGCCTGTGAGTACCATTCCAGCAACGAACTGCGTAGCGCTTTCAGTGAAACTGGCGAGAGGATCGTCACTACGTTTGCCGTAAGCAGCGAGCATCTCGTCTTCTGTTACAATGTCTGTGTTCTCATCGGCCATGAAGCCGCGCGCCCCACCCGCTTCATCATAAGCAGCGTTGAATCCCGGCTGAATAAATTCACCAATGTTTAGACCTCCCGGTCCTGAACCAGGAACACTGGCATGGCGACTGACGAATGAGCCGAACTCAAAGGCAGCGCGGGAAATACTGTTTGCTGCGCCTGCGAGACCACGACCTACGGCGTGCTTAATCTCAGCTGAGCGTGCGGTTCCTTCAGCACCAAAGAGCAGCCGGTGCCAGAAGCCGTGAATCGGCGTCGTGGGCGACTGCTGCTGATCGGTCTGTGGAGTTGAAGCACTATCGCTCTGAAAAGACTGCATCAACGCCGCGTTGTAATCTTCAGGTGATGCTTGCGACCAGTCGGTGACTGGCTGTTGCCGTTTCGGAGGCGCACCTCCGGTGGGCTGTTGAATCGGATTGCTCACTGGTGTCCTTCAAAGCCCCGCAGGGCGTTAGTTAGGAATTGAATCAGGCGGAATGAAGATTGGGATTAACTTCCGCTGTTGCTGTATGAATGCTGCAACAGCTTCTTTCGTCGGCGGAATGCCTGCGTATTGAAGAATTGAAAGAGCCTGTGGTGAAAACGCGCCACGCCGCCCCTGACCAATTTGTTCAATTTCCGCTTCTAAGAATCGAATATTACTGATGTCAGTGACTAGCTGTTTTGCTGGATCAGGACGTTGCGGGCCATTCATGTTGGCTTCGGGAAGCTTATCGAACTCTTGAATCGTTCTTGATTCTGACTTGGCCCGGAATACCTCAATTCGCGCATCGTGAACCCATTGAAGCGCTTCTGTGTTTGAAGCATCCTTACCAGGACCGTTGCGCCACTGAGTGTATCGCATGGAAAACTCATCTACTGCTTCCTCAGCACGTTGCGCCATGATCGGGTTATCCCCGATGCCACCAAATTCCACTTGAAACATTCTGCGAATCTGGCTTCGACCTTCTTTGTATAGCGGGTCATTGACGAAACGGTTAGTGCCGCCAGTGGTATCGCGCTGAATGATTTCATTCACCAGCCCGCGATAGGTCGTGACGCTGATGCCTCGATCGGCGAGAAGCGCAGATGCATCTTCCAAGCTCGTGGCGTGCTCCCCTTCATTAGGAGTGTAGACACGCCGAAATGCGCTGGCGACTTGAAGAGGATCGTCAGTGAGCGTCCTGTCGCTCCAAGCATCTTGAAGCTGATGAAGAAGCGGTACCTTCTCAGGAGCTACAGCAGTCATTGCTGCACGCAACGCCTTGAGATCAACGCTATGCGGATCGCGAGACTGATCGAGCGCCGCCACCGCTTGTCCAATGATGGTGTCTACTTCCCCCTGCTTCGCACGCTGCTGTGCCTCGTAATTGCGGCTGTTCTGCGCCTGATTGTCTGACGCAATTTCATTCTGTGCATCTTCAATCGCTTTTGCACCGTAGCGAGTGTTACTAAGGAATGGGCGATTGCCACGATTGTCGGCTTTGCCACCACGAGTGTGTTCAAGGATGTGCAAGATTGAATCATCGTTATACAGTTTGGCAGCAGCAACGACAGCATCAATTGTCATCTGATTGACAAGATCGCCACCCATGCCACGGGCAACGGCAGCGTCATTGAGGCCAGTGATACTCGCGCCCATTGCCGTAACATCGACAGGACGACCCTGCTCGACGAGTATGCTATTCAGTACTTCAGCGAAGTGACCATCGCCTGCGAATCGAACGACACGACCAGCAAGCTGTGCAGCGAATTGCCGCTGCTGATCTGCAAGGTAGGCATCGGTCTTTGAACCGAAGCCCTGCTCGAAGTGAGCGTCACGATCCTCTTCGTTGAGATTTGTTTCTTGCCACTGCTGAGTGAACTTTTGTGCGAATGCATCAAAGTCAGCAGGGTCGGTAGTAGTCTGTAGCGTCTCATCCTGAGCCGCAGCGACCATCATCTCAAAGTTCATCCTGTCAGCAGCGAGACGACCAAACTGTTCGCGCAGACCGGCCATGAACCACGGAGACTGATTCGGCGTAATCATTCCGCTCCGAATTGCCTCTTTGAAACTCTTCGCGCTCTGAGCTAACTCCCGCGCCTTCTTCTGACCGGCAGCGAAATTCTCTTCGGCGCTGCGCTTGGCAAGCGTATCGCTAAAGCGCCCGAGAGCGGGAGACAACTGCGCGAGACCCTGAGCAAGCTGTTCGAGCTTCCTGCCCTCGTCAGTTTTGACGAAGGTGTCCACTGGTGAGGCGACTGGCTTCAAGCCCGCAGGCGAGATGCCGCTGTCTACTTGTAGTCTTTGACGAGGCATCCGTTATCCTTTGGAAGGCTTTCTGGAAACAATAGTGTTGGCGAAGTTCACACCTGCACTAACGATCTGAAGCCCTGTTGCGAATGGATTGGCACGAGGTGCTGCGTTAATGCGATTCTGTGCTGCACTCTTTGCGGCGATCTTCTCTCGCTGTAGCTGAGAGATGGTCATGTCGAGATTTCGCTCTTGCGTCACCTTAAATGTGGACGCTTGTGCCGAAATGTCCCCGATGAGAGCATCAACACTGGCCCCCGAAACACCAGCTTCGCCTGCTGAGACACGAGCGATGGCATCTGCCGAACGCGCCTGTCTGTCTGCCTGCATGATGGTGAGTGAGGTGGCGTCCTGCTCTTGAACTTCTCTAAGAGAGATGTCTTTCCAGGTGTCCTGCATCGCCTGCTGAGCAGCCTTCTTATTTGCCTTCGACGCTTTGTTCTGCGCCGAGGCATTCGCAGCGGCGCTGCCAGCCTCAATTGCTAGTGAGGCGCCAGTGATGATTGTGATTGGATCACACACTGCTTAGATTCCTGGTAGGAGAAAAGAAGAAACGGGTGACCGTTGATCTGCACAAGTTCGTCAAATTGACAACCTGCTGTATGTAGCCAGCGGCCATGAAGGGAATTGCATAGATACACGATGTTACGAAGGAGCCCATATTCACGAGCCCATTTGTTCAACCAGCGCGGTGCCTCACGAGCAATCGCGATAGCTCCTCTACTAACTTCAGATGTGCAGAGCATCCAAGGGACGCCGATGCGCGCAACTAAAGATGCCGCCGGTGTAATACCGAAGAGAGCGACAAGATCGGAAGCTGCGTTGTTGAAGCGAAGCGAATAGCACTCAGTAGAAATATCAAATGCTTTCAACAACACTTCCTCAGCAGATTGTCCTGTAGCTATTTCCACTTCTCGTCGATCTAGCGGGCGAAGCCGAGAGGAAAGCCAAATGGCCTCCTCCCGGTTCGCTGATCTAATCTCTAATTTCAAATGCGTCTGTCCCTCATGGAGAAGTCTCCCTCCCAATCCAGCGAAGAGAAGGCGCAGACTCCAGGTGAAAAGTTGACAAGCTCGATGGTAGCATTCTCGTTCTTCGAGAGGATCGGAACAGTCAATTTGCCCGAAGCAGGAAGTCCGAGTGTAGCGACCCTGAACGAGTAAGTGATTGGATTTCGCCCCACGAGCGTGACCACGACATCAAAATCTGTGGTATCGTGATACAGCACGTCTATGTTGCGGAGTGTGAGCCGCCCTTTAGTCTCCGGCACCTCATCTTTAGGACGGAAGTAGATGCGCGAAGGCTTCTGGCGGAACTCGTACAGCACTCCGATATAAACGCTAGCTCCGGTCAGGTTGCCCTGTCCGGTTGTACGAATCTGATTCGCAGCAGGCCGCGATGACGCCAGCACGAGTCCAGTTCCACGGTTGACCACCACCAGCGTCCCTTCGGAGCCGTCAGTAGCTACGTTGAACGGGATCGTCCACGTCGTTGTATCGGGGCCAGCACTGTACGCTGAAGACACGCCGGTCGTCGTCTGATCGACACGCCGATCGAGATATAACAGCGCTTCGTCGGACGTTGGAGACTCAAGAGTCACGTTCAGGTCGATGGTTTCCAGATAGACACCATCTGCCCGAACAGTGATAACGCCGAGTTTGCCGTCTACGATATCCAGCCCAACCATCAGACCTGTAGAAAACTCCCACTTACTCCACGACGATTGAATCTTGTTACCGTTGTTGTTATCAAAGCGCGCGGAATAGACATAGAGATTCTTTAATCCATCCGCGTCCGTCAGAAGTGCAAAGAAGCCTAGCGTATCGTCTCCGACTGCCGCCAGCGGCTTCCCTTTGATGTACTTCGGAACGTCTTCAGTGATGTTCACCGAGTCAACAGTTTCGCCGGTTGTTCCGGTAACGAAGAACTCGGAGACCTGAGTGAAGCCGCCCTTACCGCGCGTGAGGTACATGACATTGCCGTTCACAACAGGCCGAGGGCCTGGAGTGTTGGGCGCGCTGTTCACTAGATCAATTCGAATGGTTGTTGGGGTCAAGACGGGATCGCCAGAAATTTCCCATACGCCATTGTCCGAAACGCCAAACAAACCGGCATTCCACAACACTAGACTATGGAAGAGGGCCACCTCTTTGCGAGATGCTCTTACGTCAATCACGTCATTAGCCAACAATTGTGCCGCCGTGTACCTGAAGAAATTGAATAGGTCACCGGCAGAAGAAAACACAGCGTTCTCGCCTGAAGTGAACACGAGGCGATTCTGATAGAACGCCACATCGCTGATTACGTTGTCAATGAAGGAAGGGAATGGAACAACATCAACGTCGCCTGCTGCCCTATCATTCCACGGACAAGGTTCAAAGATGAAGTACTTCCCTGAACCGATAATCTCAATGAGGTCGCCAGATTTGAACTTGTTGTCTACGCCACCAGTCAAGGCATCAACCGTTATGGTCTGCGCCGTGTTCGACTGGACGATTCCCTGCGATCTATCTGTCAGGTTCTTCAGCGTGCGCCCGTTGTGTTCATTCGTGACCAACGAAAGCGTTGGGTTGTTGAACACAGTAGGATCAGAAAACGTGATCGTCATGGCAATCGTCGGAATTGTGTTGCTGGTGTTGCTGACGATGATCCACGACGTAGGAGTGCCGAGTACAGCGATGAGCGCCCCGTGAGCATCAATGGATGCCTGAAGCGCAGCAGCCACCTCAGTACCAGTCTTTGGTGAGCCAGTCACGTTGTAGTTGAAAACGTTGCCGTCTACTGTAGCAGTAACGGTTGCACCAATGGGGAATGTATCCGTAGCATTGAAACGAATGACACGCCTGCCGGTAGCGATGACTGTCAAATCTCCCGGCGTGAAGTATGCTCGCCGGTATTGATCGGGAGTTGCACCACCAGAATAGGTGAGCTTCATCTCAATCACATCGTTTGTAGCGAACGCTCCTGCAATGTCAAAGCTTCCAGCGCCTTCACCCTTTGTGGTGGGACGCAATAGCGTGAGATCGCCGGTTCCGAAATCTGTGCCAGGAATGACCGGAGGCATAATGAACGGCTTGCCGCCTCCACCAGTGTGTGTTTTTACACCTTGAGAGACGCTGTTCTTATAAAATGTAACCGTGGCAATGGTGTCCGCCCCCATCAACGCTGTGTCGATGGTGTAGGGAACCGTGAGCCGAGTCGCAGCATTGGCGAGCGTGAGTTTCACGCCAGCATTGTGATCGCGAATAGACGCACGGGTGCCAGCAGGGATCGACACGTCACCTGGAGTTGTAAGAGTCCAAGGAACTGTTGAGATGCCGGTAGCGCTTCCACCATCCGTAACTGTAGCTGGCGGAATAACTGTTGGGCTAACGTGCGGAACATTCTGCACGAGATGCCCGCTTCGCACGAGACGATGAGGCAGCGTCGTTTGATCGAGCGAGGTCAGCGTTCCAGGCTTGGCGCACTCACGCCAGACACCTTCTTGTGAAGGGTTTCCCTTGTCATCGAACTTCACCCAATAGTTGTCCAGAGTGGACTCAGGATCACCAGCAACTTCTACAACGAATCCATTGGGAGCTTTGCGCGGAAGGTCTGCGAAATCCTGTACGGAACCCTTGACAGCTTTGAGCCCCTTATCCGACAGGCCGTCAAAGACAGCCAGTTTGAAATCTGTAGCACCGAGAGAACCAATGATGATATGAATAGTCGAGCCATACCGCGTAAACGTAAACATCGCGAGTAGCGGCTCTGCTTTTAGCGCAGTGTAAAGATCAATCGCGATCTTCTCAGTGCTAAGAGACTCGCGAGACTGAGCAGTGGCGGCACCTACAGTCTTGATCGCCACCGGAACATCATTCAGTGTGACCTGATATGTGGTCGCGTAGTCAGCCTGCCGAATATAGACAAGCCCTTCGTACTTGGCGGTATCAGTCTTCTTCGCACCGCGCTTAACCGTCGTTCCTTTGTTCACGATGACCGTAGTGTCACCAGCAGTCGCGGCACGAAATCCTTTGCTACCATCCGTCAAGTACGCCTTGCCTTGAGGCGCAATCACTGTGACCGCCGCATACGTCAGCGCGTCGTAAGCGAACACATCGCCATTGGCAATTGCTACGTGGTAGCGTTCAACTTCATCCCTGTTGATCGAATGCACGAACGCTGTTGACCAACCGGTGATCGTTGCGGTGAGCTTCCCGAGATACACAAGCGGAGGGCGTTTCATCAGCCCACGCACGAGGTGTGAGAAACCGTTCTTCTGCGCCTCGGCCTGCGAGGAGTGCCGCTGCTCTTGAGGACGCTGCGACACACCATTCAACAGGTTGGCGAGTGACTGTGCAATGAGCATTAGGACGGGCTCTTACGACGAGGATCAGTGCTGATCCAGCCACCAAATCGAGGACGATTGCCAAGATGTTTCGACACGTCGGTGTTCCTGAGCATGTTGAAATCATCTTCCTCGCCAAAGGCTCTCTTAAGATTTCTGAAGGCGAGGCGTTCATCCTGATCGGTAAAGCTGGCAAGCGTTTGTGAACCAACGATTTGCTGTACGAACTGACGAGCGGCGTGGATCGTAATGAATCTGCGAGCCTCTTCGGGTGTCTTCTCGAAATCAAACGCCCACACAGGGTCGATGTAGAGGTATGGTCGTTCAGTAACGGGGAAGCCATCACGGTTAAGCACGCGATCATAAAAGACCAGGATTGGAACCGAAGCAACAAGTACTTTACGCGACGGACGAATCACTGTGTCTACGAACTGGTAACCCTGCTGCTCATTGATCGGAGTGACGGCGAACCCTAAGAGATTCGCGGGTGGTAGAAAGACGTTGAGATTTGTGTGTACCCCGGCGCTATCCACCCAATCGTAAGGTGAAGTGGGGTTAGCCGTGGAGGGTATTAGCTGAAATCCAAACTCTGTATTGAACTTCCAACCCATGCTTTGGATATCGCGCGCTGCATTCCGCAAAATGTTCAGCGCCATGATTACATCAGAATTGATGACGGTGCTGAGATCAGTGCCCACAGGAAGTGGAGCTTCCCCGGCAGATGACAGCATTGCATTGACTGCCTCAAGCTCTGTCATCGGAGCGAGGTTGGTGATAACTGAAGGCATGGTCTCTTATAGTAGAAGAAGGGAGAAAAAAAACCGGAGGACAGGGAGGAAATCCCCATCCCCCGGTTCGAGGTATTTCGGATGTTACTCGGCCTTCATCAAGCCGTGATCGACGAGGCAAGTACGCAAAGTCTGAACTTCAGCCTGTGAGTAGGCCGCGCTGATCGTAGCGAAAGCGTTAGGCGTGTTGGGACGAATGAAGAAATTCCAATCATCCGGTTCCGCCTGTACTGTTCCAGTGCGAGCCACGACGATAGCTTGGCTTCGACCGGGAACGACACCAACGCGCCTGCCGTTCTGCGCGAGCAGTTCGACGGGAGCAGCGCCAGTGACTTCGACACGAATATCGTAATCGACAGCCACAGAGCCGCCCGAGCCGTCATTGATCTTCGGTAGATATGCCTGCACGCTGAACGCCAATGCAGAAGACACGTAGGTGTCCGTGTTGATAACCTGTTCGCCTTGAGCGGCGAGTGCTCTAGTAGTCATGGAGTTTTATCCTTGATAGAAGAAGAAGAGAGAAATAAAGGAAGGCCAGTCGCCGTCCTATGTGCCCTGTGACGGGTTGAGGCGCTGAGTTAATGCGACTGACCAACCAGTATTACGAAGTCTTCAACTCCACCGCGCACTCGGGGCGCAGAATACCGTGACCAACGGCGTACTTCCCGAGGATCAGTGTGCACTGGTAGTCGATGAGCCAGCCGCTCTCAACCGCGAGGTCAAGCAGCTTGACAGTACCCATAGCACCCTTCTGCCAGGCGAGCGCAGCCACGGTCGTAAAGTTGCCCTGGTAAGCGGCAGGACCGGTAGCGATGTTCGACTGCGGAAGGTTGTTCGTCTTGACGATCTCCATGCCAGCGATACGGAAGACCTTACCCTGAGCATAACCACCGTTCGGGGTCGGGTTGTAATCGCTGTGGATGACCTTGGACGAACTGGCGACCAACTGGTAATACTGCGCGGGCTTGATGCCAACGTAGCGGTCGCTCTCGGGTACATCTTTCTCGTCGAACTTCTGAGCCGCAGTGAAGAGACCGGCTTCGAGGTTCGCGACAGTCGTGAGATACGCGGCGTCCGTGAGGACTGACCCGCCGTTTCCACCAGAAACAGTCGCCGCAGCGCGAGCCGCGAGGATAGCCACCTGGAGGAGGTTCTTGTCGAATGCACGAGCCAACGCCATGCCGATGTCGCGCGAGTAAATCGAGCGAATGTCGTAGTGCGTCTTGAGTTCGTCGATCTGCGCGACAGAACGATCAGCGATCAGAACATCGTCGATGATGAGCGTGCGCTCGTTGAGGCCCACACCGGTACCAAGCAACTGCGTGCCGGGCGTGTGATACGCGGCAGTACCCTTCCATGAGGCAGGGAACTGTGCCGATTTACCGCTGGTAATCGTACGGACCATGCTGCGCGACTTCGCAACGTTGGTCTCGTCGAAGGCCGTCAGGACTTCGCCTGCGAAGACCTTCAAGAACAAGGCATCGGGATCGCCAGCCTGGTTCAATTGCCCAAAGCGATTGGGCGTCATGTTAGCCATTTGCTTCTACATCCTGTGAGAAAAAGAGGTTGACGTTTAATTGCGAACGTCGTCTCTCCTCTTAGCTCGCCGGTTTTCTCTCAGGGTGTCCACCGCAGTGGGCCTCAGTTACTTCTCGGTGTTGCATGAGGTTTGACGCATCTCTCTGAAAAGAGACGATGCTTATAGGAAGTTCTAAGCCGGACAACACCAAGGCGGTAACCGAGGGGCTGCAAGGCTACCATGCCTTGAGCGATTCATACGCCGTCCGACTTATATGCACGCAGCGAGACTCGAACTCGCAACCGAGGCCGTCCCGATGAACCGGTGTAAGGACCCCCGCGCTCTACCTTTGAGCTATACGTGACCAAAGAAAAGCTCCCGACAGCCATCTCCCTAGCCCCAAGAAAGGAGGGGGAACTTAGGGATAGGGCGCTGCCGGGAGCCGGAAGGTCTACTTCTTGAAGATACTTGCGACTTGCGGTGCGATCTTCTCCGCCGACCGTCCGACGACGTAGCCGCCGAGGCCGATCTTCACAATGGAAAGAATTTCCATCACGAATGCGGGGTCGAGTTGACGACCGTTAATGTAACCGCCAGTCCAGACGACTGTGCCAATGATGAAAGCGAAGAACAGCATGAGCATCGGACGCCAGTTGCGTTGCAGCCACGAATGACCGCTAGCTTCCGCCACGATGACATCGCGCTGTGCTTGAGCAAACTGCAAATCGGCTTCAACCAGCTTCGCTTGAAAGTTGGTCTGAAGCTGTGCGAGCGCGAGCGTAGCTGCGTTCTTCTCTTCAGGCGATCCGCCCTTAATGCTGTTGATGATACTAACAGCACCATCGAACAGATTCTTCACAGGACCGAGGAGGGCGTTAACTATTCCCATCGCGATTTACCTGTTGCTCGATCTGACTTGAAACACGTTTGACTTTGCCAAACGCCGCTCAACAGACTGGCGATATTCGGGATCGTCAGCATATCGAGGATCACGCATTGCCGCTGTTACCTGAGCAGGGGCGGTATATGGCTGGACACCGCTATCAGAACCGGCATCGCCATTAAGAAGCGCAGGATCAGTTCCTACAGCTTCGTTATAGCTGGTGCCGATTGCTTGTAGAGCAAGTTTTGCAACAACGACGTTTCCCTCGTCAATGGCGTCATTGTACGCCTTGACCGCTGCAGGATCGCCATTCGTCGCCGCCCACTCCAGCACGCTCTTCAACACCTCTTCACTACCAGCAACCTGCGCGAACTCCTGACGCATCTGTGTAGACTGAGCCTTGAGGCCATTGATATGAGCGTCAATTGTTGCGCGATTGATACCCTTAGCTTCGAGAGCCTTGATGGTCTTCTCGGAAAGGACACCCTTGTTCGCGGCGTACTCCTGCGTAAGAGCGGCCATGTCGAGACCGGCCTTCTCTACAGCTTCACGGGCTTGCTCTGGAGTGATCTCGGATTTCTGCTCACCGAGCTTCTTCTCCAGTGCAACATGCGCCGCTTCGAGATCAGCCTGTGTCTTGTACTTTCCGAGAATCAACTTCTCAGCAGGCTTGTCACCTGCTGGTTTATTCGGATCGACAATCACCTTGTTCGCATCGCCGCTGATGTTGTCCTGCGGCTTTGCATTCGGATCAGGGGCGATGTCCGTTGAAGTCGTGACCTGTGTCATTTAGCGGTCTTCAATCGTTTGTTCGATTGAAACCGGCCCCTGCGCCGTCAGGACGGTAGTAATCTGCTTGTACTTCGCAGGCTGATATTCGCCATTCTTCCCAATCTTCGGGCCATCACCGAGTTCAGACAGAGACTCGCCGGAGCGCTCACGCGCAGACACAGACTCGTTCTGATCTGCTAGACCTTCACTACGACCATCCTCGCCCATTTTACCTGGGACGCGAGGAAGCCTTGGATTCAGCACCATCAGTGCTACTCCTTTTCAGTGTTTGGTTACTGTTGCTACGCGGGAGCGGCGGCGCTTTGAGCAGCCACCGCTTGATCTGACATCGCTTTGATACCAGCAGGCGCAGTCTTCTCCAGCATAGCCTGCTGCGCTTTCTGCGCGCGGGATTGCTGTACTTCTTGTTCAGAACGCACGAGCCCTTCGATGTCAATGCTGAGAGCCGCTGCACGACGCTTACCATAAGCGCCTGCGCTGAAGTACTCAGCAACAGCTTCAGGCCCGAACGCCTGTGCGACACCTGCAAGTAGAAGATCGAGCTTCATCAGATCGCTCGAACGTCCAAGCCCATCAAGACCAGTAATGATCTGAGGACTCACGAGATCAGCAGGCAGCGTGGGCAATTTGCGTTCCTTCTGCATCTCCAACATCAGACGCACCACGAGTGGACGCTGCAATTCTTGGCCAAGAATTGAGTAGGTGCCACCGAGGGCTTGCTCCAACTCTCCTGCCATGAATCTGATTTCTTCCGCAGTGACACGTTCAGCTTGACGCTGGATGCTGCTATTAAGAAGGAAGGCTTGCTCCATGCGATGCTCGATTTCGTCCGCTGTCGCTTTGACAACCTGGAAATCGGGGAACTTCTCCATCGCCATGACTGCGATGTCTTTCGGCTTACCGTTGCTGACAGCGCCTTCGACCATCGAACCGCTTGAAGCTTTCTCGATCTTTTCTCTACTCGTGACACCACCCTCATCGAAAATCCAAATGATCTTCGAGGCATTAGCAGCGAACTCAACGATGGATTGACTGAGGGATTCAAGAGAGTGAAGGTCTCCGAGATATTCCTCGACGTGTCCACGGCCATAGTCGGAACCAGAAATGGCAGTCCAACGGGCAGCGATCCAAGCGTTCTTATCTTTGGGATACGTTCCCTCTGTCCCTTTAACAAGCACGTCGAGTACTTCCTGATGCACCTTCCACGAGCCGTTGTCCTGTTTTTTCACCCAGGTGTACAGCCAGATCGTGTCGCCGTCTTTATCTGCAGCAGGTGGCGCACCTTGAGCGCTAGTCTTCGAGTCAACGATTGTTTTGACCAGCGGTGGTAAAGTCTTTCTGCTGAGGCCCTCGCGAACGATGATCTCGAACGGCTCACCAGATACGTCGCGCTTAACGACATAGTTGGCGAGGTTGTGAAACTTCAGCCCGCCGCCCTTGAGGATTTGCAGAAGACCGTTGCCTGCCACGATGAGATGCTTCTTGCACTCACTAAGAACAGGACGCCACGCCTTCTGTTCCATTCTCGTAAGCGTGGCGCGTTCCACCTTCGCCAGCGCTGTCTCAATCTCTGCTGTAGGATCATCACCACCGCGCGCTTTCAACTTGTCCATCAAGAAATCTTCCACTTTTAAGCGGAAGAACGATGAACCAGGAGGAAACAGCGCGAGTAAGAGCTTCGAGGAAAGGTTGTTTACCCCTCTAGCACCGACGCTCTGAAACGGCGTTGGCAACTGTGAGGTATCGTTCGTGCTCTCCGGTGGGAGTAGCGCGGGAATCGTTAACATAGAACACTCACGCGCCCGCATTAACACAGGGGATCGCAGAGTTTCTAGTTGCGTGTATCGACCCGAGGCTGTCACCACAGGGGGCTGCTCTTGTTTGTTGTCGTCAGGCATCCGTAGTTATCTCGGGAGATTGATCTTCAGATCATCAAAGCCAACCTTCGGGGTCTCGATGCGAGGGCCGAAAATGGCTCCGGCGTCCGGGGCTGGAGGTACGCCTGACTGATCGGTGGGGTGTTGTAGCTGCGTGATCTGCTGCTGCTTCTTGGTGATGTTTTCTTGTAACGTCTTCCGTTGAATGTAGGCAAACATGCTACTCTTTCCTTCATATGTCGCGAGACGCGCCATGAGTCCATTCAACTGAGTCGTTAGCTCTTCTAATGAAGGGAGCCGTGTGCTAACAAGCAGCGACGGCAAAACGGGACTGCTCATCGGTTATGGCTCCAAAACGCGAGTGGCTTGCTGGTTGTGTTCGTGGGCGAGCTTACGAACCACATCGGCGCGACCGGCTGCTATCCAGATGTCTCGATCACTCATGTTGACGTTCGGACAACGGTCTGGAAACAGGCGGTTTAGCCAATCGACCAGGGCCTTAGAAATCGGGGGTATCGGGGTATCTGCCATGAAAGGTCTATGGTTCCTACCGGAGCCTATGTGGTAAGAGTTAGGGAGCCGGAACCCTCTAACCTGTTTGCTAGCACGTTGCTAGCAGTCCATCGGAATCAGGCGATGATCGAGGATGGTTTCGACGGTATACACCGGCATTCCGCACGCCTGAGCAACGTAGATTTCAAGCTTTGCACCTGTAGAACGCTCCCATCCTTCAAGAACAGCAATGGCATCCGCGTCGAGCACAGCTGGCAAATCAAGTCTCATGTAATACTTGAGAGAACGCGCTTGATCGGCCTTAGGATTAAAACCTTCGTCGAGATCACGTTCGGCGGGAGACCAGACTTCGTAACCAGCTTCCCGCAATTCTGCTGCTGCCTGATGAAACGCAGGAAAATTAAACTCGGGATATCCCCGCATAGGTCCGGCGAGATACAACTTCATTTGAGCCCCGCCTTCACACGCTCATGCAGCATCCCCTGCACGTTGAAGAACAATGCACAAAGCTCTTCCTCTGACATCTCCTGATAACCGCGATACGACATCCAAACGTCCATGAAATGTCGCCACATACTTTTCATGTACGAGGCGATGGGGATGCCCTTCTGCCAGTTATCGCTATCGCGAGTACTACCATCGGACTGTACTCTGTGCTTATGCATGTATTCTGCATACCGCCGCAGAGCAAGCGGAGAGAGGAAACCCTCGTAGTCAAGCTTGGTAGTTTCCACATTGCGTGTTGCACCAGTCGGAAAAGTACGAACCTCCTGAGTCACTGCAATTGTCCGCGCAGCGCTGAGAACTTCTTTTGCTTCGTCAGCAGACGAGCGATAAAGACAGCGGCCTACGAGAGCGCAACTGTCCGTGCTTTCACAGGTGCCGCCTCTACAAGAAACGAATTCGGATTCCAAAGTACAACCTCCTTTTTCTTGAAGTCGTAATCCGTGTAGCGGCAGATGCGCGCCACACGAGCGTTCTGAAGCGCGATCTCTTCACCAAGACCGGCCTTCGCATAGGCTGCGACTACGATAGGCCACGCCTCTGAAAAGCGCTGACCTTCGAGGAGCTTCTCCGCTTTGACAGGTCCAACACCAGGACAGCCTTTGTAGCCATCCGCTGTATCACCAGTCAACGTTTGGAATAGGTGGAAGCCATCGGCTTGATTCTCTGTGACCGGCCTGATGAACGACTCGTAGTTCTCACTGCCGCGCGCGTGCGCGTAGTTGAAATGCAGACCTGGAATCGTCAGCATGTCTTTATCAATGGAGACAACGATCTTCTCGCCCTCCACCAGCTTCGGATGCGTAGCGAGAATACCAAGCACGTCATCGCCTTCGAGCGTCGGGCGCTGGAAGACTGTATAGACCTCACGACAGTACTCGCGCATCGCCTTGTAGGTGACAGGCTTCCTTGTCTTCCTGCGATTGCCCTTGTACTCGGGCATCACATCAGGACGCCAGCGCGTATCATCACTCAGAGCGACGATCATGTCGTCAGCCTTGAGCCCATCTTTGATTTCAGCTACGGTATCATCGAGGTGCTTGATGCTGGCAGTGAGATCGCCATGCACTGTCCACAGCCATTCCTCCCATTGTGCCTCGTATTCGTGGGCTGCGGCTGCTTCGTAAATGAGCGTGTCACCGTCGATGAGAAGTGTTCGTTTAGACACGGTAGACACGCCCTCTCCAGACGGCGAGGCCGTTGTGGATGTAGATGGGTTCAGCTTGAAAGGCACCAGTCGTTGGCTCGAAGGTCAGTACGACGCAGCCCTGCTGCCAATCCGGATCGACCATGTACTCGGGGTTCAACGAGCAGGTGCAACCAGTTTCAATCCAACAGTGATTGCCATTGTGATCCTGATGAAAATGCGCGCCGAGACGATGCGTGTGGCCTGATGCTCCCGAGCGCCCGTACTTCTCCATCTCTCCGCGTGCTGTGTAGCCGGAGAACTTTCGGATGATGGTCCCATGCTTCAGAATCCACTTGGGCAGGAACTTGTGCTTCGACTGTGTGCCGTCGTATGGCGCGAACGTCACACCGATCTCATCGAGACCAAGCAACGAAAACCACGTCAGTGATTTGCGGAAGTTGGTTAGCGAGGTGAGCGCTTTCGCTGTGCCCTCCAAGTTCCAGAGGGTACGACGTAAACGATCCTCGTGATTTCCTTCTAGTAGAATGAACTGAGAATCAGGAGTCAGCAGTCTCATTTGCGCGAGATGTTGCCGCGCCATGTTGATCTCGTCCTGCAACGTCTCCATGCGCTCAGGGTTCTTATCGAACCGAGAGAGCAAATAGCAGTCGAGCAAATCGCCCATGTGGACCAGGACGTGAGGCTTCAAGTCTGCTGCGATCTGACCGACGATAGCTAACGCTTTAGGATCGTGATTCGGAAAATGCGTATCACCGTACAGTAGCGCTGTGCGGACCTCCCCCTCTGTTGGAATAGCAATCGCCGGGGGCATCGAAACACCGAGCGGACGGATGGGAACATCAAGAATGCTGGAGGTGTCCTGCTCGTTCAACTCAACGCCCATGCTTTTCGCATAGGCGCGGACAGCCTCTAATGGGTTTGGCACCAGTTAGCTCCAACTTTCGCCTCTCCATCGAGAGGGCATCTGAAATGGAAATGCTCTGTCATGCTGCGAATTGAATCGACGAGCACAATCTTCGTGGCGTCGATCACCAGCGGATCATCCCACACGGCCAACTGGTTCTCGTCATGGAACCAGCCGAGCGCAGCCCACGGATAGAGCCAGCCCCCTCCGGGCGGCGAGTCGAACAACTCCACGAGTGCGCGATTATAAACGACCATCCAACGGCGGCAAATAAGAGAACCTGCGGTCTGGATCAGACTGTTCAATGCTGAGTGTTCGCTGCGGGTATAGACACGACGACCGTCGAGCGAGATGAGGTAGCCGTTCTTGTTATGCTTCTTCTTTACGTCATCGAGTAAGTACTTGAGTGCCGCGAGCTTCTTCAGGAACAGACTGCGCGAGTAAGCGCCGATCTTCTTCTGCTGCTCAGGCGTCTTTCCTGGCGCGAGAATCTTGCCTAGCTTCTCGTCACCGGCACCGTAGAGAAAGGCGTACATCCAGGTCTTCGCTCTGTCTCGTCCGACCTTGCCCTCACCAACGTATTCAAGAAGCGCTTGCTGCGTAACGCTATGAACATCACCCTCCAAGAGCACCTTTCCGTAGGCCCCGTCATCGTACTTCGCCATGTAGTGAGCGAGTACTCGAAGCTCCAAACCGGAAGCATCAGCACCGATCTGCACCCATCCTTCAGGGACGTGGAACAGGGCACGACCCTCAGCGCCGAACGGATTGCCTACCTTTGGTATCTGTGTAAGCGGTGGTTTGACGTGCGAAGCACGATGCGTAACCGTGCCTGTCTGGATGACACCGCCGTGGATGTGCGGGAGGCCAGTGATCTTGCCGCCCTCCACCCCATCGGCAGTGAAGTTTTTCAGAAGCGACTGCTTACCCTCAGCCAGCGCACTGAGGAAGTCATCAAGGAGCAGGTATTCCCTGATCTTCTTGACAGGCGGATAGTTGAGGCCCTTCAGCGTGTTCGCGTCTACTTTCGGAGCACCGCCGTCTGTAAAGACCTCGGGCTTCCACTTATAGAGCACGATCATTCTGTTAGCGATGTGCTGACGAGAACTCGGATTGAACTCGATGGTGCGGAAACGTTCAAGCGGAACACCCTTGACATAGCCGAACTTCTTACTGTTTGTCTTCGGCGTGAACATCCCGCGTGACACCTGCCAGCTTCCGAACTCTTTCCTTAACTCCTGATCGAGTGCCTGCCGTTTACCTGCGAGCGAGGCTTGGAGTTTGATAGCACCATCGACATCGAACGGCCAACCATTTCTCTCCTGCTGATGCAGGTAGGCAGCTAGCTCGTGCTCTGTCTCGATGGACTCTGTGCTGACGCCTGCGGCACGAAGCCGCTGCGCCAAAATCTTGGTAACGTGCGTGTCGCTTTCGCAACGCTGTTGCATGAGTGGTGTCCACTGCGACCAGTCCTCGATCTCGACGCCAACCTTCTGAACGCCGAGCCTGTAGCCCCAAGCTTCTAAGCTGTGCCTGCCGATCAGCTTCTTCGGCAGTTGGCCCCTCGCTGCGCGCTGCCAATCGCTGTCCTTGATGTGTGCCCATCGCATCATTGCCATGACGTAGGTGTCACGCAGTTCACCCTTGAGTTCAACAACCGGATACAGCTTCTTGACGACGGGGTTGTCGAAGCGGATGCCGTTGTGCGTGTAGACCTTCTCGGCCTCGCTAAGGAGCGATAGCCCTTCCTCTATACTGTGGAACCCCGGCGCACTGTTGGTGCAGGAGAAGATTCGATCTGAGTCCATGTCTCTCAGCACCAAGCAGTGCAAATGGGTTGTTGCATCGAGGAGACCATCAGTCTCCACGTCGAACGCGACGTGTTTCACTAGACGGCCTCCTTCGATTGTGATTAGGGAGCTACTGTTCGTGCGGCGTGTGCATACACGGCACCGTGCTAGCACATTCTCCGTTTGGCAGCGTTACGCAGTTTCCGTCCGGCAAAGAACCTGGGTGCGGAAACTTTCCTGTTGCGCTACAATCCAAACAGCGCCATGTTCCGTATTGACCTTCAGGAGTCACGAGGCGTTTGTGCCCAAAAGTTTTGCACCAATTTTCCGCCAACTGCTGCTCGCTGACTTGCTGAACGCGCGGTGCATCGCCCTTTCCGTTACCAGGAATAGCTAGACCCTCCTTCATGTTTGCTGCGCTAGCTGTGGGGTCCATGTCGAGAATGTTCTTTTCGTTGAAATAGGTCATTAGACTCTTCCAGCTTTTGTAATAGGCACCATCCGTACTTCTCGGACATAGATGATTGTTCGGATGTGTCCCATGTTAGGACCGGGGTCGTCGATGTTCGTGATTGCGGCAGGAACCCAAGGAGTTGGCAAACACAGTTCGGCCATTTGATGCATCTGCCGAACCATCCCACCGTTATACGTCTCGAAGTGGTGCCTCATCTGCTCGTTGATGTACTGACGCAGCCTTGTAACTTCGCGATCTAGCTCGAACGCACGCGACTCCCAATCCCTAGCAAGGTGGGCTCTACGTTCTACCTCCTTGCGTTTCTTGCCGAACAGTGGCATGAAGCTTTCCCAATTCATCAGTCGGCCTCTGCAATGAGTTTGACATCCATCGCGCGCACTTCTTTTTCCAACCTCTCTGCTTTATTGATCGCTTCCCTGGCGGTACGCGCAGTAACATTTATTTTCGACCAGTTACGTCCGTACCGCACATGATCGAGATGCACTTCAAAAATTCGTGTGCTCATTAGAACACGCTCTCCTTAATAGGTGATTCATCCTCAAACCCGTGAGCTTCAGCCGACTGATCTGAGGGAGCACCGGTCTCATACAGCATCCCTGTGTCATAGTCGTAGCCGATGTAAAACAGTTCGCCAGTGGAGCGGCCAGTGTAGCGGTCCTTGAGGACGCGGAAGACCGTCGTTTGACGAGTGGCTTCCGTAGCTGCTTGTTGGTCTCGCTCCAAGGCGAACATATAGTGGGACCAGTATCCGATAGACCTGGAGCCCTTGAAGTGACGAATGGTGACTCGTCCGCCTTCTTCGTGAGACTTTCCTTCAGGCGTAGCGAGGTGCGAAATGAAGAGGATGGTGCAGGGAAGCTTCTTCGACAGCATCGCCATCTCTGACATGATGACTTCAAGCGCCTTGCGCTCGTCATCCTGCCACGCAGCGAGAGCGGTGAGGTGATCGAGGAAGAAGTACTGCACACCATGTGCGTGGTGCAGGTACTCCATCTTCTCTTTCACTATCTCCCAATCGTTGTTACCGAAGCTGTCGTAGAGAAAGACTTTGCCAGACTTCATAAGCGTGGCCCATGCAACGTTGAAGTCTTCTTCAGTCCACCCTGAGTCAGGAATATGAAACGTCTTCTTCGCGAGCTTGCTAGCGATGCGAGTGGCTGTCTCTGTGGTAGCCTGCTCCAGCGAGAACACGCCGACAGGCACCTTGTGTTCGACAGCCATGTGTTTGATGCACTGCGCGAAGAAGTCCGTCTTGCCAATCCCGGTACCAGCGCCGAGCGCGTACAACTCGCCAATGCGAATGCCGTAGGTCATCTCCGTCAGCTTCTCGAAGGGCCAAGAAAGACCGCGTGCAGGTCTCGCCATTACTGCGTCCTTCAGATCGGCCATGTCCACGATGCCTTCAGGCCGGTACTCCTTGGCCTTCCACATCGCGTTGATGAGTTCTTCGGCACGTCCTTCCTTCAGCATTTCGTTCGCATCTTTGAGCGGAAGCTCTGCGATACGTGCGCGAGCACCGATTACCTCAGCGGCAACCTTCGAGGCTGCGCGCCCTGGCTCGTCCATGTCGAACATCAGCACGACTTCCTCGAAGCCGTTGAAGTACTCTTTGTGCTTCGCGAAATACTTCCTGATTTGTGGCCCTGCGCCGCAGCCGATGGAGACCACCGGCCACTTGTTGCCCTGCACTTGTGACATCGAGAGCGCGTCCACTTCACCCTCGGTCACGACAATCTTCTTGCCTGTCTTTTGCCAGCAGTGAGCGCCGAAGGGTAGGGCATCGGAGATGTCGCCAGTGACCACGAACGTCTTGTCGGGAAAGCGGATTTTCTGCGCTACCAGTTGCCCATCAGCGTCGTAATACGGCGCGATCTGGACAGGCTTTCCTTTAAAATTGTCGTTGCACTGGTAGCCAAAGTGTTTGCACGTTGCGTCGGTGATCTTCCTGGCTCTCAGACCGCGTGACTCGCCGGTAATCAAGTCCGCCATGTGTATCCTTTTCTTGGCGTGACCCGTGCGGGCCGGAGTACTACCGTCTGTTGAGTGCGCGCCGCATGAGAAGCAATACGAATGACCATCGGTATAAAGACTGTTCGCGTCTGTTGATCCACACTCGTCACAGGGGAGATGCTGAACGAACGCGCTTTCATTCGCGGCCACGGCCCGCCGCTTTATCTAGCGCAGCGCCGATGGGAACCCACCAGCCCTTTGCGTCAAACGAGGGACATGCTTTCTTCACGCCGTCGAAATCGTGATGTCCGACTACTTTTGCGCGCCCGTAGTACTGTTGATAGAGAACAACAAGCGCATGTTCCAACGTGGTCATCTGTTCGGGAGTGAAGTTATTAGCTGGCTGTCCAGCGTCATCAACACCACCGACCAAGCAGATGCCGAGAGACTGCCAGTTCTCACCTTCGACATGAGCGCCAACAGCCCAGGTGGGACGGCCAAGCTCTCGCGTACCATCACGCCGAATAACGTAGTGGTAGCCAATGTCCTTCCATCCGTTCTTCTTGATGTGGTACTCGCGAATGTCCTCAACGCCAGTAAACTGTGTTCGAGTCTCTGGATTCCACGCGGAGCAATGCACCACGAGGAAGTTCGTTGCTTTCCTGCGCTGGTACTCTGATTCTTTCAGATATGCCATTCAGCCCTCCATGAGCTTGAGTGCGTACTCCAACGAGCGTTTGTTCACAGGCTCGTTGAGCCACGCTTGAGGGATGAGCTTGTCTGCGTACTTGAAGCCCTTCGTCTGACACCACGCGGCATACGTCGTCTGCGATTGTTTGGAAATGCGCTGCCGAGAGTTTGAAAAGACGAAGCGGATGTCGAGAGCAGGGTGCTGCGCTTGAACCAGCAAGTGCTTCTGTCGGTCAGCACTTACGAATCTGCCCTTGGTCTCGACGACGATGCCATTACAGAGGAGGAGGAAATCAGGGGTGTATCTGCGCGGTTTCTCTGGCTGGCAGAACTCGATGACAACCTGCTCATACTCGTATCGAATCCCGTCCGCTTCTAACTGCGCTCTCACCTGCTCCTCCAGACCAGACCGCACTCCGTATTTCAGAAGTGCGGCCTGCTGTGAGGTCTTCTTCATCTAAGGCTTGGGTATGTGCGGCGACAACCAGTTGTTATCCAGCGCACTATCCAGCGCCACAAACACGCTGTAAATATCCTGACCAGACTTCGCTGGGGAATTTTGTCCAAGAACATTTACCAAAGCGATGGCCTCTGCTTCGCTCATTACAAGTGTTATTTCCATAGGAAGAGGCACAGCGGGCTTTACCCGCACAATCGTCACGCGGGCCATTAGAACTCGTCTGCCGATCCACCCGCTGCTGGCTCTTCATCCTCGTCTGCCGCACCCTTCGCAGCAGCCGTAGCCGGAGCACTCTCCTCTTCAATCTCTTCAGACTCGAAGCCGAAGTATTCAGCGTTGCCGCCAAACTCTACCAACTCGATGACCTGCACAGCGTACAACCGGAGCGAGGCACCAGCGAGGAACATGCCCTTCGTTTCCGTGGAGACCCGATCATACGGGACCAACTCGTAGCTCACGCGGATTGTCGAACCGCCGCCGATCCGCATGGTTTTATCTGGCACGCCCTGCGCGTTGAAAATCGCTGGCTGGCGTGTGAATACTTCACCAGCCTTGTTCTTGCCTGTGGCGTTCATCTTGAACGAGAAAACAAGAGCGCCAGTCTCAGCGCCGTCCTTATCAGTCTCTTTGCTGATCGGGAGATCAGCAGCCTTCACCTTCTTCGCGCCCTTCTCTGCACGAAGCTCTTCAACCTTTGCCTTTGCCACAGCACTGATCTGCTTTGCAAACGCAAGAGCTTCTGCGCCTTCGAGCCGCAGCTTCACCGTATACACGCCGTTCTTGTTGAACTTCGTATCAGGCTTACTGAGATGCGGATAGACCGCCACACCTTTTGGCGTGGTGAGCAACTTCTTTGCCACTTGAGTCTCCTTGGGAAATGAAAGAAGGCCCCTGCTAACGAGCAGTGGGCCTGTAGGAACGATTCTTCGGACGAGCAGCCCCTTGAGGAGGGCAACCAGCGATACAGCGACGATCAGCGGAGTGAGAGATTACAACTTTTGGTTTTTGTTGTTCAGCACGCTGCTGATTGTACTTCTTGTTATTACGGCGGGACATCAATCCGGCCAAGCGTCAGAAGCCTCCACGCCAACAACCCGTGGGCGTCCGCCGATATATTCGATCTTCATACCTCTGTACTCCTTCGTGAATTTCATCAAACACAACCTGAGTGCACGCTCGCTTGCCGCTGCGAGTTGCTCTGACGTACTCAGCCAATTCTGAGCCGTGATGCCTTCTACTTCGATGAGCACGTTGTCGAGCCGGAACTTCACATTGAACGTGCGGCGCTTCATTCGGGCACCGCTTCCCATGAGGTGTAAATGCACGCCTTCCTACCACGACGAGTCAGCCGTGTCGCAGCCGTCAAAATGATCTTCTGCTGATCGAACTCCAGTTCGCGAAGACGCGGACGGATGGTGCTGCCAGAAATGTTCAGCGCGACTTCGATCTCGTCAGCAGTCGCACCGTTCAGGCCCTGCGCGAGGATGTAGTCGTAGACGCGCTGCTGAATCGTCGGGACTACTGGCTGCACCGACGCTAAAGCTTGGGCGCTAGTGTCCTGCGGGGTTGTCATTACTTCTCCTTTTTGTTTTAGTAGAGAGTCTTGAGGGGAATCTCAGTGAAAGCTGTCAAAATTGTCTCTTCAGCTTGAATGCGAATACCGACGATCTCCAGAGTATCACTCGCGTACAGGGCTGGGAAACGTCGTGCAAATTCAACGATGGTTTTGACTGCTTGGCCTACAGTGTCATAGGTGTTTTTACCAACGAGTATTGCCTGTGGACTGTCGCCGGGATCGCGGTTGAGATAACGAACCGTTGAATCTCCATGACTACCTCCCCAACGGTGCCGGATCGCGAACTTCGTCACGCTGTTCTTCATCATCCCTCCTTGGGAATCCTGCGAGTTATGAGCTTGCGTCCCAACCGTTGAGCATCGCGCTTCACCTGCACATCACGCGCAACATCAGCGATGGGATCGTTGGGAAACTCCTGCTTACCTCCCGGCAACAACGACACAAAAGCCGGGCGAGCCATGCGTGGCCCGTCGTTCATACGTCCTCCTTCAGTTGTCGTGGATGGTCAGTCGAAACGAATGATGGCGCAGAGAGAAGAAGGAAGGAGCAAGTCGCTCTCTAACTTCTGGATGTACTCGTAGAGTTCTTTGCGTCTTTGACAGAGCGCTGCGTAAGCGTTTCCGACTGCACATTGATCTTTGGCGTCGGTTGCTGTGAACCTGCACCACGCAGCTTCCAAATCCTGCACGATTTCAAATGCTTCGAGACTGACAGCCACGACCACGAACTTCTTATTGCGGTCTGGCATTGAGCGGAGAGCCTTCTTTAGAGAAGAGCGGGGACGAAGGTGACGAGGATACCGACGCCAAGACCAACGACAAAGGCGACAGCATGAATGAGCCGACGCATCGACGTGGCGCGAGCAAAGATTCGCTGCGCTTCGTGAATGCACGGGCCAACAGCGTTGTCGAGAACGCGCGTGCCCCAGGGCGTGCGAACGTAGGTCGTTCCGTCCTGAGTCTGGTACGTCGTGCCATACAACCCGCGAGCGGGATGGAAGGCGACAGGGTTAGTGTGCCGCTTCATAGAACGGTCTTCTCCTTTTGTTGTGGTGGTTCTACCGGAGCCTGTGTGGTTACTGGCCGAACTAGCTGATCTAAGACGAGAGCAACGTAGGTATCACCAGCGGTGTGCAGAGCGAGTGACCCGTGATAGGCACGCAGGGCGAGCACTGTGGTCTTCTGCTGCTTCAGATAGAAGGCGAGAACCCTGACACCTTTGCAGACGTTGAGTCGTCGCTCGAACAGAGAACCACATCCGCACTCTTCTTCGAACTCGTGCTGCCAGTATTTCGGCACCACCTGCATGAGTCCAACAGCGCCTCGCTCCGAGACAGCCATCGAGTCACCGGTCCAGTTCTCTACGTGAGAGACAGCGACGGCAAGCGCGACGGAGACACCTGCGCGACGGGCCTCTTGAGATACGAGGGTGTCACGTTGTTCGGAGAACGACAGTGGTGCAGTAGAAAATGAGACTGTGGTGCCGTCACGCTGCGCAAGCTGGAAAAACACCGCAGCTACAATACCGAACCACAGTACAGCA
>Ga0137464_1000025_pt1 | contig 45655 bp, 64 predicted proteins | sample EasRivERMGT814_2_FD_102306 | JGI IMG/M metagenome (GOLD analysis project Ga0137464, IMG submission 102306) | Soil microbial communities from meander-bound floodplain in the East River, Colorado, USA - East River MetaG ERMGT814_2 | ecosystem: Environmental > Terrestrial > Soil > Floodplain ...
ACCGTGCATCTTTATAGTTTTCCATCCTTGGTTATGTAATTCTTTACGGATGCTCTCTTGTATTTCCCATTCACTGCCAGGGCCACGTTTATTTTGGTAGAGGATTTTCCTTCTCCAATCTTAATGCTTCCTCTCGATTAGACTTTTTGATTGCCTCTACATATTTGAGTAGAGCATGATAAATCTCTGGCTCTAATACAATTGTATTAGACACATCTCTACCATCTTCCGTAGTTAAAATAATATTCCAACCATCGAATTGGGCGTAAACAGAATCACCAATGTATTGCTTTCGAGTGTTCATTCCTTAACCTTTCGCCTCATCCGCTCCGTCTTAATCTTCGGGGCTTGCTTCCACATTGCCCTTAACCCTCGCTTCAATTTTCTCTTTCGCTTAACCTCATCAACCGGATCAGGGTCGCGTTCAAGGTTTGCCCAAGTCATTTCATCCCACCAGCTAAGAAGTTTCTTTAATTCTTGGGCAGGAGGGATAATAGTCTTGATAAAGTCCTCAATTAAATCAATTTCCCACGGACAATCCTCATCAAATTGATTCAATACATAATGTATGCTATCCTCAGTTACCCCACTAAGTACTAACATATCGAACGGACCAGCTCGCATCAGTGCGGCGAACCGTTCAAGGACTTGAATTCGTCGTTCAGTCATTGGCTTGCCTTTCTTTTAAAAAGTAATTTACTCAGTTTCTTTATCTTCCTCGTCATCCTCCAAATCTAAATCGTCATCGGTCAATTCACTGTCATAGTCATCGGCCTCATCATCATCGAGAAAAGGGTCTGTGTTATCTTCCATGATTCAGTTACTCCTTTACTTTAGTTCGTTCCAGTTTGTCACCCCACTTTTCCACTTAATACTAATCAGTGGCACTTTTTCCCTTAACTCGGTAATTACCTCATTCACGATTTCCTCTACAGTCTCACACATTTCAGGATGAGTGACACTAATTACTTCATCATGCACATTAAATACTTGAGTGAGCCATTCATGTACTCCTTGAGGTTGTGCCTGATCCCATATACGCCACTGTAATAATTTAGTGCAATAAGCTCCGCTTGCCTGTATCTGGTGATTATTTGCTATTCGGAGATTCTTTGCCTGTATTCCGAAGGCTGCACCATACAAGGCCGATTGAGTTGCCCCAACAACCGATTGATCTTTTGCTTTACGTCTAACTCTAATGCCCTCAAATCGAGGAAAAGTAGATAATTTTCTTGAAAGATTATTGGAAAGATCAAACAGAAATTTGGCCAAGATATTTTCTGTCGTAAAAAATCTTCTAAAGCCAAATATAGACCCAACAAATCCCGCTGGCTCATGCCACACCACCTTTGTTCCTATTCCTGCTGGTTGTCGCATTGAACAAAACTGATCGTAGTTACTTTTTCTATATTCTCCAATGCCTGGATATTTAGAATAAATCTTTTTAAGTCGTTCTTCAACTACTTGATGAGAGAGATTAAGAGTCTCTGCGAGACGGGGAATTTCGGCACCATAGAATGAAGCAAATACAGAGTTCTTAGTACGGTCATACTTGCTTCTATTCTCTGGTTTGAGAACATCCTCATAAGAAAGTTCATAGTAAATTGCTGCGAGCAAAGCATGAAACTTTTTCTTTGCCAGTAATTCTTTATGTAATTCCTTATCTCCCACTAACGCATCGAAGATCGTTACTTCTTGACCCTCGAAATCGCCACCGCAGAGCGAGTCCTCATTACTAGCAAAAATAAAGAGTGCCCTAAACTGTGACTCTTTAGGAATACCCTGAGCATTAAATCCGCCAGAGCCAGACATGCGATTAGTTAATGTTCCTGTAATGGAAAAGTCAGGATGGAAGCGGCCTACTTCATTGAGCTTACGGAGGATATCAAGTTGCTTTTCTGCGGATCGGGCGTCAATGACTTCTTTAGCTCGGTTCGCATACTCTGTTTCTGGATTTTCTCTGACAAGTCGCTCAAGAACTTTATCACCTGTACTTGTGAAAAATGGGCGAAGCATCTCTGGTATGACTGCACTAATGTATTGTCTCGATTGAGCAGGTGCAGTAGGAACTTTGTCTCGTCCTCGGACAGTTTCATATATCATCCTCTCTGTAAGATGGTTATCTATAGCAAAGCCTCGATGCCTAGCGGCACCAACAGCCCATGCTAATTCTGAGTCAATGTCTTTAGTCTTGTCATCTAGGGTGGGTTGTTTTTCTTGAATATTGATCCCAGGATGATTGCGAATATAAGTGACAAGCATATCCAAATAAGTAATGTCGTCAGCAGCATACTGCCGAGCATATGAATTATACCTCCAATGCTCAATATGGCCCTTTAAATATGGTCGCCAATCAAAACCAAATGGATTCCACTCATCTTCTTCACCCTTTTTAGGCATGAGATGATCGGGCACATTGATCTGCTTCACGTCCATGTTAAAGAGAAACTTAATAATAGGCTTAAGACCTAAACTAGCGTGAAATTTGAGTTCAATATCAACAAAATCAGGAGAAACTTTACTAGTTTTCCTGTCTTTTGCATCTTTAATCTTCCACCCACCACCTTTAGCGAACAAAAGCGGGTGTAATTTAACCTTTTCTAGTTCTTTAATTAGCGGATGGGCGGCTTGACACGGTACTGATCGTATGAGTATCGGTTTCTTATTAAATACCTCTTGAAATACCGTTTTTTTGAGGAGTAAATAGGGGTCAAAGCACCGATAAGGCTTAAGACAAACAGCATTTTCCCAAGAAATCTTCTCCATAAGGAAGAATTCTTCGGGGTCTGGTCGTTTATTTTTATCACCAAGTAACCTCAGAGTATTGTATAACTTAACCAAATGGAATGAATCGAATGTGGCATTGAAAATACACACGCCAAATGGATCATTTACTATTGACTCTATTAAAAATAGAATATCTCTGACAGGCATGTTCCAAATATCAAAAAGTTCAGGGTCTTCTTCGGCTTTGCCTGTTTGGATTAAGATAACAGGGCCGGTGTAACCCAGTGTTTCTGTGTCTAGGTAACGGATAAGTTTAATCCTCCTTCCTCTTCAGCTAAATCGGCTAATACTGCGGTCAATATTGTGTGAGGTTTAAGGCCAACTGCAATGCACGCCTGTTTAATTACTCCGACCGAATACTGTACTAAGTCCTCAGTTTTACCTTGAATAAATGCCTCCGATTGATCGGGATAGACCATAATAACCGGAAGTTTATTAGCCTGTAAGATATATTCCTTTAGTTCTTTGAATAGATTATCTGGCTTTTGCAATTCGTAAAAGAGAATAACGAGTTGTTCCTTAGTTTTCTTTTCGATTTCAGCTAGTTCAAGCACTCGTTACTCCTAATTTCTCGGTCCTTAACCTTTCAGATTCCATTTTACGAGCTTCCTCCTTCTCAAACTTTTGCACATCGAACTTACGTCGGATAAAGTGTACGATCTTTAGTGCGGTGTCAGATGTAACCTGACACATTTCCATTACATATGTGTGGAGAGGATCAGGACCAAAGGTAAAAGAACAAACTCGTCCATTATCTACCGAAATATAAATCCAATCTGGTGAAGTTTCGCGTTGAGGATGCTTAGGAATATCCTTAATCCAAGCCCATACAAAGGGAAGAGGATGTCCGTCGTTAGTATCGTAAATTTCGTAGTTCATGAGCTTCCTTTCTCAAGGACTTCTTCGATATCCACTTCTGGTTCATCAACTATCTGACAAAATGGAGCAATTCTTTTAGCTATATCTTTATCACCAACATATTCGATTAGTGCTTGGAGAAGGTAGGATTTAGTATTAGCATCGCTGTGTTTAGAAGCTATAATTCCTTTAACTGTTTGTCTAATATCTTTAAGATTGTTAATTGTTGCCAATTAATTCTCCGCTTAATTCTACTTTCTTCGTCACTAGTCCTCTGATCATTTCTTCCCAATAAGCATATTCAACATGATTCGCCTTACTACTCAACTGCCGAATGTTATCAAACAAGTGTAAGAATAAGCGTTCGATTTCCTCTGACTCTTGCAAATTGTCTGGTCGATTAATCTGCTCAGACAACTCTATAATCTGATTGATTATCTTATTGGTTTGATCAGTAACTTCGCCAGCATACTCGGCAAGTCGGGAAAGAACGTTAAGGGTACGTTGTTTAGTTAATCTCATGAGTCACTATAGTCATCATCAAGAGATTTAAGAAAACAATCAAAACGAAAAGTTAACTTATTAATACGAATTTCTTGAGTTATATTCCATAAAATAGTAACAACTAATGTAAAGATAAACCAAAACCCTATTTCCATTGATCTAACTCCTGATTGATCCATTCCTTTATTTCACCTAACGATACGGACTCTAAGTTTCTACTATTCTGAATTAACTGCCAACAGTACTTGTCTATGGGCAACCAGAAAAGATCAGTGATAAGAGCCGATGCTCCCATCCCTAATCGGTGGATTCGATCTTCTGCTTGAGGTCGGTCTACTGGGTTGGAGGAATTTGAGACGAAAATAATTGAATCACTTGCCTGCAAGTTGAGGCCAATTCCTCCGCTCTGCGGATGACCGACAAAGGCAATTCGTTGGTCTTTCTTAGTATTAAACCATTCTTGCCAATCCTGTGGAGGAATATTCCATGTTTTTAATCCTCTGCCATCTAATTGAATTACTCCCCATTCTTTATCAGTAAGGATGCAGTCAGTGATTTTATCCACAGTTCTCTGAAATCCTGCATAAATTACAATCCTATCTCTCTCTTCAATCAAGTCCAAGAGTGCTTCATACTTAGGGCACTCGAAGTCTTGATTGAGAGAGTAATTAAAACCGTCACTGAGTTGACGGAGAGCATTAAATCCTGAACTCCCAGGATTCATTATTTCAATCATACTCTTAAGCTGTTTGATTATTGTTTGATCGAAATCTAGTTGGATTTGTTGATAGGTTTTAGGCGGAAGGTCAAGACAATCCTTTTTGTCCTTGAAAAGTACCATGCCCTTAAGGCGAGAGGGAAGAAGAAGTAATTCTTCTTCTTTCCAACTCGATACCTTTTGGAATTCTACTCCGCCTCTGCCTGTCATTGTTTCATGTTCGGCCAATCGGTACTCGAATTTCTTTTTGGTGGACTCTCTGAGGAAACCGGGCTGGCAAATCTCTGCGAGTGCCCACCAATCAGTTGGGTCTCTTGGGCTGGGAGTTCCCGTAAGGATTGCAATAATAGAGTGATTCGACTTTAACTTGAGCTTCTCAGCGACTAAGTATGCCCCTTTAAATCGCTGAGTTTCAGAGTTCTTTAATCGATGACCCTCATCGAACCAAACATGGTCATAAGGGAAAGGGTCGAGGAGACTAGCTTGTTGAAGGTACTCGTAAGAGATAATCTTTACTTCGGCAATAGACTCGGAAGCGTTGCCTCGTCCAGGTCTAACTGTTTGCCCTTCTTCTAGTACTCTTACTTTCCACTTCTTTATTTCGTCCCTCCAAACATTCTTTACATTTTTAGGACAAACGATCAAATGCTTTCCGCGTACTCGCTCAATTACTTTAAGAGCGAGGAGTGTCTTACCTAGGCCCATACGGAAAGCAAGAATTACTCGTTGTCGTTGAAGGACATGATTGACGCCCTCAACTTGATGTGCTTTCAACTGCCCATCTTCAAATGTCATTTCAAGAGGACTATCATATCTAGCATCGTAATGGCGTTCTAATTGGTCAAGGACATAAAGATTTCGGAGAGAATTGCTGACACTCCATTGCTTTAGGTCGGCATCCCAACTAGCAGACTCCATTGCTTTGACTTCCTCAATCAGCTTTGGATGGTACTTAAATTTTAAGGTAATTGTTTTATCTGATGGATAAGATAGATGGATCGGTATTAGATTACTGCCCACCTTGGCATAGATTCGGTTCATTTAATTCCTTAAGTTTTTTCTCTAACTTTGCCCTTAACTCCTCAACTTTTTCTATTAACTGTTTGGTTTCTAATTCGCGGGCTACATAACCTTTTAAGAACCAGATGCGTTCTTCTGGTTCTATCTCTTTAATATAGCGTTGGAAATCAGAAGCTTTTACCATTTCGGCTTCTTCGACTTGCATATCTATCTTTATTCGGCGTAATTTAGGGCTCAAACCCTTAGTTATTTGGAGTAATTTGTGCGGGATTCCGATTATTCGTTGACTCAAAGCTTCTCCCAAGGTTCAGGACCACAATCTATCTCGTCCTCTATTTTTTGCAATTCTTCATCAGCCCAAGCAGAATACTTTAGTTCAGGATGGCTAAAAGCTATTGTATCATATACTTCAAGAGTTTCTTTAATTCCGGCAGATTGAAGAAAGAAAAGTAATTCGATCTTTAAGTCTGTAATAGTTGGCTTTGCCCTTGCCATTCTTTTATCGTCCTTATGTGTATGTTTTCAGGAAAGAACTTTAAGTAAACTTCCGGTAGATCGGTGAACTTTCTACTGTTAATGAATTCAATTAACTTTTCACGGAGATGTTCGCCAGCGAGTTCAGCTTGGAGTTTTGCTCGCTTAGTTTCCGGCATTGCCTTGGATTTCATCTGGCTTTCCTTAATTCTTATTAGTTGAGCGTTGATCGAATATTTGTGGTGATATGCTTAAACTTACTTGGAGATGGTTTCACCGTCTTAGATGGTAGTTTTTTTCTAATTTTAATAGCACGAATCTTTGTTAGTTTGTATGTTCCTATCTCGAATCCGCCACCTCTATCAAAGCTAGTGATTTCCCTCGATACACTTGGCGGAACTCGATAACGTGTTGCCACATTGCCTTTAATCAAGTAAGCTGTTGAGCGGGCAATCACTACTCCATCTAATTTATACTTTCGTTTACAAGCTTCAGCCATTGCACATTCACCATGCTTCTTTCTTGCACTAGAAAGAGCATCTTTGTGAATAACATCAATTATCAATGATCGCTTAGCGTCGATCACTGACGTTACTTTAGGACAAAACTTCTGAACAGTGTTTAGTTTACTCGACATTTTTAGTCCTTTTCATTATAGATTCTCCTAAATTTCCTAGTATACAGGGTTACTTTACTCGAAGGATTGCCCATGTTATGGTAATTGGCAATCTTTGTGAGGTCAGAAGTACGGGCAAGGTAACGGGTTAGGGCTGTCCTCATGATTTTATCTTGCTCAGTTCGGGTGGCCCTTCGCCAATTCTCTTTTGTCCCTCCACATTCTAACCAGCGGGCTAAGTGAAACTGATAAAGGCCATAAGCCTTTCCTCCATCACCTATTGCATTAGGGTTGTTGCTGCTCTCGATCAATGCAAAGGTTTTCATTAGCCTTTTTACGTCTAACCTTTTTGAGTCGCATTGATTCGATTGCCCAACAATACTTACAAAGATGCTCATTAGGACTATCTCTTTTACATCGCACACAAAGTCCTTCTTTTCTACGACGATTTCTTAGTTCTTTTAATTGCCGACATTGATCTACCAAACACTCAGTACAATAAATCTTATTAGAATCTCGTGGCCCTTGACACCCAGGACAAACTCCTTTTTCTTTAAGTTTACGGTAATAAGCATTTCTTCGTTGTTTACGAGTTTCAATAAACTTAGCTTTGCACGGAATACAAAGTGAGTAACGACCAGCATAAGCTTCACATTTAGTACAAAGTCCTTTACTTCTACGGTATTTATACTGTTGCTGATTCACTGATTCTCCCGGTTAATCTCACCGGCAGGATTCGAACCTGCAATTGAGAGGGCTTAAACCTCTTGCCTTTTCCAATTAGGCTACGGTGAGAAGAAGGTATGCCCCTAGTTTAATCTCAATTAGTCTAGATTTGTAAAGATACTCCTGAGTAAGTGGCTTACTTGCCTACATTAAACAGTCCTACTTTTCTCCAAACTAACGATAATAAACCATTGCCGTATTTTCAGGCTATGAGGCTTCTCGACTCAGAGGACATACCCTTCAATCGCTACCTAGGCCGAGCATTCTCGTTCGGCCCAGCTGGATCATAAATCTTACTCGGTTCGAGAAAATCCTTTAATACTTCCTCGTCCCATTTATGCTCGATTGTCTCTGTCTTAAGAATAAGCTTAGGGAGCCACCATGAGTGCTTTCCACCCTTATGAAGATAGCTGCCAAGAACTCCTTGACGGCCAGGATTACTTAGCATTTGTACAAATGTTGGGGTCATTGTTAAAGCAGTAGAGGCAATAAAGTAATGTGCATACTTTTGCGTATCTTGCAGGAACAAGAGTACATCAAACCCTGTTAAATTTTTAACTGTAGTGGTGTTGCTATCTGGAATTACTTTAGTCTTAATTATCTTAAAATCTGGTGTGTCAGGACCATGAGTCCATCTATTTTCTCGAGGGTTATATTTAGAGACATCTTTTGTGAAATTAAAGTCCTCTAAGTCTACTTTGTTATTCTTCATTCTTAAAGCGTGGAACCGATATGGCCCAATTATAACATGTAGTTCCTCTGGCAAGAGGTCTGACATTAAACTCCACTGCCCCTGTCTTGCGTCTCTGTTTTCCTTAAGAATTTCTGACATTCCTTGGATTATTCTAATTCCAGGAATAAACCCTCCCGCTGATTGGCTGTTGATAAGCTCTTGCTCAGGGCTGATTGGATTTGCTAATGCTGTTTGTTGATTCTGTTCTGTGTTTGCTAAGTCTGTCATTATTTTGGCTGTTTTTCATTGTTTTCCTTATTCGCTTGCGTTGAGAAGTAAGAAAAAAGGAGGGCTTACCCGGATTATTCACCGCGGTTGCCGAGAGGGCTTTTTCTCCCTTGGCTTATTTGCATAGTGTTTCAGTTAGTTCTTGCTTACTTAACATAGTATTTTCAGCGAAGTTCCCTTTACACTAAGCCCTTAATATTTCTCCTAGCTGGTAAAAGGTGGACTAGGAAAGCGAGTCGCCCACTCTTACCTTTACCAAGCGTGGTTCGACCAGCTAGGAGAAAAGATAATCTAACTTATGCTCCTATCAGTTGCGGGGTCTGTCCCTTGGCCAACATTGCCTTTGCTTCCTCTTGGAGCTTCTTAATCTGCTCCTTTTGGGCTGAGGCAGCATCTTCGCGAGCTCTCTTAGCAGCGTCCTTCTCGGCCTTCTTAGCATCGAGGGTTTCTTGGTCAATTTGGAGAGACCAAAGGGCGTGCCAAATTGCACCTTTAATGAAACTCTGCTTTACTGCATCTGTGGTCTTATTCAGATCGGCATTGAGTCCGGACAGTTTTTCCTTATGATCGCCAAGCTTTCGACCTCTTGCTTGATCCAAAGGATTAATGGATTCTTCACTTTGACCCTTCTTAGTCGCTCGGATTTCTTGTAAGTGATTAGCAACTTTCGCTTGAAAGTCGTTCGTGTCCATTGTCTTAGCTGCTTCCATCCATTGGAACTGTTCACCAGGAGGAAGCTTAGCCAAGTAATACGCATTACTAATTCCAATGATGTTCTCATCTACCATTTGGGCAATTTCAGGAGCTAGGTCATTTAGCTTTAATTGATTATTAAACCAAGTAGCAGACTTTCCTACCTTTGCAATGCCCATTGAAGCCATGATTTCCTCACGGCTCATAAACCGATACCGTTCCATCGCCAAGATTCTCTGCAATTGCTTAGCATATTGGACTGGCTTAGTCTCAACCTTGATTAAGTTAGCAGCAATCTGAGCTAATGGTACATCATCGGCAGGGATATCAATTACATTAACCGGAATCTTTTCAAAGTTACGGCCGCCTTCATTGAATAAATCCCTAGCACAACCAATTCGCTGATGACCGTCAACAATAAAGAAGCACTTTCCGTCGTTACTCCACCGAACACTAGGCGGATTGAGAATGCCCAAGGCTTTAATGTTTTCCTTAAGATCAACGACCTCAGGATTTGTATTATCGTACTTCCTTAATCCACCCTCTCGCGGATCATCTTTAATGTCTAGGATTGGAATGGTCTGAACATTGGTTTGGAACATTGATTATCGATTCTTTCATTTTATTTCCTTTTCGCTTGCGTTGAATAATTAATAAAATTGTTAATTGAACGCCTTCATTAGTCGTACAAACTGGTGCTGGTCGTCTTTTTCCATGCTGTCGCAGAGTAACTTTAAATCTTGATCGTTAATGAGGCCAGCATCTATTGCCTCGTACATTCGTTTAACATGTCGTTCCCATTGACGATACCAGTTAAACTTTTTTCTTAATCTAAATCGTGCTTGATTAATCCGCCTGTCGTTCTTAATCCTTTCTGGAACTTTAAGGACTTGCATTTGTCATTCATTTTCTCCTTTCTTGATTAGAAGCCATAGCCATTGCCATTGCCATTGCCATTGCCATCGCCATAGCCATTGCCATCGCCATAGCCATAGCCATAGCCATAGCCATTGCCATCGCCATCACCATCGCCATAGCCATTGCCATAGCCATAGCCATTGCCGTCGCCATAGCCATAGCCATTGCCGTCGCCATAGCCATTGCCATCGCCATAGCCATAGCCATAGCCATCGCCATAGCCATTACCATTACCATTACCATTGCTGTTGATTATTGAATGTGTTTGCTCGTCAATAGGAACTAAAGTAGTCATTCCATTTCTCCGAGCATTCAATGGATTGCACTACGGTTAGTGGATGAAATCTTGTTTTGGGTTGCTTGTCTAAAACGGTGTTTTTAAATGGACCTTTTTCGGCCAATTCGCCAAGTCCTTTAGTTGTTCCCCACCGACGAATACAAGACGTGTGTGTTAGTGTGATAAGATTCTCTTGTTCTGATTCGACTTGGCCTACTACTACCCAGCCGCGTTGAAGCACAAAAATACAGCTCATTCATTTTCTCCTTTTTTGATTAGTAGCCATAGCCATTGCCATTGCCATAGCCATTGCCATCGCCATAGCCATAGCCATAGCCATAGCCATCGCCATCGCCATCGCCATCGCCATAGCCATAGCCATTGCCATTGCCATAGCCATAGCCATCGCCATAGCCATTGCCGTCGCCATAGCCATAGCCATTGCCGTCGCCATAGCCATTGCCATCGCCATAGCCATTACCATTACCATAGCCATTGCTGTTGATTATTGAATGTGTTTGCTCGTCAATAGGAACTAAAGTAGTCATTCCATTTCTACACTCCTTTCTTGGGTTCTTCTAGGTCAATCTTCGACACTTCTGGTAAATGCTCAGCTAAATGGTTGCGGAGCATTCTTAGTCTATTGAGTAGAAATTCTCCTGCATTCGGTTTTTCTGCCTTTATCTTCCAAAAGACATCATATAAAAGACTGAGAGCTAGTTTAGCTTTTGGAAGCTGGCTTAGAATCGCTATATCATTTACCATGTTTTACTTCCTTTTACCAAACGATTTTATCTTGTCCGTTTAAGTCAATGAACTCGATTTCTTTACGGAGTATAGGGCCGATCCAGCCCGTACCCTCTAATAGTTTACTCCAAAAGATAAGGGTAATGTCAAGGTTATCAGTACACTTACCTGCTCTGAATGTTGGCCAAAGGTTAAAGTCGTCACTAACGATAAAAATTGGCTCTTTAGCGTTACTTTCGCTTAGCTTGCCAAGATGATAACTGATTACACCTGTATTTCTCGCCCTTAAATTGATTTCTCCAAAGAATTCAGAAGTTTTAATGAATTCAATTTGGTGATCAGCCAAAGTTTCGAGAAATTGTTTATTTTTAGGACTGCCAGGACCAATGAACCAGCGATCTGGTGGATTGCCTGCCAATTCAATGAGTTTGGGGTAATTTACTCGGTACTTTCGCAGGTAACTGGTTGCTTGGTAAAGAGCGGAGCCATCAATTAGTATCATGTAATGTTTCCTTATTGGTTCTTTTTATGGAAAAATTGTCTTGCCATTCCAAGGACAATTAGGACATTCGATTTTATGAAGGGTCTCTAACTCTTTTCGATTATCTTCTAGAGCGTTATTCCAATCTGAGCGGGCCTTACCGTAATTTGAGCAAGCCTTACCGTAATCTGAGTAGGCCTTACCGTAATTTGAGTGGGCCTTACCGTAATCTGAGCAAGCCTTACCGTAATCTGAGCAAGCCTCACAGTAATCTGAGTGGGCCTTACAGTAATCTGAGTGGGCCTTAGATAAAACTGATGGCATGCTCGTCATTGGTCTGAATAATTTTAAACGAGTCTCTATTTCACCTTGTGGTTTGTTGGCTAATATATAATACCATCTATTTTCCGCTGGTTCCTCTAATAACTCATACAGAGTATCGTGGTGGATATGCCAGCATAGTGTACCAATTGGAGCATTCTTGAGATTTTCAGGTATTTTCATTTAGCTTACTCCTTTGATTAGTCTTTTAACTTAGCCAATAAATCTATGAATATTGGCTTTTTTCTATTTAGATCGCTTTTTACTACTGTGACATATTTTAGTTCGTATTCATAAATAAAGAACTCTCTATTACCTTCATCGTAATGGCAACGATTGAGATAATAAAGGTCTTTGGGGCGTTCTCGAATTTGAATTAATTTAATTCGAGCTGTTCCGCCTGTTTTACATGGTGCGTGAATTGCAATGATAGGAATCAGATTACTCCTTTAATCTGTTAGAGTGCTCTTTTATCTTTTATTTTTAATGGTTACCAATTGGCATTTGGTATAAAAATGGAGGGTAGTTTCTTGTGTCTCGAAAATGGGACGATTAGCGGTAGTAAAAACCATACAAGATGAAAGATAGATAGAGAGAGAGAGAGAGAGAGTAAAAAATACCTATAGAGAATCACATACGTATTCCTAAGTGGGCCGCTAGGGATTCATCTATCTTTCTTGGCCGAGCTTATGCTGGTAGCCTAATCGCTGATCCTATCGTTAACATTTGCCCGTCACTGAATTGGCTAGGCTTGGACGTGTATTGAGCCGGGTCAAATTTCTTTTAACGATAACACTAAGGATACCTTGTTGATGTACTCGCTATGGCAACCAATTATACCATAGGAAACCTTATCTGTCAAGTTAATTGTCGTTTTTTTAAAGATAGTGGTTTGGCTACCTAAAAAGAATTAACTTGACAGATAGGGGAATCTATGTTATACTTGAGTAGTTAACAGAGTTGTTAACTTGGTTGACTTAATCTATTCTTTGAATATTTCCTCCCAGCAAGAATTGCAATAGCCAGTGATTAGAGCCTCTCGTTGGTCGGCTGTGAGATATGGCATTGCTCGCTGAATCAACATTCCTTCCATCCAATTATAGTAATCTGATTCGATTACTGTAATTGTTTGCTCTTTGCGGCATTTTGGACAGATTGTAACGACTTTCTTTTGATCGGTTGGGTTCATGTTAAATTATTCCGTAAAGGATTAAGGCCGACTTGACACTATTAGTCTTGCATTCTTCGCACCAACCCTTATCTTGATCCGGTTCAATTGAAGTCGTATAGTCGCAATCTTTATTGCAGCAGATACCGGGATTTATTGAATCAAAGGTGCAATCTTGAAGGAATTCCATTTCGTCGTCGTATCCTTCGATTTTCATTAATATCTCGAATTTTGTCATTGCTCTAATCTCCTTTTTGATTGAGAGTGAGAAAGATTGACCTGAACTTTCTCTGATAGTGCTTAGCACATAAAAGGGTCAATTCTTTTGGCTAAGTCTCCTATCCTCTCAATCAAGAAAGAGACTAGTTTACTCTTCTGTGATTTTCTCAAAGTCTGTCTCTAACACATTTAATCCTACTCTTGCTTGTGCATTCTTTCGCTTGAGGATTGCAACGCAATCTTCCCAAACTAAGATTAATGTCCAGATTTGTCCGGTTTCTCGGTGTCTGAATTTCATAGCAGCTTCACCTACCTTTCGACAATGGCACGGTTAAACAAAACGGACGTTGCTTACAGGGCTTCGCAGATTTTGCGGCCGATGGATGGGTCCATCATGGCTTCGCGGACGTGGACAACAGTTCTGGTGGACAGCATTTCGCCATCTTCGTTGCCAAATCGGATCGACTCAACATTGTTTGAAGTGTAGGTCAAGTTGACTTGATCCACGATTTCTTGCAATGCTTCGCCGAGTTTGCGGCAGTCGATGCCGTTGACTTGGCAAGTGCCGATCAACTGTGAGGCAAACTTGATTGTCGAACCCTTGGCGAGCTTGCCAATCTGACTTTTCAGCTTGGCATAGGCTTGCCGAAATGCGACAGAATCTTGCCGCGTGTATTCGTGTGCCTTTTCCTCAGGCTTGACAATGGGCTTTTCGATTGTTGCGGTTGCTACTGACTGTGACATGGTTAATTTCCTTTCTGAACTGGCCAGTTCAAGAATAAATTAACCGTGCCATTGTCGAAAGATAGGCGATTGACCTAGCAGACCGTTAGGTATTCGGCAGACGCTAATCGGTCATTTAACCCTGCCATCGGCAAGGTCAATGCCTAGAGGGTATGTGATTTGTTGTTGGATTTCCCTTGCAATAGTCTAATTGCTTGTTAGACTAATCAAGTTAATCGGGACTAACCGATATCCGATATGCGTCGCTCACATTGCTTCACGTTACGCTAACGCATCGCATTCCGCTCAGGGTAGGGAATGTCTCACTATATTGCGGGAGTCTGTTAGGCTGGCTGGATGCTCGAATCGTGCTCTAGTATCGTGTCGGTGTCCACCGTTTGATCGGCCCAACCAATCGGCACACTAGAGACAGAGGATTCGACCTACGGCCATTTTCCGCTCTTTACAGGGCGATTGCTCTAGGGCATTGGACAGAGGATAGAAGATCGGCTGTCCGCCTTGCGGCTTCCCTGATTAACTGCCAAGACAAGCTCGGCTGGATCGGCTGATTCGGGCATGAGAACCGAGGCGTGTCGATCCGCGATCCGGGTTTCTCTCCGAATCCGTACTAGCAAACGGAAACGATTGTTTTAGTTAACGCCCCATTTTTCAAGATTTTCATAAGTCGTTGTTTGACAAGGGTTTACGGTCGAAGATTTTTCTAGTGCCCCGTTTTTGGGCTTGCATAAACGTGTTTTATTCGTGCTTTATACGCATATTTATGCATGGAGAGTTGTAAGTCTAGCCGTCATAAGGGTTTATATCATTTCAAGCGCCTCATTCCTGTTCACCGTCGGGCAAGAGGAATTATCGAACGCCAGTCGCACGCTCTATGTTTGGTTTTTGTTAGTTAGGTAAGTGTTAGGTTCTACACTTGTCTATTTTCGGCCGCCGGCCGCATTCATACGCTTGTCTATGTTTGGTTTTCGTTCGGCTGATTGTTACATTTGTCTATGTTTGGTTTTCGTTAGGTGGGGGGTGCTGGTGACGGTCCCATACGGGGCGGCTCGTAAATGAGTAGCACAGCCCACCGATCGGCTAATTCTTATAAAAATAAAATAAAAATAATCCATAAAGATGGCTCCGTACAGGTGAAAAGAGTCATCTAAAAATAAAAAGGAGCAGAAGTAAGATGATTCCGTTAATGATTAATGGACGAGTGCTAGTTAAACCCGACTCTCCTAAGAAAGTAACAGAAGGAGGAATAGAATTACCGGACATATCGAAAGATGTGCCAAAAAGTGGAATAGTAATTAGTTCAGATTATAGTTACAAAGACAAAGACGGTGCAGAATATTTCTTTAAAGAAGGAAGTCGAGTTCACTTCCCTAGTTTTTGTCCACTAATAATTAATTTGAAATTAACAGAGAAAGAAGAAGAATTTTATATAATTAAATGTGAAGATATACTTTTTGTCGAAGGAACACCATGAACAAAAAGAAATTAATTACAGACTTAGAAAGATTATTCTTTTTACCCCAAGAAGATCGCTATAAGCAAATGCTTTATGTAATCGGAAAATTCTTATTAATCCTCGGATTCTCAGATATTGCCGATGTGATCGGCCGATTAATTAAAAAAACCGAGCAGGATAAGCAACATGACAGAGAAAATAGTCAGTCGAATAGAGAGTTACAATCTGTATCAGCATAAAGACTTAATTGAAATGTATCTAAAAATTGAGGAAAGAATCAATTCTTTGCCAAGCCTCCTAACAGATGACATCTTCAAGGAACTCCACATTCAAATTCCTTACCATGAACTGGTAAAGTTAATAAACAATCTAAAAAGAAAAGGAGGGCTAAAGAAAGGCGGAAGTCAGGGTCATGTTTAAAACCAGCCCAATTAACATAAAAAGTTATAAAGATAGGCAGCTGCTAAAAAGAGCAGTTAAAGAAAGATGGCCAGTATCGGCAGAAACTAGACTGGCCATTCTAAAACATACTGAAGATATCATCAATGATACAAAGATTGAGGCTACTACCCGACTAACAGCAGTTCACAGAATTATCCAAATCGACGCTCTTAACTTAAAAGAGCAAGAGATTAAAGTAAAAGCTCAACCTAAACATATAATCCATACTAATATGAGTACGGAAGATTTAATGAAAAGTATCGGCGGATTGTTAGCTGAATTAAACCTTACTGCTGAAGAAGCTGATCCTCAATTACTTCTCGAAGGCGAAGCTAAATTCATTGAAACAAAGGAGTTAGAGGAAAATGCAATTAGACCAGAACCCTCAACTCCAACAACTTAATACTCTTCTTAATGAGTTAAAGCGACGGGAAACCCACCCATCTAAGACTTATATACCAGATGACAGACCAGAAAGAAATCAATTAGGGTTTCATAAGAGCATAGCTTGGGCAAGGTTGGCATTTGGAGGTAATCGATCAGGAAAATCAAGATCAGCAGCTCAAGAGATTTTCTGGTGGGCAACAGAGTCTCATCCTCACCAACCAACTCCTAAAGGGCCGAGAATTTGGGTGATTTCTACTGAGTATCGGACAATCTTTGAGGGAGTATATTCACATTTAAAGAATATTCTCCCTGATTGGCAAATCTCTCGCACTGGACCCAAAGTTCCCGACCATGATATCCCGACTTTTATCGAATTTAAGTCAGGAGCAAGAATAGATTTTCTGTCTGCAAAGGGTGATGCTAGACAAAAATTCCAAGCAGCTGAGATTGACTTGTTAGCTATTGACGAGGAAATCTCAGATGATTTTTGGGATGAACTACAGATGCGTCTAGTAACGAGAGGCGGCCGGGTAATCATTTCTGCCACCCTTGTAGAATCAGTTCAGTGGCTACTTGACCTTGAAGATGATTCTACAACCGATTTAGCAGACAGGCATGTTTATCTTGCAAGGTTAAATACTAAATTTAACCCGTATAATAATCAAGAAAGATTGCAAACAGTACTAAGAAATCTCTCAGATGAGGAAAAAGAAGTACGTATTTTAGGAAACAGGAGAAGGCTCTCTGGCATCATTTACAATACTTTCCTAGAACAACATGTTTGCAAACCATTTAATATCCCAGATGGTTGGACGAAAGTACAGGTACTTGATCCGGGATATCGGGTGGCAGCAGCAGCTTGGTTTGCAATTGCTCCTGTCGATCAATGGGGGGTAACTAAGCGTTTCCTTTACCGAGAAATGTACTTACGTCAAACTGATTTGATTTCAGTCGTTCACTTTATACGGACAGCTGAGGGGTTTGTTTATAATAGCGAAGATGGCAAATATCATCCAACCGATCAAATCGAAAATATTTTTATTCGATTGATCGACCCCTCAGCTTTCCGTAAATTAGAAGATGGCAATGCGGGAGTAGGACTTCAATTAGCCAATGATTGGGATTTATACTATTCTCCTGCTGAAAACGATAAACGTACTAACATTGAGGCTGTCCGACGTTGGTTACAATTGACACCGCGAGGAGAACCTCAATTCCAAGTGTTTGATACATGCGAAAACTTTCTAATGGAAAGGAGAAAATATAGACTTCGTGATCCTAACAAGGACCAGACTAAGGATGACCCAACACCAAGACCATTAAAGCGGCATGATCACTTAATGAATTGTTGGGAGTATGGGGCAACGGCGGGAATCCATCACATACCAGGATTGACCCGCGATCAACGCCTCCGAAAGGATGCATTAGAAAATATTGCTCCTTTAACTGGAATGCACCGAGTTAGAATGTTCAAGGAAAAGAATAAAATCAGGCAGGAAGCTTTCCTGCGAGGAGAGTTGTAAGTATGTCCAGATCAGCAGCAGTTCTAACAATTAAAGATGGGCAGAAAATGACCAGAAAAGGCGTTAAAAATATTTCAAAGTGGCTGAGAAAACAAGCCGATTGGTTCGAGCAGTATACAAAAGAGTTAGCTCCAACCTTTCGAGCAAGATATTTATATAGGTAGTCCCTTGTGCCAAGAGTTAAAGAACCTACAATACGTTCTTTGGCTAAAGAGGCTGGGATAGATGAAAGCGTATTAAGACAAACAAAAGCTAAAGATGTAAAGCTCCCGCCAGATTTTGTTACTCCAAAAGCAGTAGCCATTCAATATACTCAAGAGTTTCCGGCTATTGCTCTTTACGGAAAGTGGGTAGAGTATTGGCCTTATATTTGTAAGTACTTTGAAGTCCCAGCAATTGGAATCCATCCGACTAAATGTCCATATGTGTCTTATCGAGAGTACTGGTGGTCGTGGCAATTAATTATTGAGCATGACCTAGACCCAATGCTCTTGCAGAAATTTAATAACCGAGTAATTACAATAAATGCCCCAACTCCTCAATTTTTGATCCCGTCAGTTACCTCTAATTCTAAAGAACTGGCAATTGCAACAGCTAAATTAATCTTTAACGATTGGACATGGGATCATAATCTCCACTTCCGAATTACCCATGAATAGGAGCAGATAAGTGCATGATTCTGGAGCAGAAGAACAATAAAGTAATAATGGCAATAGTTGCTTGGACTGACATTGATGTTCACACAATGGTCAGTCTCTTAGCAACTGCCAAGCATCCGGCAATACTCAGTTGTCAGGTTGGTCGAGGAGCATTATTGCCTCATGCTAGAAACGATTCTCTTAGAGGTATCTATCGTAATACTTTACAGAATAAAGAGGACTTTACTCATGTTCTTTTTATTGACGGGGATATAATTCGCTTTGACCATAGTTCATTGGAATTACTCCTCGAAGCTGACAAAGATATAATTGGTGGCGTATACTCGCAACGAGAACCACCATTTCGACCAGTAATCCGACCTGAGAATGATGAAGAATTCTGTCGTCAAATGTCTTTGCCGGCGGAAGAACGAATTCCTTTTCAAGTGTTAGGATTAGGTTTTGGAATTACATTAATTAAAAAGAAGGTTCTTGATGCAATAGCTGAAAAAACAGAATCAGGGTATATTTGGTTTAATCTTGATCGACGACCCAGAAAAAGTTTTGAGCGGGAAGTTAATGAACTTTTTGAAAAGGTAATAGAACGAGGAGATTCGCCTGAAAAGATTTTCGGAGCAGGAGTTCAGGCGGGATTATGTGCTCATCATCACACTGATCCAGTCGGCGAAGATTACAATTTCTGTGAACGAGCACATCGTTTTGGGTTTGAGACATGGGTTCACCCTAATGTGCAAGTCGGTCATGTAGGCCGAGTAGAATATGACATTAGAGATTGGACAGCAGTGCTAAAAGCCGAAGGCAATGACATAGATAAAATGACGAGTAGATTGTTAAAGGGTAGTTGGCTTTGGCGAAAGGAGGAGTCGGACGGTATGGTGTCTAGTGAAACAGAAAAACTCTAACAAAGGAAATTCAAATGGGTTTTGGACCGATGAATATCATTCCAAAAGCAACGAATGATACAACTGCACCGGGTGTACCTGCTGGTGACTGGCAGCAAGTTTCTAATACGAAGGCTGCGTGGCAGGCGACTGGTCCTTCTGTAGATGCTGATAATAGTCCATTGACAGGACTTACATTTGTGCAAGCAATTTTTGCACAGATGACAGCAGAAGAAGCAGAAGTTTTTCGTAATGATCCAGAAGGTTTGCTTGCTGTACCCGGCATTCAAATTCAGGAAGTGGACATTACAGAAGGCCAAACTGTGAACGGCGAGTTTAATATTGCTGCTCTCGCAATTGGTCGTGACCATGCTTTGTTCCTCCGTTGTGCGGATCATCCTCGTGTCTAATTCAAACTTTTCAGTAATAGTTAAATCAACTCGTAAACGACCTAAATGGGAATGGTGGCTTTTAAATTTACTTCGTAAACTTTTTAAGTGGTTGGATTAATTTGCTAGATAAAACCAACCCCCATTGGGTTGGTTTTATCTAGCCCTTTTGGAGATTAATATGGCTAAAAAGAAAACAAGTGGTCCTGTGCCTAAACCAAGACCTAAACCTAAAGGAGGACCGATCCCTAAGTCCCGACCAAAACGAGAGTATTGAGTGTGCAAGATGGAACTAATCCATCCCGATTAGCAAAGGTTGAGGCTGAAGTCGCTGGTCTAAAATCAGATGTAGCTGGCGTCAAAGACGATGTGCGTAATGTGTACAATGTCGTCGGGAACATTGATGCTAAGTTAACTCGTTATGCTCAACCTCAGTGGGGCACGATTTTTGCAGGATTAGGTATTGTCGGGGGAGTTATTACTACACTTGGAACTCTAGTGTTTGGTTTCTTATATGTTATGTATGGAGAAACAAAGGTTGAGGTCAAGGAGCTTACTACTCATCGATTACTTACAGAATTCTATCGTGGTCAAATAGATGAGAGGATCAATGCTTTATTTTCTAAAATTAAAGAAGACAAAGTATTAACTGAAAAAAGATATGAAGATGTTCAGGTTCTCTCAGATCGTGAGATGAATCACTACAATAGTATATTGGAGAAATTGAATGAAAAATCTGTCAATCCTAAGCCTTAGTTTGTTAACTGGTTGTGGTTCTCTTTTCTATCCAAATGATCCTATTAATTCTGTCAAATTAAATAAAGGAGCATTTGGTACAGAATTGCAGATTACTAATCGAACAGATACAAATGTGACTATTGAGTCTGCTGAATACAAACCAGATAACAAGTTGTTTGTGCTTAAAGGACTTTCTTTTGAATCGACTCAATCTCGTAATCAAAAAGAGTTGGTCCAGTGGATGATGCAGTTCAATACTAATCGACAAATAGAATGGGAAAATTTTAACACTAATCCGTTGGTTATTGGTGGTGGACAGACACTTGGCCAAGTTGGTGGATTGATTGGCCAACGATTACAGATTGATCGAGCAAAAATTGATAATCGACGAGCTTTGATTGATGTCCTTTCTCAAGTTATGGGAGCAGTAGGACCAGAAATTGTTGATGAAGCCAAGGCAAATATTCCTACAACTAATCCTGAGTTTATTACTAACCCTTAACTGTATAGCCACTAGAGATAATTCCCCTCTAGTAGAGGCTTCGGCAAGTGCGAAAATAGATGTACTTAAAACAGAACAGAATAATAAATTCAGAGAAGTTACTAACGCAATAGTTAACTATGGTGATCCTATTGTGTTGAGGGTATTAAAGTATATTATTGCGGGAGTGACTATACTCACTTTAATAATACTCGCATATTTAACAAAAATACAACACACTAAATATCAAGTATTCAAGGAGCAGCAAAGAAAATGACTTGGGTAACACTTTGTTTGATCGCTCTTATAGTCTGGAAAGATCTTAAAGAGACATATAATAATAATCGGGTTCAGAAACAACTTGTTGAGAATTTACATCTACTCCATCAGCAGAATCAAATAATGTTTGAACGGGTGCAACTAACTAATCAAACAGATCAAAACTTAAAACAATTACTTGGAGCTACAACCTCACCACTTAATAATTCTTCTCGACGATTCGGCGGTCGTTCAGATGAGGACGAGGCTAAAATTGCTAAGATGAAGGAACAAGCTAATAATGGCTAGATGCACAATGGCTACTGATAATGGACAAAACGGACCAGATCGACTTCGTACCTATCAATTCAATACAATGATTAAAGATAAAGATGGAAAGGAAAGAACAGGACCAGAAATAACAAAAGTTGAGGTTAAGGGCGAAGTAGACGAGAGTACTCTTTACAAGGTCGGTAAGGATTATGATTTAAAGAAGGAGAAGTAATATGCACTATCGAAACGGACGCGAAGCGAAGAATGGAGATGAAGTTGTCCAGCTTAATGACAAGGGCCATGTCATGAATGCTGGCGTGTTAATCCGGGCTGTACCTGGAAACGACTACTGTAACGGCATTATTGTCAATGACCAGGCGAAACCTTTCGTCGGTGCTTGTCTGTGCGATTGTTTACATGTTGATGACGTGGTGGAAATTCTTAAGGAAAAGAATCTCGATAAACGACCCGCTGGTAAGTAAGTCTGATGGCAAATGAACTTGCTACACGAAATTCGATTAATACTCGTTATCAGGGAAGCTCCCTCCAACGATTCCAGTTAGACCCGGAAGATGATGATTCTATCTTAAAGTTTGTTGAGCAACGATGGGCTAACAAATCTTATTATAAACTTGGCCTCGAAGAGCGTTGGCTTGAAACAATTGCTAAGTATGAAGGTTTTTCTTACTTAGAATATAATGAGGCGATACGAAGATTCCAGCAAGATGTGAATATCCCACCTTGGCGAGTTAGGTTAATCATTAACTTAACCCTTCCCATAGTGCGAACAGCAGCTTGTAAGCATCTTCGTAATCGCCCCATTTGGGATGTACTTCCTGCGACAAGCGACACTAAAGATGTTAATATCGCGAGCTTAGGAAAAAAGGTTCTTCGAGGGTATTGGTATAAACATAACATTAACTATGAGTTTATTGATTTACTTCTTTGGCTTGGTCTTACTGGCAATGCTTTTCTTTCAGTGACATGGAATCCTGATATTGGACCAGAAAAGGAATTACAAGTAAAGGATTTTATTAATCCTCAACTGCTGCAAACAGTTCGATCGGAGGAAGAATTAGTTCCACTTTTACAATCTGCTCAGACTAAGTTTCAAGCATTCATTGAAACGAATGGTTCAAATATCATGCCAATGGGCGATGTAGAGGTAAAGACTAAATCGCCTTTTGACGTTCTTTGTCCATTTGCTCGTAATTTTAGAGAAGCTCCTTGGGTAGTTGATTCTGATGTAGTTGATCTTTCGAGTTTAGTGGATCAAGGTTTTGATCCTGATTTATTTAAACCGCCCACTTTTTCGGATAATAAGTATTTGTATTTTCAGCGACGCATTTATAATATGAATTTATTTACCCGTAAAGCTGAATACGGGAATAACCCAATGGCTGGCGATGACTCGGAAGTACTCCGGTTAAAACTATGGCTTCCGAAGTCGAGACAATTCCCACGAGGATTTTATGCGGCTATTGCTGGGGGCCAGGTAATTGATAAGGGAAATAATCCTTACGTCCATGGTCAGATTCCTCTGATTCATTTTGGTACTGAGAAAACTCCCGGCAAGATTTGGTGTTTTTGTAACGCTGAGCAAGCTCAAGGACCAATTCAACAATATCAGCATTCAGTTTCTCAGCTTATTGAAATCAAGAATATGACCGCAAAGCCGAAGATTCTTGCTCCAAGAACGGCTATGTTGTTATCTTCTGCATGGACTTCTGAGCCGGGTGAGATTGTAGAGTTTTCAGGTTTGACTGCTCCTATTCCTTGGACGCCTCCAAGTCCGCCTCGTTATTTGTTTGATTTGATGCACACGTTTCGTCGCGATATTGATGACATTGTGGCTCAACGAGATGCCACAAAAGGAATCAATCCCGCAGGAGTAAGAGCGGCTGCATCATTAGAAAATCTTCAATCCCAAGATGAAGGACAATTGGGTATTGGTGCATTGAACATTGACACAGGAATGTCGCTTACTGGTCGAATGATTCTTGCTAATCATGCTCAATTTGTTCGAGAAGATAGATTGTATAACTATACAGGTGACAAGAATCGGTATGAAGTTATACAATTGAAGCAGGGTATGTTGATGGGTGGTAATCAAGGTGCTGATTACTTTAATGTTCGAGTTACTACTTTCAGTCAATTTGGATTAACTCGAACTGGTCAACATAAATTCCTTGAACTTCTTTTGCAATATCAAGTTTATACGGCACAGGACCGAGCAAAAATTCTCCAGTTTATTCAGATGGGTCACTTCGAGGATGAAGTGGATGAATACAAGATTGATCGATCTAATGCCTATCAAGAGAACTTGATAATGTCGCAAGGTCAACCTGTGCCTATTAATATTGCAGATCATCATGCAACGCATTTAGAGGAACATCGGGAGTATATGAAAGGTGATACTTATCGTACACTCCTGATTCCTTTTAAGCGTCTGTTTGAAATTCATTATAAATTGACTGAACTCTATACAATGATGGAACTTGTAAAGCCAAAAGTATTAGGCATTAAAGCGACAATTATTTTAGCTGAACAAGAAGGCATGACCAATCTTTTACCATTGATTCTTGGTATTCCCCAAGAAGGACAAGGACAGAGTAATGAAGCTGGAAGTTCTAAGAAATAAAATTTACCTTGAAGGCGATGATGCTGGTGGCGGAACTAAAGTAGTTGATCCTCCTGTCGAAGATAAGAAAGAATCTGATCCGCCAAAAGAGGAAGCGATTGAGTTGGTTGTAGATGGTGAGTTAATTAAATTAACTCCAGATCAAGCAAAACGAGCAATGCACCTTGGCGTAGTCAAAGCTAAGGAACAGTTAGCTGAGAAGAAGCGGCTTGAAGATGAAGCAGTAAAGAACAAAGACAAAATTGATAAGGTTGAAGAAAAGAAACCTGATGAAACTTTAAAGGCATATGAAGCCAGAATCGCAAGATTGGAATCTGACCAAGCTGCTGCTCAAGATGATGCCATGATTGCTCGTCTTGATTTGTTGATTGATAATGGTGATGTCCTTGAGGACTTTAAGGAAGATGTAAAGACTGTCATCCTTACTCGGTTTGTTACTTTACGTCAACAAAATCCAAGAACGAATATTGGTGAAATTGCTAAAACTGTTATTGAACAGCATAAGAAAAAGACTGAAAAGTTTAGATCAACAGTTGACGTTGAAAAGAAGTTAGAGGATAAAAATAAAACAAAGACTCAAGGCGGTGGTAAGGCAGGAACGTCTCAGGAAGATTTACCTAAACTTGGCAGAAATGCTTTTAGAAATGGTGATCTTTCTAAGAGAATACAACATCGATTCAAACAAGCATTGGGAGAATAGACTTGGCTCTAAAGAAAGCTGACTTCGAGAATATGTTAAAGATTGACTATCATGGTCCGATGGTTGATCTGTTGGAAAATTCTACTTATTTCCTTAGTCGAGCAGAGAGATATACAGAACCAACGGGCGGCCGTCATATGTATATCCCGATTCGTACTGGTCGTACAGCAAGTATTGGTGCTCGATCTGACGGCGATTCCGAAACATTACCGACTGGTGATCGGCCGACGTGGGGTAATGCTACTTTTCCTGTTAAATCATTGTACGCAACTATTCGTATCTCTGGTTTTTCAATGCGTACATCTAAGCCTTCTGCATTAGCATTTGAAAAGGCAATGTCAGCAGATATGGAAGCAACTGTTGCCGATATGAAGAAAGACGTTAATCGTCAAATCTTCGGTGCAGGTGATGCTGAGCTTGCTCAGGTTGTTTCTAATGCTAATGCTGGTGGCACAGTAAATACAGTAACAGTATCGAATATTCTTTATCCTACTAATCCGACAAAGTTTCTTTATAATCGGATGAAGTTCGATATTCGTACTATTACTACTGGTGCTGATGCTGGTGGTGGTGCTACTGTGGTAAATTCACAAACCATTGGTGCTGTGACTTCTACTACTGTATTCACTTATTCTGCAACTGCTGCATTTACAACTGGCACTACGGCAATTTATCGTGAAGATAATGTTGGTTTGACGGCTGTTGATGGGTCATCTACTAATGAGATTAAAGAAATCTATGGCCTGTTAGCCGCTCTTAACTCTGTCGATCCTGATGTTGCTCTTGCTGCTGGTACTGCTCGTATTACTGCTAACTTCGGTGGTATTGATCGCGGTACTGCTGGTAATGAACTTTGGAAAGGTAATAAACTTTCCAATGCTGGCGTTAATCGTCCGTTCTCTGTGTTTATCTGCGAGCAAGCAATTGATGAATCCGAGATTAAGGGCAATGGTAAGATTAGTGTAATTCAATCCAACCATGCCATCTTCCGTGTACATGGGGCTAATCTCGCAGCAGCTAAGCAGTACGACGGGGCCGTCATGAAACTTGATGGTGGTTGGACTGCTCTGTCAGTAAATGGCATTCCGATGGTTAAGGATGTTGAATGTCCTGACTATCATATGTTCTTTATTGATGAGTCAACTCTAATGCTTGGTGTGCTGGGAGATTGGGCTTGGCTTGAGGATGATGGTGGCGGTATTCTAAATCGGCTGCCGGGCCAAGATCAATATGAGGGTGTATTCAATAAAGATTGCAACCTCATGTGTTCTAAACCGTCAGCTAATACTATTGTTAATGATATTGCTCATAGCTAATCGGTTTCTCCGATTAAAAGAAAGGAGAAAATCGAATGATTGTTGATAAAGAGATGGGGTGGAAGCGAGAACAATTTTTCTTTGCTTCTGCTCAATGGCAAGGCTCAATTGCTACTACTAGCTTAATTCCTACAGAAGTTGGTGCTTTAGATTACGGTGTTCAGCAATTTGGCACTTCTGGTGTTGCAATCGCTACAAAAGTTGAAGGTAAGTTGTGGCTTCCGCCACATTGGGACCCCAACTTTGCATTAGGCATGCGGTTGATTTGGTCAACAGGATCAACTACTGCTGCTGATACTATTACTTGGACAGTGCTACAAAATGTAATTTCTCTTGGTTCAGCAATTGCTGCTGCTACAGGAGCTTTGAACACCACAATTGCTGTTGGCATTCTCGGCACTACTACTGCCAATCAAATGCAAGTCACAAGTCGAGGTATTCGCAATGCTGGTTGGGCCACTCGTGCCCAACTTACAACTGGTGCTATGTTACAATTTAGTGTAGATGTGACTGCAACAGACATCGACGCCGGTGAAAAGGTTTGGGTTTACGGCATGATCTTCGATTATATGCCATGCCGTACAGTATATCCTCATCGCGAGTTTGACGCCCCGTTGGACGATCAACTCGCTTAACAATCTGCTCCATCTAGTCGAGAGAGTGGAGAGCAGGGAGGCTCTCTCTCTCTCTGACTAGGGAGTATTTTTATGAAAAACCATTCTTTGTTTTATTGTCGGCCTAATTCCGATAAATATTACTATATTAAGACATTTCTTAGTCAACATCAAGACTATCAGATCATTGAGAGCCATCCGCTTCTGACTTTACTTCGTCGCTTTAAATCTGACTTTTATCTTATATTCAACCGAGTGATTAATCGGTATATGATTTATAAGCGGAATCTTTGTACTGGCGACGGGTATGGATTGCTGGTGCATATTTTTACCATTCACAATGAAAAGACTCTTGAGTATAGAGAGCCGGGTGAATGGGTTTATTGGGAATTAATGAGAGGGGATTTATATAAACGAGGATCGGAAAGACCGAAAGACGTTGTTAATAATGTTCTTAATGTTCTTTTTGCTCCTTCACTAATTGAATTAAATTACTTCGATCAAGCAATTCAGATTGATCGTGAGATTAATAAATATTTCAATTGGTGGAAAACGGGTCGAATATCGAGCACTATAGGACAGTCAAATCCAGACACTAAGAAAAATAAGCGGATAGCTGATGATAAGAAACGGCGACGTTATTGGATGAATATGCGAACAGGACAAAAATTAACTGAGCAACAGTTCAAGGAGAATAACCTTTGCTTCCAGGCGGATGTCACCAAGTTTTCAAAGCAAAAGCCAGCGGAACAGCCAACGCTACTGCTACCCAATTAATTGCTGCTCCTACTGGTAATACGTCTACTCAAGCTACTGGTTATACTGGTATTACTATTCTTCGTGTATTGTTTTCGTGCGATGCAGATGTAGACGAGGGTAAATTAGAATTAATACAGGCAACATCTACAGAATTAGTTCCTCCTATTTATATTCCTGGTCCTAATACTTATGATTCTGGTGATGGCTTTGATGTCCCATTATTGGAGTTTACACGATTGGCTTATGCTGTTACTCTTGTAACTTCGGCTACTCCCAATTGGTCGTTGTTTGTTCAGTATATACTACGATAAAGGAGCAGACATGGAACTTCTCGATAATACTTTAAACTTGAGGAATGCCCGAGATATCGAAATTAAAGGAGAGTATCAATGGAACGGACCCCCTAATGTTCCAATGGTAGATATGACTGGAGCATTAGGTTGTCGTATCCCATACTTACGACTTCATGCTGAAAAACAAGCAGGATGTGGATTACTTCTTGCTCGACCAGCATCTGAATATTCGGGCGGCAATCATCGATTTGACAATTTAAATATTAGCGGTAATTTCCAATCAGCCGCAATGGTAAATGTCGGCTCCGAAGCCAATACATTCTTTCATCCATCTTTTCATCGTAGTACAGGTAATAGTTGTACTGTGTGGATGGGAACTCGAAAGCCTGCGGAATTAATTTCGCCCTACGGTGATATTCCTCCCGGTGGACTTCTTAGTCAATTATTTGTAGGAGCACAAGTAACTGCTGATGGCGGTAATGCTACTGGTGTAATTTTCATTGCAGATAAATTTGTAATGGGAGATATTTCTTGGATCGGTGGCGGAGTAACGATGAATCTTGCTCGTTCCTACCGATCAGCATTTGGTCTTTATATGAGTGGATTGGTAAATCGTCAATGGCGATTCCAAGATATTAGACTTGAATGTGAAAAAGCAGTTTTAGGTTGGGAGATTGGGGATCAAACACGACCAGAAGGTTTTATTCTTGAGAATAATTCTATTATGGTTTCTAATAGTTGTTTTCAAGCTATGTATGGTCCTATCTATAATCTTAGGATGAACAATAATTTATTTATCTCTCAGGGTAATTTCGGTCAATGGGGTCGCAATGTTGCAACCCCTGGCCAACCTATGGAAATGGTACGAGCACACATTACTGTTCGAGAATTACAAGGTGCAATTATTGAACAGAATAATTCTCGATTCGATGTAAGTTCTCCAACAGGAAGTCCAGCTACTCATACGTTGCACATTTTGGACAAAGCAGAGAATAGTGTAATTAGTGTTGATCCAACGAAAGTGAGGATTCGATGAAATCGCTATTTGTCTTTTTAACGGCGTTCGCGGTGTCGTGGCTGACAGCGAGTGCCGAGCCGATGGGCGTGGACTGCACGGCGAAGATGTCGCTCAAGGCGGGGGATACACGAATCGCAGTCGATGAGACAGCGACGGTGAAGCTGGTGCTCGGGCACGATTGCAGTTTGTACGCATGGCAGGCGTTCATCGTGCCGAGCGATCCGGGCGTGCTGGTGATTGAGTCGGCGACGTTCGAGCCTGGGTCGCCGTTCGATTTGCAACTGGTCAACGCGATTCATGGGGATGAACTGGACATCGCGGCGGGTGCGACAACGCCAGTTACGGTAAGCGGCACGCTGGCGACGGTGACGGTGCGAGGCGTGGCGGCCGGGTCGAGTTCGCTAGTGTTCACGCTGCACCAGCCGGGCAACGTTTCGTCGGCGGTGGCCGATGAGACATGGCAGTATGCGACGTGCGTGACGTATCCGAGTGCGGTGATAACAGTGAAGTGACGGCCCTGTTTTGTTTTTAGGAGGTGACGAATGACAGTTGTTGATATAGCTCCTGGTACTACGACGTGGCAAGTGCCAGCGGGCGTTACTGTTCTCGATAAATTGGAAATATGGGGTAACGGTGGCAATGGTGGCTCGAATGCGGCAGGTGGTGGTGGTGGTGGTGGCGGCGGATACATTCAATTTCTAAATGTCACTGTTCCCGCTAATGAAGTAATTGATGTTGAAATTGCTGCTGGCGGAACAACAGGCACAGATGAAACACAGTGGGACTACATAAACGAAGTATCAAGTGCCCCGTCTTCCAAGGCATACGGCGGAGCAAATGCGTCCGGCCGAACGGGTGGAGCCGGGAGTGGGTTGGGTGGTGAATCGAGTGGGACGCCCGACATTAACAACCCCGGCGGCACCGGCGGCACGACCCCCGTCAGGGGGACGGGGGGGGGGGGGGGGGGGGGGGCGGGAGGAGATGAAGGGGCAGGCCAACCCGGAGCAGACGTAAGCAGTGGAACAACAGGCGGGACTGGGGGAGGCGGAGGTACATCGGATGGCACCAATCCGAGCACGGGCGGCGATGGTGGCAACTCAACACAAGCAGGCGGCATCGGCCTTACCTGGGGTGGGGGCGGGGGAGGCGGTGGTGCAGTCAGTCAAGCTGGTGGCACCGGCGGTGCGGGGCATATACGGATTACTTACACACCGGCGGCGACGGGCAAGCCGACGCACATGATGAATTACGCACGACAAAGGAATAAATAAATGTCAATTTGGCTTAGACAATCTACAGCAGTAGAAGTAGCAATAGGTCCATTTTTAGATGAAACAGACGGTAAAACTCCAGAAACAGCTTTAACCATTTCTCAAGCAGATGTTAGATTAAAAAAACAAGCTGGTGATTGGGGACAAAAGAATGAATCAACAGCTGCCGCTCATGAGGAAAATGGTAATTATAGGTGTTTACTTGATACTACAGATACCGCATCATTGGGTCGATTAAGACTACATGTAAACGAATCGGGGGCATTACCAGTATGGGAAAACTATATGGTGGTGCCAGCAGTTGTTTATGATTCATTATTTGAAGATTTTGGTGTATTTAGTGGAACAGTCTTTGGTACTGTAGGTGCTGGTTCTACTACTACTTCTGTAACTACTGCTGATTTAACAGAAGTTACTAATGATCATTATAAAAATAAAATTATTACATTTACTAAAGGGATATTAATAGGACAATCTGCTAAAGTTACTGCTTATAATGGCACTACTAAAGCATTAGCTGTTACAACACTTACTGATACTCCAGCAGAAAATGATAAATTTATCCTTACTTAAGGAGTAAGTAATGTTACGACTTGCTCCCCCTGCAATATATTCTAGTTTAGCAGCACCATTCACTCAAGTGTCTGGACTTGAAGCTACTGCCGAAGCAGATGGTACTATTACGTTTGAATGGGACTTGGGAGATAATGAAAAGACAGTAGTTTTTTTTAAAGCTACATCTACTAATGGTACTACTGTTCCGACAGACAATACTACTTATACGGCCAATACTATATTTGGTAGTGGTACTCAGTTAGGAACAGGATACTATTGCGTATATAACAGTACAGGAACATTAGTTGTCATTACTGGACTTACTCCCAGTGCAACTTATGATGTAATAGCTTTTGGTTATAATGGTAATGCTGGTTTTGAAAGTTATTTAACTGATCTTACAGTTGGTGGTAATCAAGGTATATTTACTGCATTTGAAACACCTGCATTACCAGAAGGATTTACTACCATATCGATTGCGGCTAACAAAGATGCTTCTTATATAGCTTCATCACCAACTAGTAATTTTGATGGAACTTTACTTTTTGTTAGGGGACAAGCTGGTGTTCAATCAATGCATTCTATATTTAATTTTAGTCTTGCCACATTACCAAATAATGTAAATATTATTAGTGCTAGATTAAAATTAAGAATAGTAGGTTCTGGTCTTTTTCCTCCTCCCGGTACTATGGCAGCAATATTAAGAATATTTCCAGAGTTAATACCAGAATGGGTTGAGAATCAAGTAACTTGGAACATCTATAAAACAGGATCAGCGTGGGCAACTGGAGGTGGTGACTTTGTTCCAGCGGATAGCGTAGTTCTTCCTATCACTTATGATATTGGACAGAATCAAATAATAGGCACAAATGATGTTATTAGTGGTGCAGCACTTGTAGATAAAATTAATAAAAATCATAATATTGCCCAACTCGGCAATATTACACTTGTTATAACCCCATCAACTCCTTGGCCTGTTAACGTTTCTGATAAGCGATACAGTTCAAGAACTAGTGTTATAGCTCCAATTCTTGAAATAGATTATGAAGAAGCATCGACTTCTCCAGCAGTGACTTCGATACGAATTCCAGTTTCACGTATTTCTAGAATGGTGAGGTCACGATGACATCTGGTGCGATGGCTTTACGAGTTAGAAATAACGTTGAAGACCCTAATGCAGACTTATATTCAGTAGCGGCAGTAGAACAGGCAATCAATGAATCTAAAGACGAAGTATTATCTTTAGTGAGAATTTTTACAGACCAATTCCCACAATCGACTACTGCTGTGACTTTTTCTGTGGGCACATCAGAGGTTGCTTTACCTTCTGATTTTCTTGAACCACTTAAATTAGAATATACACCGACAGGTTCTTCTGTTGCTGAGAAGCGACGGTTTGTAGATTTCCGACGATTAGATGACTCAGAAGATGGTGCATTTAGTATTCGTCGAGTAGATGAAGCAACCGCTTACCTTCGTCGAGCAAACACTGATTCGGCTTTTTCGGCAACATTATATTATGTTCCTAATGTTTCTGATTTAACAATTACGACTACTACAACAACTTCATTTTCTTTTGGACCTGCTCCTACAAATAACCTGATTGTCATTAAAGCTACAGTTCTTCTTCTTTCTCAACGAAAAAAGCGAGAACAAATGGTTATGTGGGCAAATCGAGAGGATAAAGTTCAGGCTCAACTTCAAGAGAATCTTAGTCGAATGTATAATAAAGCGACACCACGGTATGTTAACTACATACCAGATTGTTAGGAGAATTTATGGCAATTGCAACAGGCTATACAATTCAAAAGGCTGGAGCAACTCCAACTAGATATTGGAGGGGCCGTCATAAAGATGATTGGACTTATGAGGCTACCGAGGCTGTTCTTTTTGAACGGGCAGCTGATGCTCAAGTAGTTGGAGATTTAATTTTTGGTAAAGATAAGTATAACCACACTAGAGATGCTTATGAGTATGAAGTTGCTTAATGGCAAAAATATCATTATTAAGTCAATTTAAAGGTTATAGAACAGCTTCTTCTCCTCAAGGGATTACACCTGAATATTTAATCTATGCAGAAAATTTATTATGTGTAAATGGTGATATCCAAAAGCGTAAAAAGAATAGTGATATTTCTACAGCAACAGCAAGTACAATGGCTCCTAATTTTTGGGAGTACGTTCGTTCTGCTACTCGTTATCATTTTTATAAGCGATCATCTAGTGGATCATTTGGTTATTTTTTTCGCACAGATGGTGGTAATCCACCATTAGATTCTGAGTCGAGTAAGTTTACTACAGCAGTAACTGCTGACACAGATCGCTTTATAGATTTTGTTGAAGCAGGAAAAATTCTTTATTTATTTGACGATTCTACACAGGGTCAAAAAGCTTATATAGATGTAAGTGCCGCAGATTATCATGTCGAACCAATAGGGCTTCCGCCGCCTTCTGCTCCTGTTGTAAATAATAATGGTGCTGGACACACGCTTCCAAATGGCACATATTCATATAAGATTACATGGGTAGAAACTGTTGCTGGTGTAAGTATAGATATCGAAAGTAACGGAAGTGTAGAAGCTTCTGATACATCAGCAGGAACAGAGCAAATTACAATTACTCGACCATCAATTCCTTCTGGTTATAATATTACTCATTGGAATATTTATCGTAAAGATGCGGGTTCCTCTGAGTGGTATTATCTTACTCAAGTAATTGCTGCTACTTCTGCTTATAATAATAATGATACGACAGCTCTTGATACTCAGAATCCTGTGCCTACTCGAAATACTCAAAATGGTTTAAAGGCATGGTATGGGGCACTTTTTAAGAGACGACTTTGGATCGCTGATGGCGATAGTGCTCAACTTGCTTTTTCTGAATTAGATCAGTATGAATATTTCCCCGCTGATCTTCGGTTCATAGTCGGTAATGCAGTTGATCTTTTTTCCCGGCTTATCGCTTTAACTAACTCTCTTGTTATTTTTAAGCAAAATAGTATCTGGTCAATTGATGGGGACAATGTAAATAATTTTCGATTACAGAAAAGACAGAGTAGACATGGTTCATTATCGCCAGCTTGCACAATCGAATATAAGGGAAGTTTATATTACCAGAATTGTGCGGGGATTTGGCGTTGGCAATTGGGCGGAGAGCCGATCAATATTGGCCGATTAATTTGGAAGGATTTTGTAGCTGAAATTGTTGGTGGAAATGTAACTAATTGGATCGCAGAAGTTGATCCTACTCATGGTCATATTTGGTTTACTAATCGTAGTTCAGCTTATGCTTGGATTTATGATCCTGAATTAAATGAATTTCTTGGGGCATTTGCTTTAGGTGGCGGTCAAGGGATGGGGATTACTGGTAAATATAGCAATAACCCTCGTTTATGTCTACAAGGCAATACAGGATTTTCTGCTTATTACCAACAAACAGGAGCTTCTGAACAGACTAGTGAATCAACAATGCAGATTGCTGGTTTCTTTGGAATGGCAGTTGAGCAAAGACAGCCACTAGTAAAAAAGCAAGTTCGGCACATTAAGTTATCAGATTTTGATAGACTCGGCGATACTTCAACTGCAACAGAAACTATTTCTGTTCGAGCATTAAAACCACAAGAATCTCTTTATGGTACTGTTGTAGGAGATTACTTACTTAATGCCAATACTCAATTTCTTAAAGCAGTAGATCATCATGAACGAGCAGAAGGCTTTGGAATTTATTCGACTAATTCCTCTGTTAGTAAAATTTGGTCTTTGACCGGGCTTGAGTTAGAATATGAATTAGTGGGGAGTCACTAATGGATAATCAATTAAATTTACCATTTCAAGAGGAACGAGAGGATATTCTTAGTAGAATAAATATTCCAGTGGGGGCAGCTTTTCTTTGGATGGGCGATCCATTAAACCCCCCAGAAGGTTATATTTTTGCAGATGGATCACGTTATCCAGTACAAGCTTATCGTGCTCTTTACGACTCTCTATTTCGTAATAATCAGTTAGACTACGATGATCGTTATTTTGAACTTCCCGATCTTGATCAAACAATTGATTCGTTTGTAGTCAAAGTAATTGTGAGGATTTAAGTGGCACGTGAGAACTATTTTAATCTTGGCGGAGGAGGCGTATCAAACCTTCTTCGTGGAATAACAGATGGTATAGGAAAAACAACTAAATCTTTACGAGATACTATTAGTGGATCAAATCCCTTTTCTGAGCAGCTTGGTAATGTAAAATTATTTAATCCTTCTACTTGGAGTAATATTGCTCCTATCCAAGCTCTCAATGAGGCATTAGGTTTTGGTAAGGGGATTAAGTCACCATTTGGTGGACTCCCACCAGCAGATATTTCAGGTGATGTCGGACAGCAAACTGGTGCTGGTCCCGATCAGATGAATGCTTTACTTGACCAATTAGCTAGCATTCCCGGTTTGTCTGATACTGATATTGGTTTATTCCAGCAAAAGATTCTATCATCTGATCCTACTCAGTATGATTTTCTTGCATCAGAATTAAGTAAAAAGGGAGCGGTAGGAAAACAAGGTCAACAGATCGATCAAGGAATTGCAGGACTTGAAGCATTCCTTGGTTCAGATATGATCAAATCACTCAGCGACGCCGCTCAAGGAAAGGGTGGGGTATATTCACAGTTAACGGATAAGAATGCTAGGGAAAGAGAAGGGGCAATCCGAGCAATGAAAGGTTCAATTAACCCTGACCTAGCAACTTCAATTGCTCCCTTTCTTGAGGCAGAGACTAGGGGAATTTACTCTACTAATTTAGCAGATACTCTTGCTAAAACCCAAACAGATTTCTCTAAGATTTACACGGATACCGCCGCACCTATTGAGTCATTAGTGAGTCAATATCGAGCAGGTAAACCTGTCGATTTCACTGACTTTACAAAGGGTCAAGATATTGCTAGTGGGTTTACCGAAGCTGAATTGAATAGGTCAGATTTAAGTTCGTTGACTACTCAGCAAAACTTCAAAGATTTAGTTTCGACTATTTTTGGTTTAGGCCAGAATGGAATAGATACTTTGCTTTCAGCTTGGGGAATTCAGAAAGGTGGAAAAACTTCAGAACCACAATCTGATCCTTGGGCTTTAGCTTCGTCTTTCGTACCAGGACTTTCATTAGGATTGTAATTCTTGAGTAGAATAAATATTTCACCTGCGGTTGCTGCTCTTATATCTCAGTCTCGGCCAATCCGAGTTCCTGATAATAGTAAAACTATAAACACTCTAAATATGATTGCTCAATTAAATGCTCAACGCCAAGGTGTAAAACGTTATCCTGATCTTGGCGATAAAGTTAAGATAGGAGTTGATCTTACTGGTAATAAAGAACGAGCACTTGATCTAGAAGAAAGACGAACTGCTACACTTGAGCAATCAGAAAAGGATCGAGTTCGTCTTGCTGAGGAAGGTAGAAAATTACAGAATAAACAATTTGCAGTTCAGACTGGATTACAAGAAGGTTTGTCCCCTACTGCTATTCTTAGTTTTTTAGATAATGAGGAAGCAACAAGCCCCGATGCTGCTGTTAAATTAATTCAAAAGTCTGATGCCGATGATATTACTAAACTAATGCCCGCTTTCAAAGAAAAAGGAATGGAAGGGGCATTAGAAGAAGCCGCTAAATTAGGAATTTCTAATAAGAGTTTATCTCGATTAACTGCACATCTTACTAATATTTCCGAACAAGAAATGAGAAAAGCAACCAATGAGCGAGCAGAACAATCATCTAAGATTCAGCAAGCTCAGGAAGCGAGAGCAGTAGAAGAAGCAAACTATGAGAATACTCTACGACCACTCCGCGAAAGTAATTTAAGAGCTACAGAAACTCTCACTAAGGCAAGAGCAGAAGCAATTCCTGATGAGAAACGGTTGCGAGAATTGGGTATTAAATCTCAGGAAGCAAACATTGCTCTTGGTACTAAACAGTTAGAATTAGATAATAGACGATTAGATATTGCTGAGCAAAAGTATAAGTCAGAATTATCTGGTGCTTCTCCTGCTGTTAAGAAAGCATTAGAAACTGGCGATCCTTCTCCTCTTAGTAAAGATGATTTCGAACGATATGATGCGTTAATTCGCAATAAGTATTTGCGTGAAAAAGATTCAATGGAGTTAACTGATACAGCAAGAGACATTCTTAAACATTCTGATTTAACTGGCAAAGTTGCTAATGAAGATAGACTTCGAGCAATTAAACGATTGCCAACAGCCGAGCGAAAGGATCGAGCCAATGAAGTGGCATTCCTCAATACGGCGATTATCGAAGACGCTAAGAAATTAGTAAATAGTGAAGGGTTCGATTTTACAACTGCGGCGGGTGAAATTGCTAAGCTTAAAGAAGTAGAAGATGACCGGAAGTATCAAGCTTCCGATGTAATCTTTGAGAAGTTAAAGAATAAACTATATGATGATTACACCGTAGCAGTTGTGCCGGGAGCTTGGGTTGCTCCTGATCAAAAGAAATTTGCTCAGGCTTATGCTGATCTTGTAAAGCTTCAAATAGATTTTGGTGTGAAACCCTATGTTCCTACTCTTAATCGATTGGGAGATTTTACTAATCGAGGTAAGGTAGGGACTAAGAAAGAAGCAGAAACGTTAATTAAGGAATTAAGTAAGTAATGCCATTTAAGACTTCTTCAAGAGGAGGGTTCGATCCGTCTGTGTTAGACGAAATCGAGCCCTCCTTTAATTTAGCCGACGCTATATTCACTCCAATCACGACTATTTTTGATATACTAGATACTCCCGGTTCTGTTATTCGTGGTCTATTAGCGGGAGAAACTGAGCGGGCATTCTCTGGCATTTTTAATCCAGAGGAAAGAGTAGGCGGTAAAGAGTTACTAGGATTAAAGGATCAAAAGGGATTTCTCAGTACAGTAGCAGGAATAGGAGCAGAAATAGTCACTGATCCACTTTTGTTTATGTCGTCTCTTACAGGATTGACAAGAGCAGGTAAGGCAGTAGCGGCACAAAAAGAACTCCTTAGTCAGATGAATATTGCTCGTAAAGGTGTACAGGAAGGGGTAAAGGGTGCAGAGATTCTTTACGAATCATTGATGAAATCTCCTGCTTTTGCAGCACAGTCTATTCTTAATAATCCTTCTAGGATTATCCCTGATGCTCTGCAAGAATTAAGTAAAGTAGAGGAAGTGTCGAAAGGACTTCGTGGAATAGAATTCTCTATTCCATTTACTAAGGGTGAAGGATTCGTTCCAACCGCTCTTAATGAAGTTCTTCAACCAGTACTAGATGCAACTAGTAGTTTAATTAAAAAACCTTTTGAGTATCTTAATACTCTCGGTCCTATTAAAGCAACTACTGGTGCTGCTCAACGAGCAATCGAAACTATGTTTGGTAAGAAAGTTGCCAATGCAGAGTTAAAGGATTTGATTGATATTAATTCTGCTACTATTGATGCTGTTGGTCATGAGGGTCTTAAGGCTAGAGTAGAATTGAAGAAGGTTTATGATGATATTATAAAGGACATTCCTAAAGGAATGTCTCCTGAGCAATTCGACGAAACTGTTGCTAATCGAATCATAGATGGAGAAATTGATCCTGATTTAATGATTCCGAAGCGAACAGCTAAGTGGATGACGGAGAGTCGTGCCCTTAACCAAACTAAGTTAGAGACTACACTTATTAAACTTGAGGCTAAACGAATTAAATCCTTAGCTGAACCAGACTTGTTACCAGATGCTAAGAATGCGATTCAAGCTAAATGGGTAAGCCGAGCACAAACTGCAATTACAAAGGCCGATAAGGAAGATTTAGATATTCTAGAAAAAGTGGAATTGATCCGGGCAGATGTGAGTAAGGCGGCGGGATTCATTAATAAATTTGGAGAATTACCAGACAAATTTATTAATGAAGCGAAAGCGGCAGGAATGCTTGATCGTGTCGTAGCAGAGAAGAATGCTTTCATTACGATTGCTGAGGAAGAAAGTTATCGTGGTGAATATCTTCCTCGTGTAATGTCTGAGAGAGGGAATAAACTTCACACTGTTGACCCTAAATTTGCTAAGAAATTCGACCAGATAAACAATGAATTAATCTATTCTAGACGAAAAACTTTACGCAACTCTACCCTTAAAGAAGATAATGACTTTTTTAAAAAACACCTTAGCATAGACTTCGATGTATATGAAACTAACCCTGTTCGGTATTTAGCCCCACGAAAACTTGCTAGTGAACTTGCTATCCAAAAGGTTCACTCCGCTAATATGGCAATTAGTTTATTTGCTGAACCATATGCAAAAGGTAAAGTACCAGAAGGAACAGTTGAACTCGCTCAATTTCTTCGCCAATTAAAACTTACTGGCTTTCGTAATCCCGCAACTAAGGAAGTAGTTAATTGGGGAATACTGCCTGATACTATTAAAGGTTTAGATTTGGCTGGAGTAGAGCAAGCTCATCTTAAAACCATTAGAAGCGGACTTAAAAAGTTAAATTTGGAGCAACGATCTATTCCTAAGGACGTTGCTGAAACAATACTTCGTACTGAACGTCTTGTAACTGGACCATTTGAGACGCTTTTTAGAGAAGTGTTCGACCCAATTAATGCCGTCTTTAAGACCGCATTAACGAGTACCCCTGCCCACACTGGGCAGAATGTACTTTCTTCAATGTGGTCGTTTTTGATTAATGGGAGCGATTTTAGACAAATACTCCCAGCAGCTAGACAGTATGCTGCATACCTCGCAAAGTACAATCCTGATGCTCCTGCTGTTGTTCAGTCTATCTTTAAGAAAATAGCAGGAAATACCACATTAGATGAAGCGGCATTGGAAGCAGCAGAAGCATTTGGTAAAATCGAAAAGAATCTCACTAATGAAGCGACTGGAAGATTGTTCAATCCAGAGCAAACAAGTATTGTCCGTCCGACTTCCGAAACAATCATACCGGAAGCAATACGAGTAGGAGAAAAAGTAGCAGGGAAAATTGGCGTTAAGCAAGTAACACAAGGATTTAGAGATGTAAATAAATTTGTGGAAGGCGCTTTTAAGCTTGCCATGTATAATGATGGTATAGTTAAAGGACTTTCTCCGCTACAATCAGGTCGAAGGGCTGTAAGATATTTATTTGACTATTTCGATCTCACTGATTTCGAGAAGCAATACGCCAAAAGGGCCGTTCTCTTTTACACTTTCATGCGAAAGAACATCCCTTTGGCAATCCAAGAGATGCTTTTTAACCGTCGAGCATATGCTGTCAGTAAGATTATAGATTGGACGGTGGACGATCGTGAGTTCGTCCCTGATTATGTCATCAATGCCGGGCAAATAGGAATTGGGGGTGACGCTTATCTTAACCTTCAAAATCCTATTTACCAAGCTAATCTCTTTTCTCCACAAGGTGGCGGACCGCAACGAGTAACGGATAAGTTACTAAATGCTCTTACTCCAATAGTTCGGACGCCTATTGAAGCGTACACTGGACGGGAAACTTTTCGAGGAATTCCTGTACAAAGTACGGGCGACCTAGCACTTCGCAATCTACCTACTAGCCGCTATCAGAATACGATTGCTCAGTTCTTTAGTGATACTAAGACTGTGCCTCAAGCTGCTCTCGGTGCTCTGACAGGAGCCACCGTCTCTAACATCGATCCTCAGAAAGCTTATTTGTTTAAGCTTAAGCAAAAATTACAAATGGAACTTGAAGGCAATCCTGAAGTAGGCATATTCTTAGATTACTATAGCCGTAATAAAGAACCGAACGAAGAGATTAAGGCGGCGTTAGATTCGTATCGAGCAGTTAATCAATCGTATCGAGAGTTGTTTAAGAGATAGACTGTATATCATACTCGTAAAAAGCCCCGCCGACTGAGGAACGCCCTCAATCGGACGGGGTTTTTTTGTTGGCTGAGTACTCGACAGCCAACGGAGAGTGACTAGTGTGTCAATCCATCTTTTGGATATGTTCTCCAATCCCGTTTAATTATTTTATTAAATGTGCTCTCAAGTAGTTCCTCGATCTTCCAACCTTTAAGTGTGCAGTAGTTCATAGCGAAGATGAATAAATCAGCAATAGCATCTTTACCTTGTTCGAGTAATTCTACTGAATTTCCTCGTATGCCTTGCTCAAACTTTAGATGAGCGTGGGCTAATTCTCCTAATTCCTCAGTCATTCCTATAAGTTGCTGGGAAGCTGTTCCTTTAGGAAAATTATATTCAAACCATTCTTTAAGTCGTAACTGCATTTGGTGAAGGGTTAGAGTCAAGAGAACCATTCCTTTACTATTTGAGCCAAGGTATTGTATTCTTTTTGCACGTCACTTCCTACTTTTACCCAGGGTTGTTGGGGAAAATATTTTCCTCTTAGTTGCCAAAGCAATTCTCCTATAAGTTCTTTCTTGATAGTTTCTATGTCGTGTGATTTGCAAGCTGGACAGCAAGGACGATTAACTTCGAGAGTATTAAACTGTTCAAATTGTTTATAGCATATTCTACATTTATAAAAATGGTTAATGAATTATCTTTCCTTTCTTGTTCGCCTGCTCAATCCCCTTCTTCATTGCTTCGATTGCTTCAACTCTCGCTACTACAACTGTTCGGCAAGAACCAACGAGTTTTATGTCGGTACCTGGTATGTCTGGCAAATCAATCTTTGTCATTCCTAGATCATGTCGAATGGCAAAGGCTTGGATTACCTTGCCCATATTCTGATATAGCTCTATAAACTGTGGAAGGGAACACTCACCAGAATGAATGATATCAATGATTGTCAATACACTACTCTCTTTCTTATTAATCGTTCACCATTTTTCTCAAACATTTCATCAGCGTCTCTCGCATCCTTATCGAAAGAGCAATTACCAAGGATAATGTCTGAACCAAACTTTCCTTTAATGGGGAATCCGTCAGCTTGAGGAATCGATCTGCCAATCTTAATCGTTGTCCATTCTCTGTTATCTAATCCTTTAACTGCGAGCCATTGATGAAATCGTTCAGCGAATACAGATACTTTCATTGAATGGCCGAGGACATATCTAATCTCTGCCATAATGAACTGCTCAACTAAATTAGCTGTTGCCTCAGCTTCTTCTCGCTTAGACTCTGTATCAATTACTGGTATTCTTAATCGATCAATAGCGGGAGGAATTTCTAATGACAATAGAGCATGAGTGAATGCTGATGCTTGTTCCTTTAATCGTTGCAGTTGCTTTTCCTTTGGTTCGATAAACGGGAGTTTATCTACTGCAACCATAACGATTCGAGTATCCCCCATAACAATCGGACAAGCATCAGAATTATTAGCACAGTGAACCCAATGTGTTGTATTTTCGATGTCATATACTCTCTGTTTCTTGTCATGAATCGAGAGCATTCTCCCTGTTACCCACTCTTTAATTTTGTCATATGCCCCTTTACTTTGCGTTAAATTAATTTCTTCAACATAACAAAGGAGAGCACCAGCAAGTTCACCGTTAAATTTGTTTGGATTTGTTAGTGCGTTTCCTGCGTTTTGTACTGCCTTTAGTTGTGGGTCTTTGTTCGTTACAAGAAGTGAGAAAGCCTCGTGAAATGTGGACTTTCCGCAGAGTTGTGGGCCGTAAAGAAAAAGATAGGGAAGTGGTTCTTGAGGAAATTGTAATATGGATGCCATCCACATCATTAAGTAGTTTAGACCATTCTCTATGCTGTTTGCCACGCACCAAGAATTTAACTTCACAGAATCTGCCAGGTTCTTCCCTAAGTGATTTAATACTTTCATCCATTCTGAGTAGTCTCCTGGTTTTGGGTCGTACATAAGCTGTGCAGCATACTTATTCCATTCACGATTTCCGAGATACTCTGGCGAGAAAGGACGATTGACCAACCGCCAAGGATTAAGAATGCATTTCCCAATAACTTCGTCGATGAGTCCTCGCTGATAGCCGATAGATGCAAGTACAGAGATAATATTGCCCTTGGGTTCATCGACCCACTCCTTACTTTTAACGAACCATCCGGCATCTTGACTGTTGCTGACGACATGTCGGATTAAATCGTCAGGTGTTGTTAACTCTATATCTTCCTCAATTATCTGGACCACCTTTTCCCAAGTCTTTCGGTTATTAATCCAACCGGGAATTGATTCACCTTCTAGCTTTTCAAGTAATAACGCCACTCTACTATTCTTGAGAAGCTTAATACGAACTTGCCGATCACGAGCGAACTGCGGAAGTTTAAGTTGGAAGCTAGGAGCAAGGTGACTCAGTACTTTTTCTATTGCATCTGCATTAGGAAAAACATACTGACCATTTGCTGAAATTTCTCCGCCAAATATACTAGCAAGATCATCAATAGTAGGAACACGATTATAATAACAAAAAGTCCAGCCAGACTTGTCCTGCTTCCAGAGTTCATGTTCTTTACATCCGAGGCTATGCCTACGAATAATCCAACTACCACCACGTAGAGGAAACATAAAACAATTTTGATCATTTGGGCAATTCTCACCTTTACTTTCTGTAAAGTAAAGTCCCTTTAATTTAAGAATAGCATGACACTTAAGCAAGTCAAAGGTATGACACACCAACATATTGTACTCGGCGTCCCACCACCAAGTAGCCTGCTGTTTACTAAACCACTCAAGAACTTTCTTGTGTTCCTCAGAAAGATTAATAAACTTAAGGTTAGATACTAGGTCTTTTGTTTTACTCTTTGCCTCTCGCCACGCTTCTGTGAGAGATTGCTTAATGACACTTGCATCGAAATAGGTAGTGGCCGGTTTGATTTGTTTAAAAGAATTCTCGCTATTCCCTCGTCTATGCCAACACCATAGAATAGTTCCACAGGTATCAACCTTTGATTTAAAATCAAAAGAGAGTAACCCGGAAAGATTCGAGAGAATGCACTTAGCAAGCCCGATATGTTCCTTTCTAGTGGGGATGCTTGGGCAATTGTGGATCGGGACATATATGTGAATCCCTTTCCCAGAGGTAGAATATCTAAGCTCCACCCATTCGACTTTCTTCGCTTCTCCAACAATCTTTTCGATTTCAACATCAGCTAGTCCTTGCTTATGCCCGAGAATAGAATCAAAGTCAAAGCCAACCCAATAAGATTTATGTTCGACGAAATCCCAACCAGACATTCCTATTGCTTCAATATGTTTTAAGTACTCTCTGTCTATTCGTTGTACGGGGGCAGAGCGGGAAGCAATGCGTATATTAAACCACTCATCGCCTTCTGAATTTCTATATCCATTTTTAATCTTTTCGCCGCCATCAGCAGCTACTAAGATTTGTGTTTCACGATTGTAAGAATATCGTTCAGCTAAATCAGGTTCGGCGTGATGTTCAAGAAATGACTGAAGTAATTGTAAGCTCACTAGACTCCTTTCATCACTCCTCGAATCCCCGGATCGCCTAGTGTCCTTGCATACGCTTCACAGGTTACAGTACAGACGCGGGGGAAACCGTAAGGTTCACATTTCCACTGACCGGGTTCTGGTTCAGCAAACTGTCCTTTATTAAATCGGCCCCATAGATCGATGAGTCTTGAAAGGTGTTCCTGTATGAAGCCATCGCTGATTCTAGCTCGATAGGAAGCGAACGCAACAGTGTTTCCGCGGATCGCAACTTGTTCAATAGCTCCGAAAAATGGTGACTTATTTCCAAGCATCCAATTGTAGAAAAGTAATTGTATAGCCCACTCTCGATTGATTTGCTCAAGAGTTGCAATTCCGTAAGTAATATGCTGGCCCTTATCCTGTCCGTCCACAAAGCACCTAATATATCCAGGCTTGGGGCTTTGTCCTGTTGCACTTCCATGTCCATTTACCTTCCAATCAGTAGGGATTAAACTATTATCTCCACGATTAAGCATCGTGGCATCAGGTTTGCCAAAGATCGGTACTCCGCTTACTTCTCCTTCCTTACCTGCAACTAGTTCACCTTGCACAGTTTGGTGAATACTTAACTCAATATCGTGAAGGCCGTCCTTTACTAAGCGGTCGAAACAACCCCAAAACTGATACTTATCAAATAGGTCATGGCCAATAGCAATGCACTCTAGATTGTGTTCTTCAACGTTTTCTAGAAGTTTAGCCAAAGTATTCTTGCGATCATTACTTTTACCGAGTACGAATGCAAGTTCGGCTTTAACAAAACTCTCAAAGGCATACCCTACTGCCATTGGTTTAGTTTGTGGTAGTCTAATATAAGGAGTTTCTGAGTGACGTTCACGGTAAAATGAGTACTCACAAGCACACGCCTGCTGGTAACTGGTGGGACTGAAATAGTTAATCGATTTGAGAAGCGGGAGTTGAAGCAATTTGTTCCTCCTTAAGTTTACTTTTTAAAAAATCAATTATTATATTTTGAATTTGTTCAGTTATTACACAAGCTTCTATTGGAGATGTTAAAAAATCATAATCAAAATCTTTTGGAAGATGACCGCTTTCAATTAGTATTCTCACTTTACCACCTTATATATTTCTGCCAGTTCGCTGGCTCTTTAAGTATCATTGAAATATTATTGACGCGAGTTAAAACATAAATGGGAATGCCGCATGAGTGAAACTCCCCGAAAGTCTTGACTTGTTCTGCTGAAAGATACTGTCCCGGTTTCTTAATTTCTGCCCATCTTTGTCCGTAAATCTTGTGGAGACAAAGTAAATCTGGTAAACCTTTTTGGTAGGCATTACCGTGCATCTTTATAGTTTTCCATCCTTGGTTATGTAATTCTTTACGGATGCTCTCTTGTATTTCCCATTCACTGCCAGGGCCACGTTTATTTTGGTAGAGGATTTTCCTTCTCCAATCTTA
>Ga0137464_1000031_pt1 | contig 42138 bp, 49 predicted proteins | sample EasRivERMGT814_2_FD_102306 | JGI IMG/M metagenome (GOLD analysis project Ga0137464, IMG submission 102306) | Soil microbial communities from meander-bound floodplain in the East River, Colorado, USA - East River MetaG ERMGT814_2 | ecosystem: Environmental > Terrestrial > Soil > Floodplain ...
CGCAAACGTCGCAGGAAGTGAAGACAAGGTCATGATGGCCTATCAGGGGGAGACCCCGTGGCACAAGCTCGGAACGAAGATGACGGGAAATCCCGACGTGCCGGCCGCGCTCGAGGCTGCGAATCTCAACTGGGAAGTCCAGTTGAAGTCCATGTTTTACCGGCACAACGACAAGCTCATCAAGGTGCCGTCGCGTCGGGCCGTCATTCGCGACACCGACGGTCAGCTGCTCTCGACCGTTGGCAGCGACTACGTTCCGCTTCAGAACAACATCGCGTTCGGGGTTCTGCAACCGGCCTGCGAACAGTTCGGGGTCACCATCGAAACGGCCGGCGCGCTGGGCAAGGGCGACCGGGTCTGGATGCTGGCCAAGTTGCCCGAGGTCTTCGAACCTGTCAAGGGTGACAAGGTCGAGGGTTACTTCCTCGTGCTGACCGGCCACAACGGCTGGACGAGTTACTCGGCCCGACCCACTCCCGTCCGGGTCGTCTGCCAGAACACGCTGTCGATGGCCACTCGCGCGAGCAAGGCGGTCATCAACCTGCGACACGTCGCATCCACCACCGAACAGTTCGACCAAGTTGCCAAGATGGTGACCGACCTCGTGGCCGGGCTGAAGGAAACGAACACGAGCTTCGCGGCGCTGGCGGCCAAGAAGTTGAACCCCGATGAACTCGCGGCTTACATCAGCGAGGTTCTCAACATCGAAGCGGGTGACGAACCGAATCCGGTCGCCGCACGTCGTCGGGACACCATCCTCGAGTTGGCCGCCACGGGCAAGGGAGTCGAGTTCGCTCCCGGTACCGCATGGGCCGCCTTCAACGCGGTGACCGAGTACATCGACCACGTTCGTCCGGCCGAGGCCAAGAACGTCCGGACGATCGCACAGGCCAACCAATCGGCCCTGTTCGGAACGAACGCGAAGATCAAGCACCGCGCGCTGGTCCTCGCAAACCGTTTGGCGGCGTAACTTACGTCGCTTGGGCCGGAGGGATAATCCTCCGGCCCTTCTTTAAACCCGTTGAAGGAGTGTTAAGATGCATAAGAAACTCGGTGGTGAAAAGAAGGTCAGCGAGGCCGACTTTCTCGCGTCATGTGCGGGCGACAAGAAACGAGGAACGATGAGGATCACAGTCACGCTCAACGGTTCAAACGATAACCCGTGGCACGGCATCGGACTCAACGCCAACCCGTTCCCACAGATCGCGAGGGCCGAGTTTGCCGGTGCGAACCGCATGTTGCGAGAGCTCGACTCGGAACCGTTGAAGTCGGCCGACGACATTCGCCGCATCCTCAACGGTTGCGACCAAGCGTTCATCGACCTGTGCGTGCAACAGTTCAAGCCCGGTGAGCGCATCGCATTTCAAGTCGAGTGGCCCGAGTGATGACAGGCATCGACGAGATTCATCACAAGAACCTTCCCAACGGTCGGACCATCACGGTCTGGCCGTTGACATATGGTCGCGCACGTCTCGTTATCGGTCAAACGGACGTACCTTGGTATGATGATGGGTGGTGATACGACAACCCACTCGCTGCAGTTGTAGCGACCGAACTTTGGAACGGAGAAGGTGAACCTGAAGGCTGGATACGTCATCCTAGTTCTGGAAGACGACGCCCAGGCGGTGACGCCAGGAAGGAGTACGTGAACCCATGAAACCGGAGTATGTGAACGCCGTGAACGTCAAACGCACAGCCATCGTTCACTACGTAACCGAGGAGGGTCAACCTGCGACGTGGCAGATCGCTGCCACCGATAAGGACGATGAGGCCTCGATCCGACAACACGCCGCGAGGTTCTTTCCATCACTCATCGTCAAGAGTGTTGAGTTTGATGAAAGTTCACCACCTCCGACCTGCGAGGAAACGTGGGGTATGATCGGTGAAAAGTACCTTTACTGTGGTAAGCCGGCTGTGATGCGAGTTCAGCACCGTGGTCGTTCGGAGGGTCCCTACGAGATGTGCCTCGAACACGGTTGTCATAACGCCGATAATCGAAACGCCGAGGTCATTGCGTGCTACACCGATGATGTCAGAAAACGGTATGATAAATGATCGGCCTTCACCTTTCAACCTCACTCACATGTCAGGTATGTGAGCACAACCTCGATGACGAGGACAACGCACTGGCAGAAGGCCTGCTGTTCGGTCTGGCTGACCCATATGCGATGTGTCCCGTGTGCTTCAGGGAGATCATCGAGCCCCAACGGTCGAATGAGGAGTATCGACGCCGTGTTCGTGTGGTGTTGTTCAATCGATATGGTCGGATTCTGAAATCCTCGATCCAGTCGGTTTGACATGATTTTGTGCTCTCAGACGCCACGTCCAGTGAGCAAACGAACCGGCTGACGATACAATATACGAGTGATTTTTGGGTCCTTTAGAAGTGAAATCGCATTTACCGTGAAATAGACCTTGACTATGTTTTAAACTTAGTGTATAATGTTGTTGTCGGTTGGCAATAGGGCCGGCCGGAATCCGAAAGGCACCACTGGTGGCAAAAGTCAAACGGGACCTGACGATCGAGCTGGGACGCGGTGCAACTTACGCGAACTCCAGATTCACGGTTTACGCACACGACCGTTACCCACGGCACTCGGTCCTCGCCGGCCAAGACCGAAGAACCTTCCTCGACAGCTTCACCACGGTCGATGAGGCCAAGACGGTCTATCCCGACGCAGTAGTCATCACTGGTTCAACTTACGCACCGCCATATCTTGGGCACCTTCCTGATGGTGATTACTAATGTTCTACACACTTGACGTTAGCGTTCAGATGCTCGAAGGTCACATGGGTGAGTGGACGCAGATCAACAAAGATCTAAAGCGACTGGTGGGTTCAGACCCACACTCCTCTGGCACCGGCTTTGGCGCCCGCGACAGTCAGTGGGACTTCACCACTAAGTCTGAGGCCGAGGTGGCTGAGAAGAAACTCAAGCAGTTCTTTGGACCCAGGTTGCACTCTTGGGTGGAGGTTAACCACTGATGTTCACAGTCAAGTACACACATAAGATGTCAGACGGTTCCGTCTACACATGGCGGCTCGAGGAAAAGTTCACTGACATCGGTGCTGCGATCAAACATCTCGCAAGCATCAACGACATCGCCTGGGACAACACTCTCGAGGTTCATATTAAGAAAGCCGAAGAACCGTTGACAAAGTTTCAAACTTCGAGTAGAATCAACTCATGAGTTTCATACATCCCATGAACGCGTCGCCGATGCCACAACGGGTTCAACTCAAGTTGTCCGACGGCTGGTCGGCCGAAGAAAAGTTCGACGGACACCGGCTAGTTGCTCAGGTCGGCGGTGGACCGGCCCGAGACCTCTTCACATCGAAGCTGGTGATGGCCTGGGCCCGCAGCGGCATCGAACGGAAACTTCCCGAACAGATCTTACGTGCGCTGACCATCTTACCTGACGGAATCTACGACGGCGAACTCTGCGCACCGTGCGGCAAGTCCTACGGAGTGACAGAGTTGTCAAACACCGGCGGCCTACGATACGTCATCTTCGACGTCCTCGAGCTGCTGGGTCAATCAACCGTTGACAAGTCTTACGACGAACGTCGCGCCTTCCTCGAGGAGATCTTCTCCCGGGATCACGTCGGATCATTCGCGCCCAACGTTGAATTAGCACGAAGTACTCCCATCACCTCGATGGCTGAGGTTAACACGCTCAAGACGCAAGTCTGGTCTGAAGGTGGTGAAGGCCTGATACTTAAGCGTCGTGCTGCAAAGTACTTCCCTGGTAAGCGGTCGAAGGACTTTATCAAGATCAAAAAGTGTGAGGCGGCGGCACTAACAGTCATCGGCTTCGAACCTAGTAAGGGGAAGATCATCGACCGAGGATTGTTCGGTACGACGGTTGTTCAAGACGATGCTGGCAACATCACCACCGTCAAGACGCTCAACGACTTTGAACTGGATCGCTTTGAGAAGGAAGCCTGGACCGCAACGAACCTCACGTGGAAAACCGTTCGGGTTGTCGGGAAGGGTGCGGTTAAGATGCACGTCAACCACCCGGCGGTCGGTCGAAAGCTTCGCATCGAGTTTCAAGAACGAACCGCAGACGGTTCATACCGCGAACCCCGTTGGGATCGCTGGGAGACAGAGTGAGTCGCTTTAACCGTTGGCTCATCATTTTATTTGCCATCTACTGGTTCGTCGTCCTTTACGGTAAGATACGAGGTATGCAGTGATGTGGGAAACTATCGACGCACATACAGACCGTTTGAAGGTTCCGGGTGGGTGGATCGTCCGTAGTTCACTCATCAAGATGGAATTTCACGATCACTTTGTTAGTGTCGCAACATCTGTGCATCAGATCTTCATCCCCGATTTCGACCACATGTGGATACTCGAAAGGACAACATGACGAGCGAAGAGTTGAAGGCCGCGCAAGACAACTGGCGCGTCGACTGCGATCAGATGATTCATCAAGCCTTCGAGAGCATCAACCTAGCTGAACGTATCAAGAACGAAGGGCACATAGACGCCTGTGATCACCTCGAGGATCTCATCAAGCGAACGACGAACATCCTCAACACGGCAAATAGAATGCACGTGATTGTCGATTCAGCGGTGACCACCAGGGATCAAGACTTCGCAGCCTTATCAATGATGACACGTTACGGCGGTAGCTTCGTCGCGGCGCTAGCCGAGGTCGCCTACAAGTCCGATGCTGACAACTACCAACGATTGAAGGCAGCGTTCCCGGACATCTGGAAGAGGTATGAGGACTTTGCGAAACAGGTACCGGTAGGAGGTCCCACTCACGACATAGCAGGGCTACGAGACGAGATGCCATGATTACTGTCCTTGACCCAAAGACTGTCGTTCGTCACATCCCGCGAGTTATGGTCGGTGATCTCGAGGTGACTCACGAGATGATGGAACTTCTTGATGAGCTTCTTCAGGTTGGTGACGGTTACTTCGGTAGGGTCGTCATTCATGACCGTGATGAGGGAAAAAAGCTTGAAGCACACGGCTTAGCCTTTCGGTCCAACCGTGGGAGTTATCACGCAGGCCCAAAGTTGAGTGACTGGATCGCAACGCACAGCACCGCGGTTTATCACGGTCTTAACGAAAGTCGACGCCGGGCATATCCGTTTGGTGAGTCGTGAAGCCTGAAACCGTTACCCTCTTTCGTGAGATGTCGGAGCTAACAGCACCAGAGTGTGCCAAGAACTGTAAGATTCCACACTCGTGTTGTGATGACATGTATTGTGGTATGGCCGAAGAGATCGCACTCGACCAACACGGCATCACACTCACACGAACTTCTCACCCGACATTACGATTCATGGGTCCAAACGGTTGCACCGTTGAACCTCACCTACGACCGTTGTGCACGCTACACACCTGTGCGGTCAACAGCCACGGGTTCAAACCAGGTGACCCAGAGTGGACGAAACGTTACTTCGACCTTCGTGAGAAGATCGGACCTGACATTTTTAAAGGAGAGTGAATGAAGTTCATCAGTGACAACGTCGAGTGGAACGGCTTTCAGAAGATGAGCACGTCGGCTCTGCAACACACGCTCCTCGTCATTGCGTGGTTCGACGGTGAACCCGAACTGTGGAACTGTGACGGTGATGACGGGGTCGAATCACTTCGTCGTTACTACCGTAATGACTGGGGTGATCGTGACATCCCATTCACCATCAGTGTCATCACCGGAAAGGAGAACGTATGCGTTACCTAATCGTTGCTCTCGTCCTCGTGTCCACTAGCGCGTTCGCGCAATCGCCTGTGTATTCCAACCTGGACTACACAGGACGACGTCACGCGGGCTATATCTTCCACGAGAAGAGCGACCAACCGACGACACCGTTTGTCATGCCGCAGTCGATCATCGACTCTGCACGTGACACTCAGCTGCTCCTCGATGCACGTCAGTACCGAGGTCCAACGTTCACCATCAGCCAGTATGACCCGTCGTGGCCGTTCACGGCCGCACAACGTTTACCGCCAGTAGAACCACGCCGACGTGAACAGATCTACTACGGCGGTAACTTCGTGCCGTTAACGCCAAACGGTCCGCTGGTTAACCCAGATGTGTTTCGTAGTCCGAATCCGGTTCGTAAGAAAAAATAATAACCGGACGGAGATCTCTCTCCGTCCGGCCTAGTGACCACACCACGCACCTACAGACCGGGGCAGCCTGCACTCCAGACGGCACGCATGTGATCGACTACTCCTTCGGTAACAGTGTCTTCAAGAACTCACGTAGCTCGTTAGCCTCGAGCTTCAGTAGCCCACTCTCCGTGAGTAATCTCTCGATGAGCTCTGCGTCAGTCGGCATGTTATCAGCATCGGCCGGATTGGCGGCGGCGGCCGCATCACGGATCTTTCGCACCGAGTTGATGATTCCAGCCGCTAGAACGATCAGCGGATTGATCTGCCCGATGACGTTGATGAACGCATCACTTGCGGTTTTTCCTTCACCCGTTCCCATCTTAACCTCCAAACACCGCGAACAGTAACGCGGTGACGTTTGTGAACATGTTGGCGACCAGAGCGCGAGCCTCGGGTTCCAATGGCAACAACGCGCTGTTAGTCAAGATGCCCTGTAGCACCGTTAAGATGAGGCGCGCCTTCTGCTGCAGGTCAACCTTGTCAGGCTCGAGCGTCGCGTTGTCAAGTAGCGTCAACACCTGACCGAGTTCGAGGCCAACGTTCGCGGCCTTTTCGATATTATCGACGATTTTTAACGCGTCGGCCGGTTGCACGCACGGCTTAGGAACCGTCGGCTGACACGTCGAAGCCTTCAACACCGGTAGTGTGGCACGCAGTCCAGCGATCACCTGTGTGGCACGCACGGCCGTCTTTGCCTCAACCGAGGTGTTCGGAGGTAACTTTGGCCCACACGCCAACATCACACCAACGAGTGTTAGAACCAACACACACTTGATAATCATTGTGTCTCCTTACGAAAGTTTACCGATGACGAGTCGAACCTTTCCCTCATGCTTGAACTTCTCTCCTACCTTGATGGGACCCGACCTCTCAACGTCGCCCGTGACCGGATTGATGACCGTGAACTCTGAACAGGCGCGTTCACACGGGAGTAGGTTGCCCGATGTCTCGACCGTATGAAGCACGGCGGCGAATCTACCGTCGGCGTGATGTGACGCGTCAAACCGGGTTGGGTCAACGGCGGCCATGATTCGCGTTCCCTTAAATCGATCACCCGAGTGAATCACGATGGTGAAGTCGGCGATGTCGTCTGGCAACCACTCCGTGAGACGTGCCACCTCATTGAAGCCCGGCATCTCCTCGACGAGGCCCTCTCCGAACACACCCGCACCGGACATGAAGGTGAACTGTTGACCCGAGGTTAGCGCACCTAACACCACTCCACATAACACCTCAGGATCATTCACCTGACCGACAGACACGCCCGGACCACCACCGACCGGCTCCCGGTTCCACACCTTCTTGTTGTGATCACGAATCGTCTGATCGTAACCGTAGCCGCGATAGTGCTCGATGATATGATCGTGTGAACCGCGGTTACCGTGCACAACGATGCAAGTAGCAGGATCAGGCGCGAGCGCGATGAGTGAGGCAGGATCCTCAGACTCGAGTCCCTGTCCGCCGGGATCACCGAGGCCAACACACGATGGTAGCCAACCCGCACCGCGTTCAAAGGCCCAGATCATGTCCTTAAGTAACTGCACGTCGATAGGATCACCACCACCGTTCTGCCACGGTTCATTCAACGCAAACAGCGCACCTAACACCTCGGGTCCTATCGAACCGAGGCTGCCAAACATGCGCCCAACACTCTCCATATGTGTGATCTTTTGTCTTGTCGTCAAACCGTTGAGATCACCGCGATCACACATTACCTTAAGCTTGAGCTCGTGACAGAACAACAATAACTCTCGATAGCCTTCCCAGTAGTCGGGAGTAGGTGAGATCGTTCGACCAGAGTGAGAGACAAACTGGACAGGTGTAAGTTCTTTACCCAACCACGCCGTCCATGGTGATTCACCATCACGGTTCTTATCGTAGTAACCGAGGACATCACAGTAGCGGATGCCTCCATACTTGTTAGCGATGATGCGTAGCGAATTCTTAACACGCTCCCGCTTCTCAGGTCTGAACCAGTCAGACAGAAATGACATTGTGTGACAGAACAGGTAGATCTTAGGACCCGTCTCGTCGAACGACTGCCACCCAACTTGTTTGAGCACACCGCTTAGGCGATTGCGATTTTCGGTGACGGGTAACGGAATGTTCCAGATGCGACGAATAGCACCGAGGACCTTGTTCGTCGCACGCTCGTGATTCAAACCGTTCGCACGTGCGATTCGGTAATCACTACCCCACCGTGTGTAACCTAAACCGTCAACATCTTGTGGTTTATTAGGATGTTCGTCACGATAAGCGGCCCGTAGCGCGTCAATAAACGCTTGACAATCGGCATCCATCTCTGGCTGCCACGGCACGTCATATGGGCCCGGAGGTGTTGGTAGTGGTTGACCACCAGACCGAATCGCGTCGATGGCGTCAGAGACGATCTGAAACGAGAGTGATGTCGATAAGCCGTTAGCACGGTGCATGCGCCACTCACTGGGCCAACGAACCGAACCGATCGCATCAATGCTTCCGCCGGTGTACTTTGACTGAAGCTGAATCCAAAAACCTCTTGCCTCTTCGTCGAGCTGAGGTGGCCACGGAGGACTGGAGTTTGCCATGGTTTTTTCCTTATGAATCTTGAACCCCGAAACGAAGGTTGCCAGCGATGCGACGCGCCCAACCTTTGCCGTGAATCGGCCAATTTTTTAGACGAGTCATAAAGTCAAGGCGTTCGGCACATAGGCCCATGATCATATCAGACTCCGACATAGCAGCCGCTGCTGCAGCACTCGCCGGCCCCCAGTGTCCGTCATCGGCCACTCCGACTACTCGCTGAAGATAACGCACCGCCGTCTCGATCCCGCTGTTGACAGCAAAATCGAACAACTGATATGCCACACCGTCGTATAATGTATCGGCTTTGAGACGGTCCCAAAAGTCTCGTCGATAGATAGTCTTCGCATCTTCACGTGTAAGTGTCTTGATGTTGACGTGGGGATAAGAACGTTTGCTAATTCCCCAGTTTGTTTCACCACCTGGATCTCTTGAGTCGTTAGAGTACCCACCCTCGTGACTTATTAGTCTATCAAACAACGTGTCAAAGTTAGTCATTAGAACGGCCTTAACAACGCACGTCGTAACAAGTCGTCAAGTGTAAACTTAACACTTGACGCCGTCACAGAATAACGTGGTCGGTGAGAACTTTCATTATCACCAAAGACGTGAATCTTATCAACGGTCACATCGGTGATGAGCAGATCGGCGACGATAGGTGGGTTTGTAAGGTTGAACTGAACAGACGCACCACTTATAGATTTCATATCCCACGTTGAGTAAGTCACCGTCCAGATTGGATCTTTGAACAGTGTGAGTTCGGCGTTTCCACGTCTCAAAAGTTCTGCATCTGAACGTAAGGTGTCATCAAGGATGATGTACTCGTGGATGCCATCACCACCTTCGATCGTTGCCATTGCAAGCTGTGATGGAAAATCTTCCACTTGCATCCAGATCGCAACCTCATCACCTTCACGTACTGGGTGAGTTAACCCGGTTACATTCTGAAGTATGAACACTCGCCTAGGTTGCTGTGGTGGCGGACCTAACAACGTTGGACCACGATTTGCCGTGCGCTGCCAGCTAAACACACGTGTCGGCTTCGTGTCCTCGATGGCCTCACCGACTTGGCCGACCACGCCAAGTTGCCCACCGATGTAAATGTTATTGTTGATGGTCATGCACAATTCAGGCTCGGTCCAGTCAGCAGAAACGAAGTTATCGTTATATGCTTCCTGCCTGTAGATCTTGCGCGCCGTGGTGCCGGGAGGTCCACTTGCAATGCCCCAGATAAAGGATCGGCTACCGGTGTAATTTTCACCCGAGTTCACAAGTATCGGTGGCGTCTTTTTACCGTTCGCGTCCACTCTAACTTCACCTATCGGTGGGATCAGGTTACCAAGGCTCTCATCTGATTTTGTGTCAATCCACTCTGTGGCGCCGTTAGCGATGCGCCCAGCCTCGTGCATGTACTGCCCTATCTGCGGATCGCCCGGTAGCGACACGAGCGAACGCCGCCAGAATATTAGCTGTGTTAGACGCGGATCTCCAAGCGTGCCTATACCTTCGAAGCGAAGCGCGCCAGGGATACCACTTCCGTCTACGCCAACACCGATTGCCATGCCGTTAGTCATGATGCCACCGAGCGAGTCGGCCGCGCCAAGCTGATACTCAGAACCTCCGTAAGGGATAAAACCCTCTCCTGGTAGGCGAACGAAGGCGCTAAAACTCGACATACCAGCTGCAGAAGCCTGCAAGATCTCGCCGGTCGGATTCCCGTAGGTGAACTCGTGGTTATTGTTACCGCGCTGCGACTCCTTCCCGTTGATGATAAACGCCACACTATAGCGCACACGCGTCTTAATGACGCCTGCACTTGTGTTGTCGGCATTCGCACCACAGGTGGGAGGCGTGAACGCGCTAGCGTCAGGTGGCGGATAGATCAGACTTTCAGTCACACCCGTGTAATTCGCGATCTGACAACCGATGATGATCTGACCACCACTCGGGTTGAAGATGTCCTTACCGTCAACCTGAAGTTGAACGGGCACGTCTGAAAATGCTATCGACACTGCAGGACGAAGTACGATTGTGTAAGCTGCCCACGAATCTGTTAGACTATTTGAGCCACCACCATACTGAGACGGGTCTACAGGACTAGATGATGTCCACCTCGCGTAGCCTGAGCCGATCATCGCGTTTGTGGTGTCAACGACATTGCCTGTTAGAAAATCACTCTCAAAGTTAACCGGAGATATGTATGATTCTCCAACGGATGATGCGCCACCAGCACAGACAACGATCACAGCACCGAGTGAAGACGGTGTCACCTCTGCCGGATCCGGACGTGCGGTTCCAACACCCGTTAAACCAATGGATGTAACGTCAAGTGGAGCGGTGGCATGCACATCTCTAAACACTTGCACAGTGTAACTTTGAGCATCAGCGACGTTGCCTGAGCTTGGTAATGTGAAGGATGTGTCTGGCACCACGCCCATGCGTTTCCAAGACACATTCATACTGGTGTCATAGTCAGCTCCTGCCACGTTAAGCTGACCAAGTGCAGTATAACCGCTAATCGCGCATGCAGGATTTCTGCCAACTGAACCCACCACAACGGTGATGATGACGATATCACCAACCGTTGGAATAGTGTCACTTCCACCTTCTAGTTCAAAGTTAACTGGCACCGCACTAACAGCGCCAGGGCGACCACCGATCTGACCGCCGACATACTCGATTCCTTGACCGCTCTCATCAACTAACAAATGTGCAAACGCACCTCGCACAAATACACGGTTTCTAATCTGTGAGATGTCCTTATGAAGCGTGATGGGAATATCACGTAACAGATCTATGTTCGCGTCGTTAATAGGATCTGGTGGTGAAACGGCCTCGAACTGAAAGAGGTGTATAACTTTGTTCTTATCAACGCGACACTTACCGTTGATGAGTGAACAGATCTTTGAAAAGCATTCAGTAAAGTTCAACTGTCCATTAAACTCAACGCTGATCTTTGGCAAGTCTAATGCGACGCCTGCACCTGAATAATCAGACGGAGCGTAATCTGCAATGAGTGATAGTGCAATTGTGGTCGCTGAAACATCATAAAAACAACCAAACGGCCGTCTCTTATTTAGCAACCACTTGTGGTCCGCGATCGTTGCATCCCAAACCAGTTGTTCCTTAAGCCCCTCATAACGCATGAGCGTAGCTTGCACCAGACCACCGGCTAATACACCAATACCATCTCCCATGTCAAGTTGGACGTTTGCACCAAGTTGCGGCTCCTCCTCATCAGTGAATGATGAGATGTTTGGTGAATCGTTATATGCATCATGAATGGTGATCTCAGGATCACGACGTAACGTACCGTCCCAAACCTGACCAACCATCGGAGTATACGTGAACACTCCCTCACACGTGATGGCACGAACCTTATTACCTTGCCACGTTGAACTAGACGTACCGGCGATCGAAAACGACGTCAGCAAGATCTCAGGTTCGATTCGTAGTGGTATACTAGGATCGTGCCACGTGTACTTCGGAGCCCAGATCAACTGTGGAGGCAAACCGCTCATAAGCTATCCTGCTACGGTGGTAAAGATCCCGTTCCACGTAGTGGCAGTAGTGTTGCTCTTCATAACGTCAAGTGTGGCCAGTGCGGCATCATTGAAGATTCGCACAAGGTTGAACGCGGTCATGATACCGTCAATCGTCTGCATCGCGTTGGCTAACGGCACTGGCATGAAGACGATCGGATGTCCGATCACCCAGTTAATCGCGCCTGTTGCGATGAGAGACGTATCATACTGTAACTGATCTAAATCCTTCACACCTGTGTCGCTGGCAGCTAGTGGCATAAACCAGCTATTCACCGGAAGATCAATGCGTGCAGCAGCAGCGGCACTCACGCCTGCAGTAGATGGGAATGACACAGCATCTGTGCCAAGCTCATTACGATACTTGCAGACTGTCCAGTTGTGTGCACCAGCCGCAAGTACCGTAAACACCTCAGGAAACGCAAAGTTGCCTCCGGCAAAATCAGCAAGCCCCGGCGTACTGCTCTGATAACGCGTCGGCACACCGGTCACTGACTCGGTAGCGTTTGAGTTCATCGTCTTTGCAACTTGAAAGATTCGATCATAGAGCAGTAGTTGACTTGGCCCAAGATCGGCCATGATCGACGCATCTACGAAGTGCTGCGTGTCGGTTCCCGCAGGGTTAGTAAACGGGTACGCCCCTAACGTGACACTAGTTGGTGCATCACCGCCTGGAGCTGCCGAGGCTGCCGCACCAGCGCTGGGCGAACTTCCGTATCCCCAATGAGAATAAGAGGCACCAACCACATGCGTCACACCAACCTTATGCATGTGAAATTTTCGCGACTTCCCACCTTGCGTAGCCTCGAGGATGAGGTCTGATACGCTTGAAAATCCAGTGTTTAGTTGCGTGAGCTGACGACGTGACGCGTTACGAAAGATGCGCTTCAGACGCTGCTCGTAGTAGTCGATTAGCGGGGCCACCTGACCGGCAGTGATACGACCTCGAAAGTCACCACCACGGCATACGAAGACCGCACCTGGAACGTTACCAACGGCGATCGGTGGGCCATACCAATCTTTCATGGAAGCTGATATCTGTTCAACCGTTGCCGTTCCGAGCCATCGCTCAAGCTTATCGCTGTGAGTTGCGAGTCTCATTACTTGTCTCTCTTTCTACTCTTCTGTGATCACACTAGTGGTGTCAAGGCGTGGAACCGCGCCAAGTGACACGTTAATGTTGGGTGTTAACGCGCCACGGTAGATGATTCGATCTGAAATGCCATCACCGACACTGATATGCGTGATAGGTCCACCCACTCCGTCGGTCATCTCGGCAAAACTAATGGGTGCCGCAGGTGATACAGAATTATTCGTCACGGTCCAACCAGCCGTTGTGCGTGGAACCGGAACTCGAAGATAACCGGTGTATGCGATCTCATTTGTCGCTTGTGTACCTGCCTCACCTGGGTCGGCCGTATGTAGTGCGACGACCACATGTGTAAGTGGCGCGATAACTTGGTCTTGTGCAAGGCCATCAATCGTTATTGCGTTAAAGATTAACTTGAGCAGCGCGTTCTCGAAGTAGTTACTTTTTGCCATGCGCTTCCCTTACGGTATCGGTGTGACCATCTTGATATCCACAGGCCCAACCTGATGAGCCGGAGTCACGCACGTGTATTGCGTTGAGTTTACGAACACGATGCTCGTAGCTAACACATCATCAAAGTAGATAAGCATGCCCGATACAAAACCGGAACCGTTGATGGTGATAGCTGTTCCACCAGCCATGCTACCATTTGATGGCGTGATCGCATCACAGTCAATGTTCAACTCTGCTAACTCTGTGTATTCATATAGATCATCACCGACGTCAAATCCACCATCATCTGGATTCGTTACGGTGACGTCTACTAATCCTAACGCATGCGGGGGAACCTTACACGTAATCGACTCGGGACTATTTACGACCACATCAATCGCAAAGAGATTTGCAAACAAAACCTCACAGTTAGGATCAAAAAGTGTTCCGATGACCTCAACCGTGTCACCACCAGCAACGTTACCGTTGTTAGGAATCACCTCGATGATCGTGATACCAGTCGCAACCACGGCGAAGTTGAACGCGGCGTCAGTTAGTGTGCGATGCGCCCACGTGCCGCCTGTCTTGACGAGAATGTAGTTGTCAGTCCCGGCATTGTATTCAGGTGCTGCGTAGAGTTCGCCGTTCCACGACAGCATGGCATTAAACCAACCGAATGCGGACGTCGGGTTATCAGCAAGCGAGTCGAAGTCCATCGACCACGTAGTGCCACTGCGCTTCCAGATCTGCATCACCGAGAACGTGGGCGTGTAGAAGAAGGCGTAGAGGTCTCCCTCGTGCACCGCGCCAGCGCGGAACGTGCCGTACTGCACAGCCGCGTCCGGCGGCGAGATGTCCGTCCACGTGCCTGCGGCGTCGCGCTTAAAGATGGTCTTGTTCGGTGTGCCTCCAGCGGTCTTGTTCTGGTAGAACAGGTAGAGCACGTCGCCATCAGCGAGCATGTGCGCGAGCTGGTGATTGCCGCTTGGGTCGAACCCGAAGACGCTGCCTGCGGTCACGGCGATGTCAACGACCCAGCTACTGCCGCCCCACCGCAGCACGGCGTCGCTGCCGCCTGTCCTCATGGCGAACAGGTCGATGTGCGCGCCGGTCACAGGATCCGACGTCATCGCAATGTGGCCAGCAGTCGTTCCGGAGCCGATGAGCGACGCAGCATCTGCCAGCATCGTCCATGTCTCTAACGCATCGTCCCAATAGCCGACGTTCGGTGTGACGTCGTGGTTGAAGGCAGCGTATAAACGGGCATCATCCCTGCTCCACGCGAGGCCGCTGGAGTTGTAGCAGTCAGTCGGTGTGCCGACGAGTTCGACGACCGCTGCGCCGTCCCACGTGTAGATGGCTCCGCCGTTTGTCGGGTAATCTTGGTTGCTACCCCAATAGATTTGGTCGCGCGGCCCTGCACAGAAACCTCGTGGTGAGGCGATGTAGTGATCGTCAACAGCTAAGACAAAGTTGACACCGTCATCTGAATACAGGATGTCGACGTTGCCAGAGGTGCTGTCGGTACGCGCAGCAAATAATCGACTCATGGTTTATACAGTCCCGAACTGACGACCAGACTTTAAGTTACGCATGAGAATGTCACCGATCTGTCGTGCACTCTCCTCGGCCGTCCCGTTAACGTGAAAGGTATTGTTAATGTCACCCCAACCCTTACCAACTACACCAGCAGACGCTGGTGCAACAACTTGATTATTTGCTAACGTAGGTCTCGCGGCGGCTGTAGTTAAGTCAGACGGAATACTTCCGCCCATCGCAAGCCATAGGTCGATCGCTTTTTGATTAAAGCCATTAATGCCACTACCAAGTGCCGCAAACGCGTCTTGAGCAGCCTTAAGTATTTCTGGAAGTGAGCCCATGCCACTGGTGACCATCTGTCGCATGTCTGCTGCAGTAATGCCGTGTCCAAGACCAGTCGCCGCCTCTAAAAATTGTGCCGATGTGTAACGATCACTTACGATCGTCATAGTGCGACGAAGTTCCATCTCCTCTTTTAGCTTTTGATTAACCGCTTCCTGTTCATCAGCTAACTTTTTCGCGGCAGCGGCCGCAAGTTCCATTGAATTTTGATGTGCGAGTCCGTAACCGTGAACTGCGTCTTGTGCTGCGGTGATCTTATCGCGCATCGCGTCCCAGACATCCTGGTTAAACGTCTTACCGCTTAAAACCATCATGTCAAACTCGCGTCGATACGCGTCGGCGATCTCCTGTAGCGCCTCACGTGATTGTGCTACGATACCATTCCAGTTAGTACCGTCCTGTGCGATCTTATCATCACGAAGCTGACGCTCTTTATTTGCGATCTCTACGTTATGGGCAAAACGCATATCGAGAAACTTTATCGCCTGTTGGTATTCCTTCTCAAACTGCGCGACCTTTTGTTGGTGTGCGGTTGCACTCGTGCTTAAATCAGAGGCCACAAGTGTCTCATCGAGTTCACGAATCTTAAGTTTTGCGTCGGAGTAAGCCTTAAGTGCGGTGATGTTTGTCTTATAATGCTCTGCGATCTCCGTCTCTCGCATGCCTAATTTTCTAAGAGCTTCGATCTGTTCAAGTGTGACCTTTGTATTCGCCAACTTCGCTAATGAATAGAACTCTTCAGCTAAGCGACTAGTTATGATTAGATTATAACGCCTCGACTCCTCATCATTTAGCTGCTTACCCTTTTCGATCTGTTGATCCCACAGTTGGATCGCCATCTTCGAACCTTCATGACTAAGCAACTGGTTCAAGTTCAGTTTTGCGATGGCCTCACTTGTCACATCGAGCTGTCCAGCCGCCGCCACGAGTGAACCAAATAAACTGTCAAGAGCTGCCTTGTGTGCCTTCTCCCACTCGGAAAGCTCGGCCGTGACTGATGCAGCTTTAGCCGTCTTCTCTGCCACATCTTTTAGATGCTCTGGCCATGCCTTACTAACCTCATTAAGATCTGTGTATGAAGTGCCTAACGCCGTGTTGATACGCACGAGGTTCTGACGATCTATCACGGCCTGTTTTTCGGCACTCGCGGCACGTTCAGCGTTTTCTGTCCACAACTTATAAGCTTGATAAGCTGCGGTGATCACCGCTGCAGCAGCGGCCACAACAATGATACCAGTTGCCATCTGTGCTAAGAAGACGGCTCCAGAACCTGCGGCAATAGCTAAACCTTCGCCTAAGGCTGCAGTCTTAAGGCGTAAAGCAACAAATGCTGCACCACTTACCTCGAGGACGTTCGGAATGTATTCACTAAACAGTTTACCAACTGAGATCGTCGCATCGCTAATCGTAGCCCACTCGGATACGATGCTACGCATGCCACCCTCGCGAACCTCACCGGAGATGCCTTCCATCGACGCTTGAATGGTTGAAAACGCTTTGCTGGTGATATAAAGAGCGGCGCCCGCGAGTGCTGCATCTCGTGCGATGTTCTTTAACCAGTCGGGAATCGCGTTCCACGCTTTAACGACAGTGTCGATGACGTTACCGATCCACGTCTTAATCTCACCAAACGTCTTGATAATCGGTGGGCCATATTTGCCAACGAAGTCGGCAAAACGATTAACCCACTTAAGTGCCCATTCCATCATGTCTTGACTACTACCGCCAAATGCTTTCTCAATGGCACCTTTGATCGCCAGAAAAGCATTCGTCACATTAGGTGACTTTGCGATCGCACTCTCAAATTCGTTCACCCAGTTCTTAATCGCAGTTGACACTTGATGTATGCGATCGGCAAAGGATAGATTGATGGCACCTGCATCTTTCACGATCTTGTTTGCGGCCTCTAGCAGCGCAACACGTCTGACCTCAAGTGATTGTTCAGTTGTGAGTGCAGATACAGCCTTGCCCATTGAGGTTGCATACGCTAACTCGGCCTCCTTCAAGTCAAGAGTGATGCCGATGCGACCTAACCTCGTAACCTGACCGGTCTGCATGCCTCTGTCAACCTGTGACATGATGCTCTGAACACTTCCAAAGCCCTCATTTGCTAAGATCTTTGAGGCCGCTGTTAAGACACCAAAGTCATCGGCGTTGGCCTTCACACCTGACGCTAACAAGCGATTCGCGCGTTCCATCAGATCCATGTCAGTCATCGTGCCAACGATGCCGTCACGCATAGATTGTAAGATCGCCTCTGCATTTTCAACGCTACCAGAAAGACGATCAAAGCCTTCGGTAACATCATTGATCTCACTACCCTTCACACCAAGTGTGACGATGGTAGCGCCTAGACCGATGACCGCTCCGCTTAAAACGCCTATCGTAACTCCAAGTGGGCCTAACGCGTCAACAAACTTGTCAGCAAACGACTCAACCTTTCCGGTGATCTGATGAAGCGCGGCCGTAAGACGGTCATCTAGTTCAATCGTACCTGAAAGTGTGCCGATGTCAAGTAGACTCATCACATTCCCTTTTCAGCAAACATACGATTTGAACCGTCTATCCACGAGTTCAGAACCTGCGTCTGATACTCAAGTGATTGCTTTGGTGCTTCAGTCTCGGGTTCAAAGCGTAGCGCACGAAGAAAGTGTTCGGCACTATACGGTTGCCCATCCTTTGCCTTAGCACCAGCGGAACCTGCGATAACAGAGGCCAGAATGGCGAAGCGGATATCCATCCGATCTTCACCAAACGGCTCGATCTCCGCAAGCGCCCTTATCTCATTAAACTGGTGAGTGTCGATTTGCCGAAGCATCTCATCGACATTCACCCAGCCGCGCTCGTGTGCTAAACGGTGGGCGAAGCGCCGATCTGCACTTCGCCCAAGGCGTTTTTTATTTCAGGCTTTGTGATGAACACACCGTTGAGTTTCATCACCACGTCGAGTAGTCGGTTGACGACCGTGACATCCTTTCGCTTCCACTCTTCGGTGCGACGTGCAATATCAGCCTTGGGCACACGTGAGCCATCAGGATTGATAAAGCTTCGCACGATGAGTGAGAGCATTGAACTCGCACGATCATCCTTACCCTCATCAACAAACTCGAGCATCGAACCAGCGTCGATGGAGCCAAATGTGACTGAGCCGCCCCACTCTTCCACAAGCTCTGTCACGAACTTCGTATCAGGTGCGGCAACCACGTCATCGATTGATAACTTCTTAACCTGAACTTCTGCAGCTACTGCCATAAGTTTACCCCGTTCTATCTCTGCTTTAAGCATCGCAACCTGGATGTTTGCGACACTGAGTCTAAACAACACTAACTGAATCGCCGTATCTAACGCAAGAGTGTGCTCCTGTGGACTTGATACGAACCGGAGAAGACGGTCTTCATGTACCTTAGCCTCCGGTTCGCATCTTCTTTCAAATTCCTCGAGTGTCATTAGGCATCAATCGCCCGAGGTGCTTCCACCGACTCGGTGACACGGCCTGCCCACGTGATGACGATGTTCGCGCCCTGCTTGCTGTCAACTGCAGCTTCATCATACATGAACTGCTGAACGTATCCCTGTCCGGTTCGTGCCACGCCAGACGGGAACAAGAACTTCCAGTTGGCCTTGATGTTGTTATCGATGTCGTACTGCAACTGGTCATGAGATGCGTCACCACTACCGATGTAGTTGATCTTCAACGCAGGATCAGATTGACGCAAGATACCAAGGAGATGACTCTCGGTTTGTTCGTTGTGCGTCGATGTCTCGATCTTGTTACGACTCTTACCACCAGGTGTGACCCCTGTGATCTCGGCGATGGTCGTAAAGATTGGCTGTACCGAACCGGCGCTTCCAGCAATGGTTACGTCCACCGGAATTGAAAACGTGGTCGGTGACAACACAGTAACCCTGTGAGTACCATTGATGGAAGGTGTGGAGTTCGACCCTGTGATTGTGACCTCGTCAGTACTTGATAATCCATGGGCCGTGGAGGTCGTAACCACGGTCGGATTCGCGAGGCTGTTCGTGGAAATGGTCTTAGCTGCGATAGGCACGATCGCGCCTCTCTTAACCAAGATTCCAGTTGATGTGACCGCGTTACTCATAGTGAAAGCTCCCTCACTGGCTCATAGCGGCGTTAGGCCGCCTGGTTACCTGAATGTTAAACGCAACTTGCACTCGCCCAACGTCATCAGCGCCCATATCAAATGGCTCTTGTAAACAGTTAACCTGACGCCACCAGACACCACTGACCAGTTGATTTTTTACCGGATATACGGCCGCATATGCCGCTCCGGCCATCGTTCTCGCTACCGAATATGATTTTGCTCTCGCCACGACCTGTGCGTTCGGTCGAACATATGCCGGTAGTTTTTGTGAGTTATGGGTGTCCTCTGGGCCAGACCCACCCGTCTCAACAACACTAAGATATGGCCCATCACCAGGTGGTATGTTTGCCTTTGTCGAGGCAAAGATGTTTGTGTTAAACGTGCCCACTCCGGCGGCCACGAATACACTAATTAGTTCATCTAAGAACATCTTAAAGCCCACCTAACATCGCGATCCTGTTACGAATGTTTGCGGCTAGTCGTGCGGCCATAAACGCACGTGATTCCATGATGACAGACTCGATGTACTTTGCCTCTCCGATCTTGTGAAACCAATCAAGCTCTTCATGTTGGCTCAAGGCGTATGCACCTGCGGCACCACCAGCGACGATGTCAGCGTAGATCATAGAGCCGCGTTGAAACGGACCCTCAACGTGAATCGACGCACGTAAGACACCTGGTATCGGATAGTTGGGCCCAGTTGGGCCGCTATACACTGGTGCACGCTTCTTTGATTCGGTCGCCTCAACCTCAGCCTCCTCACGCATGGCCGGACGCACGATCGCAGGAAATTGTCGTGTAAAGCTTCGAATCTTGTCATTCATAGCGGCGACGCCTCGCACTTCATTTGGCATCATGCCTCCGTCAGTGATTCACTCGGCTGAAGAACACGTCCGATCTCTTCAACGTAACACTCACCGATATGTTTCCAGTTGAAGCGCATTTCTGCAGCACGTCTCAAACCTAACTTTCTCAACGTAGCACGATGTGAATGATCACGATAAACCTTATCAAGTGCGGCCATGAACATCGCTTGGTCAGGAATGCCACCGATAACGTTGATGTAAGGTGGCCCAACCGCCGTTGAGGTGCAAGGAATTAGCTCGATCGCATCCTTTGCCCAATCACCAAGACCCGACCAATCAGGTGCGATACACGGAACACCACACGCCATCGCCTCAATGGTCGTAAGTCCAAAGCCCTCACCTTGACCGGTGTTGATAGACACATCAAAACAGTTGCACGTGTCTCGCATCTCGTGTTCGGCGATACCGTAAAACACGTGTGGTTCAACGAGCATGAGACGCTCAAGGATTCCGTAGTACTTGCACAGCTGTTGAACGTTGACACCCTTATCACCTGTGGGTGCGACGTGTAAGTACAAGAACGCATCTTCAACGTGCATCCACTCTACCCACTGGGCAAAGTACTTGATGGTCAAGTCCCAACGCTTTCGTGGTTGATTGCGGTTCACGTTGCCCACGATAAACTTGTCTTGATAAAAGTCACTGCCCGTTCGACGCTGACGAGCCTCTTTCTTATCAAGTGGAAAGTAAACGTTGAGATCGACACCCAACGGAATGACAGATGCAGGTCCATTATAGCCGCCAATGCGAGCTTCATCAAGACCAAACTGTGTCCAAAAGATCGCATGGGCAAGGCCATTCATGCTTCGTGTCGGAACGTTCTTACCGTCAACGGCAACACACGCCACAACCGGGATGTTCGCATGTTCGGGAAAGTCAGCGAGCAACTGAATGTACGCTGGAATGTTCCACGGATCGTTCTGAAGAACGATAACATCGGGCTTCACCGTGTCACACATCCAGATCAGTCGACCTAGACCCATCTGATCACCACCAGCCATCGCCGCGTAGATGGGATACGGGTAATCGTGTGGATCACCTCGATAGCTCATCCCAAGCACCGTGATGTCGTATGCCTTACGTAACACATCGAGAATCTCGTGAGTCGCGCGTGCAAATCCTGATGGAACACCGGCATCTCCAACCCACAACAACTTTTTCATGACTTTGCTCCAACCAGCGCCGGATGTTGCATCTCCTCAGGAAGATACGCCCACTTGTTCTTGAAGTTTGTCCTTGCAACACCGAACTTTCGGTGATGATCCTCGATCTCTTCCGCTGTTGCCCACACGTTTGTTTGACTACCGAGGTGATTGACGATACACGGTGCGTTGACCTGCACAAAGTCGACGCCGTGGTGAACTGCCATGCGTACTCGCATGTCGTAGTCGATGTCTTCCCAGTATGCGTACCCTGGAGAAATGGCCTCATCAAACAGTCCGATCTTCTGAATCGCACTGTCTCGTATCAAGTAACACGAATAGCCATAACCAAAAACCAGATCACCAGGTGTATCACGAAGCTTTTCAACAGAGTCCAATTCGAACGTGATGTCGTCATTGGTAATGATGCGTTCTTCCGGAAGCCGTTGAATGAGATGATTCCATGAGGACGCCACTCCTAGTGGTATCGCCGGTGTGAACACTTCAACAGGAAATGAGAGATCACTGATGGCTTCGGCAACGTGATCATCTTTCTTTCCGTTGTCGATAATCACCACAAGCTCAGGCTTAACAGTTCCAGCGTCGGCTGATAACAGTAACTGCCTAAGCAAATCATATCGACGTAACACTGGCACTCCAAGATAGACAGGCTTCATCATTCTTTCCTTATGTGTGCGGTCGAATCAACACCGTCGTTTCCTCAGACCAAACGAAGTCCTCAGATGCGTAACCAGCACGTGCGGCAAAACTTTCAAGATAGAAAATATCACCACCGTAGTAAGAACCAAACTCACCGCGGTTCATCGGATCATTCGGTAAGAGTGACATCGGTGTGCCCACGTTTCCAACGCGAACGATCTTATCACGCCACAGGATTGCTCCGTTCTTGTATCGCATTCGAAAGATGACCGGTCGACCCGGATATTTTTGAAGAACACCTTCCATGATCACGCGGTGATTCAACGCATACGCGTCATCATCATCGAGATGAGCAATGTAGTCACCTTTCGCATAAGGCATCGCAAAGTTACGTTCTGTGTGACCCCAGTCATTACCAGCTAGATGATGCATGCATTTCACATACTTATTGTTCATCACAAAACTTTGCATGTGTAAGTTTAGTGACATGTCACTCACAACAAGAATTTCGTCGCCCGGCCAACATTCGATGGACGCTAACGTCGCAGCTATTGTTTCTCGACACTGTGTAGCGACGATAAAGCTAATGCTCACGCAACCATCAACTCCTTGAGTTTTGCTTCAGCTTCATCAACGGCTTGCACGTGATGCGCCATCCAATTAGAACGACGAGCTAATTCACCCTCGATGAAGGTTTGGTCAGGAGCGTAGCCCGCCCACACATGTTGGATCTCAACGTCCTCAAGCATCACGTTGCGTTCGAGCCTGCCTATCACATCTCGAAGGAAGATGTCACCCCAAAAGATGCGTGGATCAAACAAGAAACCTAACTTGTTCACCACAGTCTTAGATACGGTTGACAGTGGGTAGTGATCCACGTTATGCGTCTTCACTCCAATGTTAAACACGCCATCAGGGAAACGATTAGCGACCTCCAAGATCTTCGGCGCCCAGCCTTCGGTAACAAACACCACATCATCATTGCCTAGCATCAAGATATCTCCTGATGCCACCATTGCAAGTTCATTAAAGAACTGTGGTAAGCTCTCGTAACCCTTCTCTCGCGGTCCGATGATCATATGTTCACCGGCCAAAAAAGATTGCGTTTCAAGGTCGTCATCATCAACACGAAACACCAGCTCAGACGCATTTTCAAATCCTACAGTTGTGCGATCGTAGGAGTCGAGTAGCGTCATCAACATGGTCACACGACCACGTGTCGGCACGAGAACAGAGATCTTCGAATACATTAGTGCCCTGCGTATGTGAGTCCGGACGCCGCCGTTAGCGTTCCGTCTTTGGCTGCCTGTTCTTGCTGTTGACGAATGCGAACATCATCATCCCACTCGGCTTTTGCCCAGCCGTGATACACGAGGAAATCAAACATCTCTCGTTTGATCTTGAACATTTCCTCGATAGTGCAACCGTGTGGACGAACAAGTACCTCGTCACGCGCGGAGAAACCAACGATCCACTGGTTGTCGTAGTTGTAGTCGATGATGTCGATGCCACTCTTCTGCGGGTCAGTCCACCACTGACTACCGGGATATGGGATACCGACAGCAAGGTTACACGAGTTCAGATACGGTTTGACAGACAAGAGCCAGTCTTGTGTCTCTTTCATCGTCTCCATCGTCTCACCTGCCATGCCGATGACGAGGAACGCGATGGTGTAGAATCCGTGGTTGTGGGCGTTGATGATGGCGGCGGTGTTCTGGGCTACCTTCGTGCCTTTTTGGTTCGCGTCCAAAACGCGCTGGGACCCGGACTCAACGCCAAAGCACGTCACCTTGCATGACATGCGCTTGAGCGATTCTGCTACGTGATCGTCCATCGTATTGACGCGCGTGTGGATGCGCGCGGCGAAGGCGTCGCGGCCGAAGGCGGAGTCAACGGCATCGGCCAGCTCGCGCAGCTTGGTCTTGTGTAGAGTGTAAGTGTCATCCTGGAACTTGAACATGCGTACGCCTTTGTCCATCACCAGCGACATCTCTGCGATGATGTTGTGCGGCGAGCGGTAGCGCGGCTTTTGGCCGATCCACGGCGTGCTACAGTAGGTGCACTTGTAAGGGCAGCCGCGTGTGCCAATGAGGGACATCACCGCGCTAGACGCGTCAGGATGCGCCTCATTCGGGAAGAACTTCTTCTTCATCACCGCGACGCCGTCGTTGTAGATGTGATCGTGCGGCAGCAGATCCCAGGCTGGAAACGGGATGGCATCGAGGTCCATGGCGTCAGCCTTATCACCGTAGTAATACGGTTGCAATTTGCCCGCGTCCCAGTCTGATAGAAGTTGTAGAACCGCTACCTCACCTTCCATCACCACAACAGAGTCGAACAATCGGCGTCCGTCTGCTGCCTTGTAATCACGTCGCGATGACAAGGTACCCTTATAATGGTAATGCTCCTGCCGTCCGGCTTCGTAGACCTCCCTCGGCTCATATGAAGGATGCGGCCCGCCAGCGACAAGTAGAGCCTCGGGGTTGCGATCTTTGATATAAGCCGCAAGCTCCAGCGCCTCACCGAACTGCGGAGTACAGAACCCAAACATGTGGACGTCACTATCCATGACCTCATCAGGCAGATGAATGTTCCCCTCATACCGCTTGTCGAGCATGGAAGTGACGACAATTTCGTGCCCTTGCTCACGAAGAAGCCCGGCGATGTAGAGCACACCGAGCGGCACGTTAGTCTTACTATCGGCGAGCCACGGCGATGATGGAAGAATACAGTGAATTTTCTTTCTTGGGATCTTGCGCAGTGGCAGACCAGATGTCGTCACAGAATCACAAGAACCACCAGACGACATCTGATACGCGCTGTTGAGCGACGAAGCCGGAATGATGTTGCTCATTTGGTTGGTGCCTTTCCGTTGTCATCCGCCAGTTGCTTAGATGCAACCGCAGAAGTGGATGCCGCACGTTTACGAAGACAGAGGTTAACGAAGCTGTAATTATGAACGAAGTCTCCCTTGTATTCAAAGTCAGTTGACCCAACAAAATCAAGTCCGAACGTACTTGGGATACTCGACACGTAGTCAAGAGTGTATGGCGTTATCTGTAAGTGCTTGGACACCGATACATTCCAGTGGTCAGTATCGCGAAAATAATCCGAGGTGATGAAGATGTACCCACCTGGCTTGGTGATGCGGATGAGTTCCCACATCGCCTTATCGTGGTTCGTCACGTGTTCGATGGACGAGATACACATCGTCACATCAAACTTGTCTGTCGCGCCACCCCATCCTGGAACAGCTCCCTCACGCATATCTTCGATGTCGATGGCCCACAGTGGTAGTGAGATGTTGAACGCGCGTCGCTGAGCCTCAACCTCAGGACTGATATCACCATACTGCATGTTGTCTGTGCAGCACAACAACGGAAACTGGGTTGTCAGATACGGGTCAAAGAACGACGCACCACTACCAAGGTCAATCATCTCAGCGCGTTCAGAGACACCAAGTTCTTCTAGCTGCTGGAGGATGCTTGCATATTCCCAGAATCGATGAGGATGCCACTCACGATGTGGAACACCACGATTGACCATGTCTTGTAGGTGAACACGTAGTTCAGCATCCCACTTCACAAGAAACTGATAGTCGTCTGGGTGTAACGAACGATTGTAGGGTCTCATTAGTACGGTTGAACTCCCTCGTAACGTGCCCACAGTTCTTTTATGTTGATGCCGCGTTCTTGTAACTGTTGATGTGCAAGTGAGATGTCTCTCGGCGCCCCATGCATTGGATGAAAGAATAGCGGTTGTGGTATGCGAACAAATTCGGTTCCCGTCTGGTGAAGCTTATACTGAAAGTGTGTTTGTGCGTGACCCCACGCCGTGAGTGATTCGTCTAAACCACCAACTCGCTGATGTGCTTGACGACGTATCATCCACACGCCTGCGTCAATGACCATGTATTGTTCTTCAGTTCCCGGTAACGCACGAAGTTCTGATGGTCCGAAACGTCGCCAGTTTATCGTGTTACAGGCGCCGATGTCAGGTTGTAAGTGATATACGTTTCCAGTAATAAAACCATCCCAGTCACGTGGCTTTGACGCCATCACCTCATAAAATTTCAACAGCAAGTTAAAGTCAAGTAGGTAATCAGCACGTGTAAACAAGACCCAAGGCGTGGTGGCGTGTGAGATCGCAACATTTGTAGACCACGAGTGTGTCTTGGTTGCATCTCCGTGTTTAAATGAGAGCAGTTCAACGGGCACCGGAAACTGCATGTCATTGATAATGTTTTGAATGGACTGACGTTCATCAGGTGAATCGTTATCCACAATGATGATTGACTGAACTCGTGGGAGATCCTGTTGTCGCACCGTATACAACGCGGCCTCGAGGTTTAATAAGCTTAAGCTCTTAAAGTACGTAAAGCAAATCGTGAGCTTATCCAAGGAACACCTCCGTCGCAACAGGATGTCCAGTTCCCGCGTCGATAAATCCGCTCATGTCCAGTATCGGACCTGTGGTACCGTCGGCTAACGTGATTCGATCACCATCGTTGAGACCAGCACCTCCTGTGGCAGCGTTTAGCTCCGCAATGTCAATGAACATCACCGAAGCACGACTCACCGACAGTTCACCTGTTGATGTTCGAAGATGCTTTTGCTTCCAATCAACGACAGCCTTTAGTGTCACAGGCGCGGCAAATATATCGGTTCCATATCCATCATCACCGGTGTGACGCTCGTATGTCACCGTCGACTGAAGTGAGTCTGTCAGCTTGTCAGCTAACTTAACGCCTGAACGGACGATATCAAGTAAGCTCATGGGATCACATCAAATTCCGCGTATCGTTGCACAACCTCACTCAACAGCGGTGCAACAAACCACGACGGAACCAACCACGACTTAACCGCATCAGGCACAACGTTTGATAGGTATGCAAACGCTTGACTACGAAGTGCTAGTGCGTTTGCGTCAGTATCGGCCTTCTTAAACGATAAGCTAACAGAACCAACGCCCAGGCTCTGAAGGTTCATGCGTGCGACGTCATCATCAGCCGCGCGATCCGCAGCCAACAGCTGACGTGCAAATTCTGCCTGAGCGTTCTTTAAGTCTTGTGGGATCACACCTTCGGTGATCGCAAATCCGTTACGGCTTAACATCCCAGATCGCGGCCACGCAAGTGCTTGTATGGCATCGATAGCCACGCCGGTCCACACAAAAGATGCGTCGAGTAAGTGAGCTGCAGTTCGTAGCGCGGCCTCACGTTTCGCATCTGTTGCAGCAGTCCAAACGGTGTCAAAGATACCACCTCGATAGGCAGCATCATAAGAGGCAGCCTCAACAAGACTCGCATAGCTATCAGCCAGCCCAGATCCAGGTGTAACGACGAGTGGCATTTCTTGCTCCTTAAGTTGTCGAGGAGAACAACGTTCTCCCCGACCGGCTTACAACCTCGCCATGACTTTCTTATCGTCCATCGTCACCTCGATAGGTCCGGGTTTCAAGTCAGGAGGGACAAAGCCCTTGATGCTTGTATCGGTCCAGCGTGTAACGGTGGCATCGCGTCCACCGATGGTGACACGGCCTTTAGTCAAACCAAAGCCTTCACCATCGATGTTAAAGGGACCACCAGGACCCGTGCCCGTAAACTTAAATGCCCCGGCCTTTGCAGGTGTTGACGGAGGCGGTGCTGGTGGCGTAGGAGGTGAAGGTGCACCTGAGGGTGGTGCCGCCGTCACTGGTGTTTCCGGTGTAGTCACTGGAGGTGCTTCCGGTTTGTCTGCCATTTGAAAACTCCTTACGGTTTGACCGGTGTGGTTGACCCGCCCTGCTTGGGCACTTGCTGTGGAACGGTTGTGCTTGTCGAACCAGGAGGTGCCTGTTCGATGACTGTGTTGTGCGGACCGGGCGTTGACAAAGCATCACCACCCTTACCGTCAGTTGGCGTCTTCTTTACGTCGGGCGCAGGCGCGGGCGCCGTCGTTCCGGGTGCCGTCACAGGATTCGCCGCCGGTGGATTTCGCCCTGGTGGGTTCTTCACGCCGTCGGTTGCTGTTCCGACGCCACCGGGCGCCGGATGCGGAGTTGCTGGGTCAGGACCGGAACGCGTATCCGTTCCGTCGGGTGCTGTTCTAGGATCATTCTGAGGCATTGCTTTGTCTCCTGCTCAATGATGGGACCGGATTCACAGCCGGTCCCGATTTGTGTTTACACACTTCCGATGACGATCCCGCTGTTGCCATCGTAGTCCGAACGAACTCGAGGCACCATGATGGCCATCACGAGCCAGAAGAGCGTGAAGCCATCGAGTGACGTCCACGGAATGACCGTGGGTGGCTGACCGGTGACCATGTCGATGACATCCGAGGTCATCTGCACGATCACAGCCTTGTTGACAGGGAGCATGTCGGCGGTCTTGATGCTCTGAAGCTGGTCAATGGCAAGCAGTCGCTGACGAATCGTCAACGTACCGTTGGCCTTGAAGTCGCGGTCGATGCCACCACCGAACGCGGTGCCGACATACAAGTTGTAGGGACCGTACTTCTTGTCAGCCTGCAACTTCGAGATCATCGCCGCAACGTCGGTGTAGATCTGATCACCGGTCGCGGTAACCCACGAGGCGGTCAACGTGTGAACGTTGGCGTTGGGAGCGTTCAACAGACCGGGTGCGCCGTAACCACCGACTACGAGTGCTGAACCGTCAACGGTGGTCGTACCGTTGATGGCCGCATCCTCGATGGCCTCATTGACACGACGAGTGGCCTGCTTGATTAGCGCGGTGTCCAACGGCTGACCGACTCGCTGCGACATCTTCAACGTGCGGATGCCGAGGCTGAAGTCGTCGGTGGTCAGATAGATGGGCAACCGATTGATGATGCGATCCGGCAACTGGTTTTCACCACGAGCCGACGGAGACATCGTGCGCTGTGCACCGCCCGACTTTCCGGTGCTTTCCCACTCGAGCTGGGTGACCGACAGAGGATCGGTCAGTGGGTAGGTCAGACCCGCTGCCATGATGTCGGCAGCGAACGTCAGACGTTCGAGACCAACCTCAACCACGGCCTTGTCGACCGCGATCTGCGCACGATCACTCAACGGCGAGAGCGACCGCAACGACGCGATAGAGAGTTCACCATTCTCTCCGAGTGAACGAAGCAACGCACCGGCGATCGGACTCTTGGTGTTGCCGGTCGTAAACCGCATGTTTTCAAACATCTCAAATTCCTCCAGGACGTCTGTTAAGACGCTAGTTAAACGACCTCAACACGGATGCGAGCGTTCGCAGGTCCGGCCGAGTTGTTCTTGGTTTCCAGCGCGACGAACAACGCGGTGCCCGCGGCGATCGCGCGCAACGTGCCGTTGCCGGCCGACTCCAACTTCTGTCCGTACACGATGCTCTGACCGGACGCGATCAGCATCCAAGCGCTACTGCCGCCGGCGAGTTCGCTGACCTCCATGAGGTCGAGGGCAGCATACGCATCATCGACACCCTTGTTGAGCATGCTCTGTTCGGTCGCAACCGCACGACCGGTGTTGCCAGCTGCAGTGGCGTGTTTCTGCCACTGCCACACGCCTGCGGTGTTGACGCGTTCGACGAGCATACCGGGAGTGATTGCCTCTTTCGCGGCGATGTCACCGATCTCGGTTCGAGGACCACCGAGCCAGATGGTGTTCGGCGGATACTTCGTGATAGCCATTCTCTACTCCTAACCTTGTGACGTTACGTTGAGCACCGGATTTGACTCGGTGTTAGTTGACAGCCTGTCCCTTACGACGTGCCTCGAGGCCCGGTGCATACGGGTCGGGAGGGTTCAGATACGGATCCTCGGCTCGCTCCGATGCGGCGCGCGGCACACCACGACCCACGTAGTTATCGGCCGGCTCGGCGATGTTCGCAACACGAGCGAGACGTGCGAGTTCCTCGACACCCATCGTCTTGAGTTCGTCCTCCTTGTATTCGGACTGCGCCGTCTTGAGTTCGGCGATGAGTGTGGTCTTTCGTTCGGCGTCCGACTTCTTCTGACGCTCGACGAGAGTCTTGATGGACGCCGGCGCGGCCTTCATGAACTCTTCCTCGGTCAACGGCTTCGGTTCGGCCGCCGGTGGAATCACCTTCTCTGCGGCCACCTTCAGCTTCGCCTCGGTCTCAACAACCTTGGCTTCAGTCTCGGTAATCTTGGCCTCCGCAGTCGTGAGCTTCGTCACGGTTTCCTGCCGAGTCTCGGTGGCCTCGGCGAACGCCACGAGACGTTCATCTGACACTGATTCCAACAGCTTCACGTCGTCGGTAGTGAAGCCACTGACCGGACACTCGACGAGTGCCTTGATCGCCGCAGCACGCAGTTCTTTCGTCATCTCTGCTCCTTTGAATTTTCCGAAGTCGAACTTCTTTTTCTTGCCTTCCGGCTCTTCGTCGTCGTCATCGGCAATGGCGGCCTTACATTCTTTCGTCTCATCATCCGACAACTTGCATTCCCTCACGGCATCCTTCATCGGCATGCCTTCCCGAACCAGTGCCAGTGCTCTCTGAACGTTTTCCGTCATGGTGTCCTCAGCTGCGCGTAACTCATCAGCACGCGCGAAAAAGACGTCAGCTACTTCCTTCTGGTGAATCTTAAACGCAGCATTGCCTCTGCGCATGGCCTTGTCGAGGTTGGTGATCGACTTGGCCATCTGACGCGTCAGCTGTAACTTTTTCTCCTTACTCCCCTGTGATTTGTGAATGATGTCGGCGATTCGACGTGCATCTTTTTCCGCAGGCACCTCGATGCGTCCGGTGTTTCCCTCTGTGTACTGGTTGTTCCCGTTACCGATGGCGGTGATGAGGCGCTCGACGTGAGCGTCTTGAAGTCCTTTAATCGTTCTGTCACGATGCAAGATCACACGTGCGGCCTTTTTCGCATCCTTAATGGTTTTGTGCGAACTTACCGCCTTTGAACCGTGGTAAACTAAGATGCTTCCCTTTGAACCCGGGCCGGTTTTTATCGAGTTAGGTCCATCTGCGCTAATGCTATACGGTGCGTCTGGAAGTTTTTCAATGAGCACCTTATCACCAGGGTGATCTGGATGCCACATCTCGAGTTCACCGGTGATATCAAACCCGGCGCCGACCTCACGGATCCGCAGCTTTGTTTTAGAACTTGGATCTTCTCCTAACGCACTCTCATCACCCTTCGTCGCGTTATCATCGGTGTACTGATTGTTGCCATTACCGATGAGTACCTCGAGGTGATCGTCAACGATGTGGTGAACGATGTGTTCCTCGTGTTGTTCACCTTCGGCCTGTTGAGCGGCGCGATGTGTACCGCAACCCATGGCAACGCTACACGCACCCGTTCCCTGTTGCAAGAACGCCAGGTGGTCGGGTATCAGGTCGCGCCAGATCGCCTTATAGGGCTTTCCGTTGTAGTCACCGGCGGTGTTCTCGGTCACCACAAAGGCACCGACCGACACCTCAACCTGCTCACCGTTCTGTACACGCTCGAGCAATCGTTCGGCGCCGATCTTTCGAGCCTTGTCAGGATCAACCCACGCATCGAGCAACAACTTCTTGCCTGAGATACGTGACTGAAACACACGACCGAACGACTTCTCTGCGAGAACCTTCGGATCGTTCGCCGAAATCTGATGTCCGTCACGTGTCGGATGGCCGAACATTACAGGCCGTCCGTTCCAGCCCTGTGGTGCGGACATCAGACAGCTAATGGGAACGTACTCGGGCGTCTCGGCATTGATCGCGTGAATGACGCCTTCCATCAACGCGACGACCGGCACGATGATGTGATCACGGTTCTCGTACTTTGCGGTACGAATTTGACCGACCACACCAAGTAGGTGCACGTGACGAACAGATCTTTCACCCATTGTTGGTCTCCACAACAACGTTACTGTTGCAGCCGATGATGAACGCCGCAAGTTGAATGAGCTTGACTCCGAGCCACATTCGAACTTGAAACGAGCGTAAGCCTGTAACCTTTACGATTATTGTCCATTCGTTTAATAGCATCTGACATCTGAACGGTAATCACTTAAGTCCTCTTTAGGTGATCAACCTTAGATTCAACAGCTTCAGCAACAGTCCAAATGATCGAGTTCATGACGTCTCTTTCGGCGCGGGCGTGCCGCCCATGGCATCCGCCTGCGAGGGCGGGATCTTGATCACCGTCGCCGCTTTCACTTCACCCGTGGCAACGGCTTCGGCCACGACCTTCTGCTCACCAAACCGATCGACCGTCCGCACCCCAACGAAGCCGCCCGCAATCGTCACGAGCGCCACCATTTCGTCTTTGCCGATCCACCCTTTCTTTTGCAGGTAGATCGAGAGGGCCGCCAGCACAATCGCCCAGAACCGCGTGGCATAGAGAAACGAAAAGGTGTTCATGGTCGGACTCCATTCTGTGGCGTCGACGGCAGCGGCACACCCGCCGCCGGGGCCGTGACATAGATGATCTGTGGTGCGGGCGCGACGGTGCTGCTGCGCTGCGTGACGAAGAAGAACGTCCCGATCCCGATCAGCCCGAGGAACATCACGACCAAGAGCGCGCCCAGCTTCACGGTGTCGCTGGCGCCTTCGCTTTTCCCGCTGCCGGTGGCCTGATTGCGCGCGATCAGTTCCACCAGCGACGTGAGTTTCTCCTGCTGCGGATCGGCCACGGTCTGCTTCCCTTTACCCTCCGACATGGACAGCTCCACGGCGGATAACCGCTTCACCATGTCGGCGGCGAAGGCCACCTGCCGATTCTCTGCCGCGGCGGCCGTCGCCGCGACTTGGTCGCGGAGCGTCTGCGCCGTGCGCTCCTGGTTGCCCGCGTTGGTGTTGACGGCCTGCAGGATCTGCGTCGCCGTCGCCGCCGCATTCGCCATGTCGACCGACCGGATCTTGTCGTAGCGGTCGCTGTCGTACGCGCGGGTCTCTTTCGCGTGGTCGGAGCGGAGGGCGCCGATCTCGGTCAGGTGCCGCGCGACGGCGTCGTTGTACTTGATGTCCGCCTCGCGGAGCATCGCCGCCGCCTTCGAGTTCGACTCAACCAGCGCGATAACGTTAGCGGTCGGGTCCACCACAGTGTCAACGCCAGGTGCGTTCATAATAGCTCAGTCTCCTTAGGTGCTGCTGCTAATCGTTCTAACGCCTCTGTGAAACTGTGGTTCGTCAGCCGAGAGATAAAGTCGTCCACGCCATGTGCGGTACGTTCAGCCAGTGCCTGTTCTAGCGTCCAGCCGAGCACGACGATCTGATACGCCGCCGCCCAGAAGCCAGTGCGATCACGCCCGTGCGTGCATTGCACTAGCACCACCTGCCCGTCTGCGACAGCGTTCGCGAGGTGCCGGAGCTGTGCGACCACAGCCGTATCGTCCGGTGCGGTGAGGCCAAGCGGCCACTCCCAGATCACCACACCTGACAACCGTAGGGTATCGCCTTCCTCACGGGTGTTTAGCTTCAGCACGAGCGTAACGCCCAAATCCTTCGCCGCCAGCCGCATCCCGTGCGCGTCGGGCTGGGCGCTGCGGTAGACGTTCGGAGCAATGATGCCGAAGTTGTTAAGCGGCATAAATTATTCCCTCTGTGCAACGACAATTTGGATGTAACGGCGGACCTTCACCACCTGGATCAGGATACTCGCCACCTAACTCGGCTACTTCTCCGTCGAGAGATTCACACTCAGGACAAAGCCTCTCGTCATTCGTAACGATCCACTGACGCTTTTCATCTCCTGTTAGCATGCCACTATCAACGGCTTGACGCCACGACTCGCGTTGACCTGCGTTAGCCGCGCGCATCACTTCGGTACGTGCGATCAACGTCGCACGCTTTTCATCACCAACCGCGTTTAACACATCGTCATATAACGTTCGTAGGTCTTGATTCTCAAACGCACGAACGAGTGCATCGGCGATGTTGTGACGTGTGGTATCAGATAGATCTTTAGCAAGTTCCGCACCGTGCTTTCGAGCCCATTCGACGACGATCGGATCGGCCGCGTCAAAACGTTTTCTGATAAACGCAGTGCGAAATTCTGACTCGCTCGCACTACGCATCTGCCGTTGTAAGATGTCCAGTCCGGCTTGCCCACCCGAAATGACAACGTTCACGAGTGTCTTTGGTAAGATCTCCGCTAACGTTTCCTGAACCGTATCAGCCGCAACCACTAACGTTTTACTAACAGCGTCGATACTGTTACGTGCGATCGCCTCACGAAGCTTCTTCTTACTAACAGCATGACGACCTGTCATAAAGGCATGCATGATCGTCGTGCGAAGCTTATCGAGGTGAACATCTGCGGCGGTATGAACAACCGTTTCACGACGATGACGTCGTGCATATCGAGGTGAACCGTTGAGCACGAAGAAGGCAGATGTCTTGTCATCGAACACCACACGGGCGCACGTAGCCACGTCACGTTCCACCATCTCAAGTTCATCATTGAGATATGCAACCTGACCTGACTTCCCATCGATGATGATCGGTTCTAGTTCCATTTAGTTGACGACCTTATTAAATCCGCCGCGTGTCATGATCTCGAGCTTGCGCAGTTCAGCAGCACTCTTCTTTACAGCTGTGTGCAATTCGCGCCACGTAGGTGAAGGATCAAATTCACTTATCCCATTGGGAGCAGTGCCAAACGCACGTTTGAGGTCAAGCCTGCTGATCTCAGCGAGCGTCTCGTTCACCGCGAGGTTGAACTTGTCATCATAACCATCCTCGGCATCATTCTCAAGTTCCCACGGACGTTCACGAAACAGTTCACCTGTGCTTGCGTTTATCCACGGAAATTCAGGATCACCGTGTGCTTCGATCTTAGGCAACTTTTCGACTTGACGCCAGTAAGCCTTCGAGTAGTTAGTGATACCATCTTCCTTCTGAAGTGTATGACCCTCCTCACTCATAAGATCTCGCACCGTATCAAGTGATTTGATCTCTGATGTGTCAACTTGGTCAAGCACACCACCTGTATTACCGCTATCTTCAAGGCCGATCACATCAGCAACTTGATGCCAATCACGATGCATGACTTCATGAGCTAATAGCATCTCTGTGACCTGAGACGAAGATCTTAGTTCGTTTGCGTTAATGACGATCTCGCCTGTGGTAGGGCTAAAGTGCGCGGCTTCGGTAAACGTACTCCCACCCACTGACATCGTTGTATCATACGCCTTGATATGCAGCTTTTCGAGTGGAAAATCCATTCGCTTTGCAGCCGCTGTCAAGATGCGGGCCTTAGCAAACACTTGATCAACACTCGTTTGATTGAGCTTACCAAACGTTTCATGGTGAATCACAACCGAACCTTCGGTCGTATACTGGTTTCCGTGAAAGTCATGGCCCTCAACGTCACCTAGTGACTTAAGCTTCAACACCTCCTCGAGGAACGAGAAGTCGGTCGGATCAATCGGTTGACCGGTAGGTGAGATGAAGTCTGCAGGTGTCATCGCAGCTTCTTTCCGCCGGTATCAATGGCGTTCATCGCGTTCTTAAAGGTGCTTCCCAACACACCATACAGCTTTGCCTTGTAGAGGTACTGAAGATACTTTTCACGATCGTACTTCACACCAAAATACTGGTTCTTATCAGGTGTTGGCCACGTTGGGTCGATAACGTTTCCCTGTTTGTCAACGGCCCACGCATGTAGAAATGACAGATCACCTGTGCGAGCAGACTTTGCAAAACCCTCGACGTATGTAAGATCAGGACGCATCATCACCAGCAACGATGCGTTCTTATAGCACTCCTTTATTGTCCCGCGTTCAACGTCGTCAGGAAGCGGAATGCCCTTAAACTCTTCACCGTACGCGGCCACGTAACGCTCGTGCTCATTACTAATGGCGTTTTCCATCCCGAGAACAAACAGTGGATGAGCGAGTGGGTTCGTTTGTTTCGCCGCTAGTTCCTGCTGATGCTTCACCTCAACCGCTTTAGCCTCTTTTGCTTTAGTAGACGGTTCGTTGAGTGAGGCACCTTCGGTCGTCCACTGATTGCCGTGAAACTCGTGACCCTCAACGTCACCAAGCACGACAGGTTCGCCTAAATAGAGACGTGCTCTCCGCTTAGGCCAATCTGCGTTTTCGATGCGTTCGTCGATGTTGATCATCGCATGTCAGCCTTAACACGTCGTGTAATCATAATCAACTCATCACGAAAGCGAATCTGATTTGACTTGTTAGCGATCAGGTCATACGAGTTGACCTTAGTCTTGCCACCTAGTAAAATGACCTCACTTTCGGTTAACGCACCACGTCCTGTAACGGCGGTCGACAACACACGATTTGCCGGCACACGTGCGGATAGCACACGACGATGATCGGCACCCTCCAACGCAAATGATAGTGCCGTATCAATATCAGTGGTCCAGCTACTAGCAGGTTGCATCGTTACCTCCTGCTTAGTACCAATCGGAACATTAACACCGTACATTCCACGAAATACCGTCACATGTTCGATGTTGTGTTCTTTAAGCCAGCTCTGTGTGTGTTCATACTCAGCACGTGCGTACATTTCATCGGCGGTCTTAAGACTTAGCTTTTGTTCATCCACTAGGTACGGCACACCACCGAGGTGATTCGTTCCTGCGTCATGAAGGCTAAAGGTGTCCTTCACCGCGAGCTGTGCAAGCACAGCATCCGTATCACTATCACCTGAGGTTGCAGCCCATGTGTCAAGCTTATGTTGAACGTATGATTCGCCGGTAAAGTAATCACCACCGATCGCACGAATGAACTCAGGTTTATCATTAAGCACACGTGACAGTTGTGCTACAGTCTTACCTTTGGTGTAACCACGAACATCAGAGTGAATATTGAGAAGTGAGATGCCATCCGACAACTGTTGCTGAGGCACGTCACGAGGATCAAGACCAGCCTCAATCACAAACGCGTCTTGAAGTCTGTCGACCTCAGAAGCGCGTGGTGTTGAATCAGCGTCGGTCCACTGATTCCCGTGGAAATCGTGACCTTCAACGTCACCTAGTAGGTGAAGTTTTTCGGTTTCCTCGTCATCCTCGTCATCCTCGTCATCCTCCTCATCCTCGTCATCCTCATCCTCCTCATCCTCGTCATCCTCATCCTCATCCTCCTCCTCGTCATCCTCATCTTCGTCCAGGTCAGACATCTCACGCCAAGGCCGCTCGCCCACGTATGAGTTGGTCTCGAGGAACTCGTTGAGAAGTTCTGCTTCGGTCATGACTTCCACCTTCCGAAGACTACTGGGTCGATGTATGAGTTGAGTGAGACAGCAGGTGTGTTGCCGAGATGCTTCGCAACGAACTTACCGACCTCACGACGGGCCTTCTTAAATTCAGCCTCGTTCTTTGGTGTCGGCATGTTCTTCATTACCTTGAGCGCACGTGACGTGCCGTGATACGTTCGAAAGTCCTTCGGTGAAAAACCACTGGTGTGTCGGTCCATATACTCACGGGCTTTTGTATCACCACCAGGTTCAAACAACGGACCACCGGTGAGACGATCTTTAAGTGCGGCCGCGAGTTCGGGATCGGTAACCGTCTTCTTAATGTCCACACCCTTCTTGCCAGTAAACTTGAAGGTGATGTCATCACCGTTGACATTCACGTGCTTCGCCTCGAGAGTCGACGTTCCGTATGCCTTCTTATCTGCCAACGTCTCCTTATTCGAGCCGATACGAAATGCGGTTCTGTCAACGAGTCGAAGAATCGTTGCAGCTTCACGTGTGGCAGGATCTGACGAGGTGAGATCTTTTTCGATCTCGGCTCGAAGCTGAGGTAGTGCCGCGTTAAATTCTTGTAGGCGGTTGAATTTTTCACCCGCGGCGGTCTCCGAGTGTGCGGCTGAGTAGCGACGCTGTACTCGACCCTTCACGTCGATGCCAACTGCGCGTAACCGACCGTTTGGATCTGGATTGACGTGAACGTTTGTCCAGCCTGGTGGGATCACAAGCGCCTTACGCTGTTCGGCGGTCGGTTCGACAAAGCCCGAGGTTGACCGACCGCCGGGCGCCTTACCTTCCTTGTCAAGTTCCAGGCTGGCACCTTCATCGGTCCACTGGTTCCCGTGGAATGGATGTCCTGTGACGTCGCCTAACGTGTGTGGTTCATCATCAACTAAGATAGTGATATAGATGACTGTTACACCAGCGAGTTCACGCCATCTGAACTCTGGCTCATCGTCGTCAAATCCAAAAAAGCCTACGCTATCCTCATCGTCATCACTATCGACTTCGCCAACACGCTTAATCCACTCAGGTGGGATCGTCTTTCCCTTCGTTCGAAGCCCGTAACGATCGTGTTCATCTTCCTCAAACATCTCTTCAAACTTGTCATTCGGTACGTGAACCTCAAACACAACCGGCTTACCACCTCGAACCTCACTCGCAAGCCTTGCATAGTTAAATGAATTTTCAGGGTCTCGTGCGACGAAGACAGAAGCCTCACGACCACCAACATCAAGTCGACCAAACAGATACGGGTTGTTTTCTTTTGCCCACTCGTCACTACCGGGTGAGGCGGCTGGCTTGAGCCCATCACGCTTAACCGCGTCAATGATGTCACTGGCAGAACCATGATAAAGCTTGACCGGTGGTTGTGCTGCCAGATAGTCACGATAGTCTTGATTGGCCTTGTCAAGACGAGTCTTAGCCTCATCCGGTGGTAACCGTCGCGCCTTCTGACCCGGATGAAGTGCAAACACCTGTGACTTAGAATACTGATTCCCGTGGAAGTCGTGGCCTTCAACGTCACCTAGCATCCGACCGTGGTTATGCGTGTGCTCTGCGGTGACCAGCTTTTGTTCGGCGTGTAAGCGGTTCAACAGTTCAACCGCGACCGGTGACGTGGGAACGATGACGTCGAGCTTAGCCCATGCCATTAGTGTTTCTGCAGTTCCACGTTCTTCACCACACGACCGAGGATGACGAACTCTTTCTTACCTTTGAGTTCCTTATCAGGCGGCCACCCAGGTTTGTTGGCGGCCGACTCGTAACTCCACAACACATCCTTGTAGGTTACCTTTGTGCGGAGCTCGGCCCACTTATCATCACGTGACATCAACTTTCCAAAGCGTATCGCGGTCCACTTGTCACTTGACCACGACTCCACCGAGCCTGGTGTGTAAGCTTCAGGATGACCACCGATGCCACGCTTTAACTCGAGTGTGCGATCAAGGTTGCCCTTGAGCTTTTTGTCGTAGAACTCTTCCGTCTCGGCCTTTAGCTTACGAATGTTGTCGAGATAACGTGGTGAGTAGAAGGTCTCGAGCTCGGCGCGTCGACGCTGATCTTCTGGATAAAAGTCGCGGTCCTTTATCTGAAAGAACGGTGTGCCGTCGGGATTGGGAAACACCTCCTCAGAGGCGCGACGAAGTGTTCGTGCCTCCTGGGTATTGCTCATCATGGCCCAACCGGCAAACGTCGCGGCGCGAAAGTTCTCGTAGTCCTTTGAGAACGGTGCGAGATCACCGGCGATGCTATCACGACCACTGTACTTATGGTCGTCCTTCGCCCAACCTGCGTATGAGGCACCCTTGTCTTGAAGACGATCGGCAAAGCGTTCAAGCTCAGGCTTCGTCCAACCTGCAGCCTTAAAATCATCAAGGCCGACAGAGAAGCTTCGTCCCTCACCGAGCACGTTGATGAGACCGTTCTCCATCGCATCGCGTTCGTCAGGATCCAGACCACTCAAAAGTTTACTAGCACTCCACGGGTAACTGTTTAACGCGTCATAGGTAAAGTCTCCAGTCTTTGTGAGTGAGAACAACCCACGATTAAGACCTTCCTTTAAGATCTTCGCGCCGTCCCAATCACCCTCTCGAGCTTGCGCCCTAAACGCATCGTACTCCTTCGTGAGAGTCTTGTCGGTATAACTATTCCTGTTGTAAAAGAGGCCCTCGTCCTGACGTTTAAAGAACGTATCCATTAACGCGATGCGATCTGCCACTGTCATCTTTGACACAGCATCTAACACCGTGTGACCGCGTAAGTGAGTCGTCGCGCCGTGTTCGCGAATCATGCGTAACAGATCTTTATCCGAAACGGTACGCTTGCTGTGTGGTGAGACACGTTCACCACGTTCACGACCCTTCGTTGGGTTGTCTTGTTGATATTGATTGTTACCGTTGCCAATGCCGAACCGACCAACGTAGACACTCGCCGTGCGTAGGCCGGGAATCAACGTGTGATAGAATCGCTCCCACTCTTGAGGCGAGTCGTTGATGTGCTTGAAGTAGTCCTTGCCTGTCACTGGATACTTCGGCAACGGCTGTCCGCCGCGTGCCAGTATCATCGCCGAGATCGCACGTGTGCTTCGTCCGACGCCGTCATTCCACGGGTGAATGTTATTGAGCTCCTGCTCAACGAAGGCGGCCGTCGCAACGGCATCCTTCTTGTTTGTCAGGCGCTCAGCTAGTTCCTCACTAAAGCTGTTCAAACGCGCTGGCACTTCACTTAAAGGAATGTAATACGGTGACTCAAACGTGCGTTCGACCGGAGCCTCAATGTGAAGGCTTCCGCGCGTGGTTAAGTAGCCAACGTCATCAAGCAATTCACGAACCTTCACCGCATCGAAGTCGGCGTCCTTGTCTTTCCAAACACGGTCAAGTGTTGACTTATAGTTGCGCACCGAGATAGCAACCAACTCATCGCCATCAGTGACCGCAGACTTTGGTTTCGCCTCACCCGAGGATGAGTCATACGTTCCGAGCATTGTGCGAGACGTTGCGAACGCGTTCTGAAGTGCTTGCTGCTCAAACTCTTCGAAGTTATCAGGTGTGGGCTTTGTGTCGGTCCACTGGTTCCCGTAGAATTCATGACCTGTCGCATCACCGAGGTGACGACGATTCTTCTTGAATAGTTCGGGCCACGCCTTACCGATAGTCTGACCGTTGTATTTCCAACCTATCAGAGGTTGTGTGGTGCGAACGAATGTTTCCTCAGTCGCACCGTTTCCTACCATGCGACTTATAAGTTCGGTCACGTGGTCGGATAACACGATGGTGTTACTGCTTCCGGTGTCGATCTGAATCTCTCCGGCCGGATTATAGTTCGTCTTACCTTTGAACTGTCCTCGTAACGCGTATGAATCGTAGTCTTGAGGAGCGTCGGTTCGATGTTCAGGATAGATCATCTCACCGTCGTCATCGTAAGTAATTCCCAATGCGTTATCGAACGCCTCACCGTGACTCGCCTCCTGACCATCTGAAACTATAGACGGATCTGGCGGGTCCTCGTGTTTACCATACCACTTTGTGGTTGACGTGTTCTCCTTGCCGAGGATGATGAACCCGGTCTTGGGATCAAACATGAAGCGTCGATTCCGAATGGCACTCATGTCGAACTTTTGGCCGGGCCGTATGACTACGGCTGACTTCGACACACCAGCTTCACCTGATGTCCACTGATTCCCGTGAAAGGGATGACCGACGTCCTCATAACAAGTACGCAAGGTCTCAAGGTTTCTAAGAAGTTTCTGCCACTTACCATCTTGATAGACTTCTAGTTCTGATGTGGCAACCGGTGAATATGTAGCGAGCTCCGCTCCCTCGTCCATCGGATCATACTCGTCACCCTCATCCTCACTGAACATCGGTCGACGAACGGCACCTCGGCGCATACGCAATAGAGCGTTCTCTTTACTACCAATCAAGCCTGACCACGTATAGGCCGCCTCAAGATGTGGTGTTAAAGACACCGCTGATTGCTGATTGTCTGGATTCTTTCGTAGCCCGTGCTCTAAGATGCTCGGCAAATTTTTCGTGGGTGTGGCATGGTAGTAATACTTCTTACCCGGTGGCGGATCCTCAGA
>Ga0137464_1000032_pt1 | contig 41805 bp, 65 predicted proteins | sample EasRivERMGT814_2_FD_102306 | JGI IMG/M metagenome (GOLD analysis project Ga0137464, IMG submission 102306) | Soil microbial communities from meander-bound floodplain in the East River, Colorado, USA - East River MetaG ERMGT814_2 | ecosystem: Environmental > Terrestrial > Soil > Floodplain ...
GCGCGCCTTGCTACGCTCCCCAACGTTGCCGTCCGGCGATCCGCGCTCAAGGTCGACGAGAATCCGCCGATTGATTCGGCACTGCCCCTAACATCGGGCGTCACGTCAACCGGCCCGGGGTGCCCAAAGCAATCCGCCGGATCCTGCGAGGCTGCCGGCTGCCGGGCGTGCTGGAGCCGCTCCCACGTCCACGTTGATTACCACGTCCACGGCCAGAAAGCCCCGATCCAGTGGCAGGCTGTACTTGCCCGGAGGACACCATGAGCTTCACCCAACGCGTAACAGCCAGCATGCTCCGCGAGCACAATGCCGCCCGCGGATGGATAGCCGACCGCTCCGCCTGGTCGATCGCCGGCCAGGAAGCCCGCGATCGCGCCTACTTGGCCCGCGTCGCACGCGCCTTGCGCTATCTCGCCAAGCGCGGCGGGCGGGTGCCGTCCGATTGCTCAATCTGCCGCCGCCGCCATGGGTCCGAAATAACCCACGCCTGCGAGTAAGGGGGAACCAACAATGAACCCGCCATACGCCCTAGACGCCATCCGCGCCACCATCGCCGACGCGCTCGCCAAGGCCTGCCCCGAGGGAGCCCCCCCGGAGCCCGCCATCCGCTGGAGTCGAGCCTACAGCTACTGCGGTCGCGCGCTGATCGTCGACCGCCGCGCTATCGATGGGGCATTTGCCTCAATCGTTGTCCTGTCCTCGTCCTGGCGAGCCGCAACGCCCGAAGGCCAGCGTCAAACCCTTGTGCATGAGGCCATGCACATCGCCGATGCTTGGCTGCACCCCGGCCAGCCCCTTGGCCACGGCTGGCCCTGGCGCGTGCTCATGCTCAAGGTCGGCGTGCCGGCCGAGGCGGCATCCAAGGACCCTGGGGCAAATGCCGCAAATGCCTTGGCCAGGTGGCGCAGAGACCGCTGGGTCTTTTGCCCCTGCAGCGCCCATCGCGTCTCGGCACGCGCCCACAACGGATACGCAACCGGCACGCGCCCCGGCACTTGCCGCCGCTGCCGCTGTCCCATCTCGCCGCGCCCCTACGACCTCGAAACCTCGGCACGACTTGTGCAAGGAGTTGCTGCATGAAAACAATGATCGTCGCCCTACTCGTCCTGCTGCTCGCAACGCTAGCGGCCGCCTGGGCCACGCGCCCCCTGCCCATCGGCGATGGCATCGCCGTAACCGACACCGTTTATGTCACACGTTGACATTCTCGGGTGGGCGTGGAACGCTGTCACGCAAACCGACTGGCGCCCCTGGGTGCTTAACACCACCACCTTGCCGCCCCTTAGCATAACCCAGCCGCTTGACATCGGTATTGCTTGGAGAGGAGTTGAACCATCATGACCCGCGATGCTCTCGAGGAATCCCTTGCCCGCGTCAACGCAACGCGCGGGTACAGCAACCGGTACCGCCTGGTCCAGCGCTTCGATCGCGCCCCGGGTAAGCCCCGCGCGTTGGCGCTCGTCAAGGCCATCGGCCGCGCCGACAGCAACATCACCGGGTGGAAAACCCCGGCTGAGATGGCCGCGTTTCTCGCCGGCTTCATCGAGGGCTTCGAGACCTGCGAGAGGCACGTCCGCCGAACGATGGGAGGCCTACGATGTTCATAGACTACCTCTGCGCCGCCGCTTGGGCCTTTGCTGGCGTCGTCTACATGTTCCAGGACAAGCTTGACCTCATGCTGGGCGCGTTCGCCCTGTCCACATTCTGGACCTACCTCGGGAGGCTAGCGGAATGACGGCCATGCACGTCCCGCGCATCCCGCGCGCTGAGCAAGAGACCGTGATCCAAGCTGACTCCGGGGGGGTTATCGCCTACACCACCGACCCTGCCGTGTGGCGCGCCCTCAAGCGCCGCGCGAAGGCCCTGGGTGGCTCCATCGAGACCACCCATCTCGAGGAGGGGAATCCCCACAACCGCGAAGTCGGGGGGCAAGTCCGCCTCCCCGCGTTCGCCTGGAGCACCGCGCGCTTTGGCCTGCGCTCCCGCCCGCCGAAGGTGGCGGCCTGATGCCGCCCGAGTCCGGCTACCACTTCCCCGGGAACGCCTCCGGCGCCGTCCACGGCGGCCCGCGGAGCACCTGCTCAGTTTGCCCACCCACTGCAAGAAAGGACCCAGCCATGCCGTCCATCCGCCCCTTCGAGGACCGTCCCGTCCTTGGCTCTGACACCGCCGCCCTGCGGGCAGCCCTTGTGCAGGCGACGCTGGCCCAAGCCGACGCCAAGGCCCTCGAGCTACGCACCGGCGCCGCCCATATAGCTGCGCAGAACGCCCTCGGCTCAGCCAACCGCCTCTACGACAAGGCCTACACCGCCCTGCTCGAGGCCATGAGCCGCTCATGATCACGGACCACGCGCACTACGCATATGGGTTGTACGACATGCTTTGGCAGCCCCACTTCCGCGAGCCGCGGCCGGCCATGGGCGTGACTCTCGGCCAACCCCTGCACTGGGAGGACCTCTACGATGTCTGATCCCCTCGAGCTCGCCATCCTCGACCTGCTCGCCGTCCTGCGGCGCCGGGCGCCCAAATGACCCGGAACCCCGCGGCACGGGCGGCTTGCCCCCAGCGCTACGAGCCGATCCCGCGGTACGGCCGCTGGTGGCTCTGCCGGCTGGTCCCCATCATACCCATAAACAAAAACGCCCCTTTGTTTTAGGGGCGGAACCGAGGGGGCGGATTGATTGTATTCAGCCACAGACTTACATCTGTTTGCCTTCCGGTGCAGGGGGCAGGTGGCTCACAGTCGGCCGTGAGCCCCCGCTTATCGGGGTACATAGATGTAACCCCGGAAACTGAGAAAAGTTCCCAGGAACCATTCACCCGGCGCCGGGTTGGAGAGATGCCATGGACATAGCCTTGCTGAGAGACCTGGAGCGCATCGTCCGAATGCCGTACGTGAGAGACCGCCAGGCGGCGCTCCGTGCCTTGGCCCACCCGGACATCGTCTTGGCGTGCCTCGAGGAGCAGCAAACGGAGGCGGTGGCGGCGCGCGTCGACCTCTCCGGCGTCACCATGGCGTCGGTCAGCGCTGCCCTGCGGGAACTCGGCCCCGGCCTACACCGGGTCTGGCACATCCAGGAAAAGCTGGGCCTGCCGGTTGGCAAGGGCCACGGCTCCAACGCCTGGTCCTCGAAGAACGCCGTGATCCGCACTCTCCTGCGCCTCCGCAAGCTCGGCCTCGTGAAGCGCGATCCTGAGGGCGGCGGATGGAGCGTCGTTTGATGCGTTTCCGCACCAGGGAGCACGCGCGCCGGGCCTGCGGTGGCGCCGTGCCGCGCTTTCCCTGCCCTCGGCACGGCAGGGATTGGCAGGTGGCCCTCGGCCGCGCCCCCATATGGCACTTCACCCTCGGCCTGGAGGATGTCCCTTGAAGAAGCTCCTACACGTTTCCGCGCTCAGAGCCACCGACACCAACAGGTGGCCCGACTACAACGCACGCTGGGACTTCAATCCGCGCGGTGCTGATTGGCGGGTCCTCGGCCTTTGCCTCGCCCTCGCCCTGTGCATACCCCCCGGAGCCATGGCAGCCCCGTCAGTTGCCCTCACCGAAACGTCCTTGACGATCGTCGCCGAGGGCCCCTTCGTCCTCTGGTCCGTCGAGAAGGATATGCCCGTCGTGGCGTCAGCGCTGTGGGCGCGGGAGTTGCCCCGCCCGCCCGACGGCATCTACCTGGTCCTGACCTTCGACACCGAGCGCAAGATCCACGTGACACCGTTTGTGGTCGGCATGCCGCCGGCCTGGAGGCAATGGACGCATGTATAGGCCTTGCTATGCCCAAGCGGCCCGCGGAGCCGGGAACTTTGCCAATTACTGGCCCCCGGTGGGGTGCTTTTTATTGCTGGACTGCGATTGGGGCATTGCGCTCGCATGGCCCGCTTCGTAGCTGCCTGCGCCGTCCTCGGCGCCATCATCTACGCCCTTTGGTGGACCCTTGAGTGGAGGTATTGGCACCCATGATGATGATCCACTGGAAACACGTGCAGCTTGCCGCAGAGACGGATATGTACGACTACAGGCCCGCAGCGATCGAGCGCCGGGCCGCTTGGCTGCCAATCGGCGAGTGCGCCCCGGACTGCGTTTCCCTCACAACAATCCCCGTGGAGCTCCGCTGATGTACCTCTTGGCCCATTGGGAAAAGCCCTCGGTCTTTACCCTCAGCGACTGCGACGGCGCCGTCATCGGCCACCACGGCTGGCGCGACGCGGACATTCGCCGGTACGTGCTCTCGCGCCCCGACTGGCTGCTCTTCGACTACTTCAACGTGTGGCAAATGCCCCTCTTGAAGTGGCTCGACGGCACGAACCCCTGGTTCGAGTTCCTCGGCAACGGCGAAGGCAGGCACCCGTACTACATGACGCCCGACGGGCGCCCGGTGTGCGAGCGTTGGAAGGGCCGGCCCCTGGTGCCGTGGGCAAACATCGACCCGCAGAAAGCTGCGGATTGTGTCATCGATGCGAAGGAGCGGCGGAACCCGAGGGGCCATGGCGGCATCTTGCTGGACTGCTGGTTCCCCCGCCTCGAGGCGTGGATGTCGCCAGACATCCTGACCATCCCACCCGACGTCGAGGCGCAGCATGCTGCGAACGCCTTTGCCTTCCTGCGCCTGCTCGAGGCCGCGGCTGTCCCTGTCCTCACGAACGGCGACCGGAACTCTGGCCGGCAGCCGGTGTACCTAGAGGACACCGGGCAGCGGATCCCGTGGGACGAGGCCCTGGCGGTGTGGCGCGGGTTGTCAACACTCTCGGTCAACGCCGACGTTCCATACAACGTGGCACTGGCCCTGCAGGCCTGGGGCACGGGTAAGTGGCTTGCCTTTACTGACGGCGATGGCACCGCCGCGCCAGGCGCCTACGCCCAGGCCTTGGCGTACCGGAGGGCGTATGGTGTCTGAGATCAAGCCCCACGCGCGTGCCGCCCACCGCGGGGCCGGGTTCTGGCGGCGCGATCTACGTCCGACGCACGAGGGCAAGAAGGACGGCGGGCAGTTTTATTTCGACTCGATTGACATGTGGTCTTGGCATTGGACCGCTGAGGTGTTTGATGGTACTTAGGCTCGACGCGCAAATCCTCTCTACTGCCCGAGAAGCGCTCTACGGCTACACTTCTTGGTGGCGCTTAGACGTTAGGCCCAGGCACCGCGGTAGGCTTGAGGCCGACGATTATTCCTTTGACCCAATCAGTATGGGCTCCATGCACTGGCACGCTGAGACGTTCGGTTCCCAGCCCTAGAGGAGACCTCATGGCAACTACGACCCCAACCCCAGAGCAGCGCGCCCAATTCCCCGCGTGGGAAGCCAAGTGGCGCGCGAACGGCCTCAACACCAAGCCCATGGACGACGCCGACAAGGCGGCCATGCGCTCGGCGCTTGCTGGCATCTACGCCCACATCGCCAAGCAGCCGCCCCCGCCTGAGGTGATCTTCGTCGCCTCGATGCGGGAGTTGCTGATCGAGGCGCCGGTGCTCCTCGGCCTCAACTACCTCAAGAAAACCCCAGACGCCGTCAAGGAGATCTGCCCCGGCGTGGACCTCGCGGCCGGCGCGGCTCTGGCACGCAAGGCCCTGTGGGCGAAGGCCCTCGGGGAGCCGGCTCCGCGGACCCCGAAGGCCATGACTAACATGATGGCCCTCTACCAGGAGATTCACCGCCTGTCGCGAAACCTGTGGGACGGCGGGAACCTGTGGAGCGGCTGGCCCTGCCACCTCTCCTTCTACCGGGGCGTCGTCGGCGTGAACGACGAGGACACGACGGGCTGGCCCTTCTACGAGGAAGCCGCGGTTCACGGCGGCCCCCGCATCATGGCCCCCGAGTTCGCCATGGTCTGCGACCGGCCCCAGCACATCCACGTCGATAGCGGCGACCGGCTGCACTTCGTCGGCGGGTCCGCCATCCGGTGGCGCGATGGGTTCGAGTTGTTCCGGTGGCACGGCATTCCTGTCCCCGCCCGGTTGGTCTGCCAGCCCGAGACCATCACCCTGCAGGAGATCAACGACGAGAGGAACGCAGAGATCCGCCGCGCGATGCTCTCGCTCTACGGCATGGACCGGTACCTGCACGACACCGGGGCGGTGCCGCTGACGGGGGGAACCGATGATTGGGGTGCGCTGTACGAGATCAAGCACCCGAACGGCCGCCGGTCGCTGCTCGTCAAGGTCGTGAATAGCTCCCCGGAGCCGGACGGGACCTTCAAGGACTACTACCTGCGCGTCCACCCCGAGTTGCGCCCCCTCCAGCGCCGCGGGAACCGCGTGACGGTAACCGGCGAGCCGCAGGCCCTGACCGCCCGGAACGCCGTGGCGTCCACGTTCGGCAAGCGGGGTGAGCATTACGCCCCGGAATTGGAGTCGTAGATGTTCGAAGCTGTCGCCCAGCGAAACTCGCTGAGCGGACCCCCCCACAAGGAGAATCACATGGACAAGATCAAGGGCCAGGTCCGCCAGGGCGACGTCCTGCTGGACCCCACCTCCACCCCCCTCGCGAACGCCGTCGAGGTCCCGCGGGATAACGGCCGCGTCGTGCTCGCCTACGGCGAGGTCACGGGCCACGCGCACGCCATCGCTGACGAAGGCGTCGCGCTGCTCGAGGACCCGTCGACCGGCGAGCGCCAGCTGGTTGCCTTCAGCGACACCAAGGTCCGGCACGAGGAGCACTCGGCTCTCCCGGTCCTCGGAAGCCTGGCGACCGAGGCGCGGCGGAACGTCATCCTCCAGTCCGAGTGGTCGGACGAGGAAGAGGCGGGCTTCGGCGTCGCCGACTGACGATGTTCTACCGATCCGGCGGCTGGTACTACTGTGAGGCGTGCAAGCCGCCGGATCCTCTAGCCGTTCGCCTCACCGATCTGGGGGTGCAGCAAGCGCCGGTCTTCTGCGCGGGCTGCACCTCCCTTCTACCTGCCCGCCTCCACCGGCTCGCGGACCTGCGCGCCGCGGTGTTCGCGCCGGCCGCATGGGCCCAGGTCGTCCGCATGTACGGCCTCGAGCGAGACCCCCCGGAGCAGGTGTCGCCCCCAACCTTGGCGTGGGACGATGAATAGCCCGGCCTACTGGAGCATCGACGCGCTGCGCGGCACTGGCCCGCTCCGGCTTAGTCCCACAGGTGCCGACTGCCAAACCCTCCCGGGGTTCTGGCTCCAAACCTCTAGGGGGAACTATCTTGTCGCCATCTCCTCGGACCTGTGAGTGCGGGCGCTTCGTGCCCCCGCCCGTCGGTAACGTCGTCGCCATGCGGTGCCCGCACTGCACCCACGCTGTGTGGCTGATCCACGTGCTGGCGGTGGTGCAGGGATGAGCGTCGTTCCCCTCTATGCCTCCCTCCGCACGAAGCCGCCCGCGTGGACCATCTTCCCGCTGGCGCGCGAGAGGACCATCACGATCCTGGCCGCGGAGCCGGGAGCAGGAAAGACAACGTTGCTACTATGGGCTACAGTCGCGGCTGCTCAGGGGAAGGCCATGCTCGCTTCTGCCCAGACCCATACCCCTGCGCGCCCGTTGCGCACGCTCTACTTTGCTTTGGATGGGCCAGCATACGACTACCAATATCTCGTCAACCGCGTCTGCGCGGGGCAGGCGCTCGTGCCATCTCGTGGGACGCCTTTCCTCTTCTGCCACAAGCGGGTGGACGTACTCGTCCCCGGTGAGCTAGAAAAAGTCCTCGAGGCCGCGGAGAAAACAGAGCATGACCACGAGCCGGTCGACGTTGTGGTCTTCGATGCCATCCGCGCCATCCACACGGGGGACGAGAATGATAGCAGCCACATGTCCAAGGTGACGAAGCGGCTGCGGGACCTCGCCGAGAGCGGCCCGGCCATCATTCTCACGCACCACTTCGCCAAGCCCTCGAAGGACCCGAAGGCCCAGGTCCGGGGGCTGGGCGCCATGCGCGGATCGACCATCCTCGACACCGACCTCGACATGCAGATTCATCTATCGCGCATCGATGACGCGCCCGAGACGTTCCGCCGGCTGGAGTGGGCGAAGGGCAGAGGCGCGGACGTGCCGCGCGTGATGGCCTTCACCATCCGCACCGACGCAGATGTTATCACGGTGACGCAATGATAATGTTTCTCCGTGTCGATGGGGCTAGCTACGTTCCTAAGTGCTGGTACTACATGTATTACCGCGGGGGCTCGTTCAGCATACGCCGCCGGTGGCTCGGCGTTGGCTTTACCATCCAAGGGCTGAGGACATGAAGCGCATCCGCCGTTGCCACCATTGGTGCGCTGCTACGGACGTCGCGGTCTTCGATGCCCCAAGTAGCGCCACGCCCTACTACATGATCGGCTTCAACCTCGGGTTTGATGCTCTTGTGGAACTCTACAGATGACACTGTCACGCGTGCCATACAGGGCCTGGGACCGTTGGGCCTACCAGCCGAAGATATCTGCGCTCTTATCTGTGCGCTTGACTATCCCGCCGCTTGGCGCTACTCTTTGGAACATCGGCGGCAACGACTTTGATAATTAACATCTCGTCCGTCAACCTCTACACCAAGTGCCCGCGTAAGTGGGGGTACTCGGTCCTCGGTTACAATGAGCCGGAAACCGCGGCGATGCGAGAGGGCACGGCATTCCACGAGGCTTGCGCCCTCAGCCAGGCCCCCCCGGAGCATGCGCCTGGCTGGATGCTGGCTGCGTGGGAGGCTGCCCAGGCCTGGCAGGCCGCGCACCCCGAAGTCGAGGTCATTGGCAACGAGATGGAGCTTGAGGCCCCGTTCGGCCGGCACACCTTGAAGGGGCGCCTCGACCGCATCGTCCGGTGGAACGGGCTCTACTGGCACTGGCAGTGGAAGACCGCGGCGGCCAACAAGAACCTCGAGGCCTATACCCGGCTGATTGCCCGCTCGTTCCACGAGCACGGCTATCGGCACCTGGCGATCCACGCCGGCTACGTGCCCTACGGCGGCTCGTGGCTGGGCGTAGCGCGGAAGCACTCGCAAGCTGCGCTTGATCGGGGGGAGAACCCCCTGTTCGTCACGCCCCTGCCGACAGGATCCAACAACGCTTCCCTGCTCGCAGACCTCGAGACCCACATCGACGCCATGGCGGAGTGGGAGACAAAGGCCCTGGCCGGCGGCGCGCTGCCGCCCCAGGCGCCAGAGCACTGCGGGGGATTCTATGGAAACTCGCCTTGCCACTTCCTTGACGTTTGCGACGGCCGTGTGGGCCTTACTGCCGTTGCCCCCCGGGTGTTTCCGGTACATGTTCGCCAAGAGGCCCCCCGCGATCCGGGGAACGCACTGCCTCCGACCACTTGACGCCGCGCGGTTCATGCGCGCATGCGAAGGATGGGATGTCTACATACAGCTTAACCCCTGCGCAACGCCGGGCCTGGTTCGTCCATCTGCGCGAGATGTTACGGCCCTGCAGTGTCTGCTTGTGGACTGCGACCCTGTCGTGGCCCCACCCGGCCGGCCGGCTGCGGGTTGGGCTTGGGCTCCCTCGGCTCCTGCCACCACTGTTGACTCTGGGCGCGGACGACAATTTTGGATCCGCTTTGACCCCCCTGCCCCGGCGGACGCTTGGCCGCGCGTTGCGCAGTTTCTTCGGGAACTGGCGCCGCCTGCGGGTGTAAGAATCGATGCGACGTACGACCTTCCGCGCCTGGCGAGGATGCCTGGGACGGTCAACTCACGGACGGGTCGCCAGGCGCGGATTGTTTCGGTGGGACCGCCCGTAGCGCCCGCATGGCTCGAGCGCTTTCAGCCGGCAGAACGTGAGGAACCTCGAGCATGGGCGGGGCGCCTTGCGGACGTGATGCCGGCACTGACGCGCCGGGCAGCAGACTTCGTGCTGTTCGGGGCCGACGAGGGCGAACGCCATGCGGCGTGCTACGCGGCGGCTGTATCGCTGAGGGAGGCAGGCGCGACGCCGGACGTGGCGTGGGACGCACTGCTCCGGGGGGCTGCCAAGTGCGGCCTCGACGACGACGATGTGTTGAAGGTGTGGCGCCGCATGTTCGGCGCAGGGAGGGGCTATGAGGGAAGTGACGCCAGGGCTGGGGCCGGAACGGATTCTTCTGTACGGGGCCCCGAAGCTCGGTAAGACCCGGCTCGCGACCGCGCTGCCGTGGGGCGAGCCCCCGTGGGGCGACCGTGCCCTGTACGTGGCGTGGGACCCGAACGCAGACCAGCTGCGCTCGGTCATGCCCGAGGACGCGGCGCACCTGACCGTGATCCAGCCCCGCGGGGAGCGGGGTAAGCCGTGGGACCCGTGGCTCGCGGCCTCGGCGATCGCGACCAAGGAGTGGCCGGACGTCTCGACGATCATCTGGGACACCATCAGCCAGACCGCGCAGGACGTGCTCGCGTTCTACGCCTCGCAGCTGCGGTTCCCCAACGAGGCGACCCAGATCGGCATCCCCGGCTCGAAGGCCCACCACGTGATCCCGGCGCGCGGGGACTACCGCGACGTCAACACGTCGGTCGGCCACCACCTGCTCAACTTCCTCTTCGAGCGCCCGTACAACCTGATCGTCGTCGCCCACGAGGAGTGGGATAAGCCCGACGACGGGAACGCCGAGGCCTTTGGCGGCCCGGTGCTCGCGGGCAAGGGCAGCGTCCGGCTACTGGCCGGCAAGTTCGATAGCGTTATTCGCATCCAGTCGAAGAGAATGGGGGCGAAGACCGAGTACGTCGCGCGAGCGAACTCGCACGGCGCGTGGAGGTGCGGCGTCCGGTCCACGGTGCCGCTGGAGGACCAGACCCTGTCCGTCCGACCGACGGATTTCTGGCGGACCTATACGGCCGCCGTGAGGAGAACTGCATGATGGCCAATCCCTACGTCACTGACCCGCGCTTCCGCGCCCTGTACGACTCGCTGGGCTCGCGGACGCTGACCGTCCCGATGTCCGCGCGCACGACGCGTACGGGCGGCCGGACGTGGCAGGAAGCGTTCAGCATCACCAAGCTCGCGGTCGAGCGCCCGGGCGTCAAGAAGCCGGACATGGAGGGCGACGACACCTACAACGTGGCGCTGTCGCTGAAGATCAAGCCCGAATCGACGCAGGACGACGTCACGTCGCCGAACGTCAGCCGGGAGATCACACAGGACATGCGCTTCAACTTCCCGACGCTCCTGCGCGGGATCGAGAGCGGGAATGTGGCCGGCCAGGCGAAGATGACCGAGATGGCCGCGCGCACGTTCAAGAGCCTGGTCGTGGCCCTCGGCTTCGACCCCGATTTTGGCATGGACCCGGAGGCCTTCGTCGACGAGCACGGCCAGGACGCCATCGGCGCGACTGTCCTCGGTATCGTCTCGCAGGCCCAGAACAAGGAAGGCGAGCTCCAGGACGAGGTCCGCACCTTCTTCGTGGAGAGCTAGCCATGACCGCCGGCACCGATCAGTACTTCCCGAGCGCGGGCGACTCGGCAGCGCACGTGCCGAACGTCAGCGCGCGGGAGTTCCTGGGCCAGGGCGCCATCAGGATGGGTACCACCGGAGCCGTGCGGGATGCGCGCCAGGGGAAGGGGAGGTTTGACCTCCTCTTCCTCGGCTTCGCCATCGCGCTGCGGCGCCTCGCGGAGCACTGCGAGGCCGGGGCGATCAAGTACAGCGACCGGAATTGGGAGTACGGCCAGCCGCTCTCCTGGTTCCTTGACAGCGGAACGCGCCACGCCGCCAGCTGGGCGGCGGGCATGGGGGATGAGGACCATCTAAAGGCGGCGGCATGGAACTTCATGGCGGCACTCGAGACCCGGGAGCGGATCAAAGAGGGGCTGCTGCCGGAGGCCCTCGACGACCTCGCGCTGCCGCTCGCTGCCGACGCGCAAGCCAGACATGGCGATGCGATGCCGCTGCCGAAGTGGGCGGGTCCCTATGTCGGCGACACCTAGATAGCAACAGGGAGAGGGGGAGGCGGTGGTGGAGACGGAAAGCGGAGGATCCGCGGTGGCTGGCACGGCGGATCCTCGTCCGCTACGGGCTCGAGCCCACCGCGTTCCTGGTTTCGACATTAGCTGGACCAGCGGCGTCGTGTTCTATATGCCGGGTGCCAATGTGGTTTCTGTCTCGGCGTCGCCGTTCTGGCGGACCCTGGCCGTTCTGGATTTCGGAGAACTGCTGGCGCCGGCTGACGGTTGACCACATCGATCCCTGGGGCCCGCGCGACAGCGTCGCGAACATCCGGCCCCTTTGCATGGCGTGCCAGGTCCACCGGGGTAAGGCGCGGCTCTCGGACGCTCAAGTGAGAGAGGTGGTGCTACGGGAATGGTCGAGGCTGTACGGCAGGCTTCCTTGGTAGCGCTCGAGGCGGCTCATTACTTCGTTATGAGAGAGGTCGACATGAAGGCCGACTCAATCAACAGCTACAACGGGCCACGCAACGACATTGGCGCGACACTCCGCGTCCGGGGCGAGGTTGATGGCTAGAGCCACGGGCGACCCCGGGGCGCCCATCATGGTCATCGGCGAAGGCTTGGGCAAGGAGGAGATGCGGGACGGCATCCCCTTCGTGGGCCAGTCCGGCAAGATGCTCTGGGGGGTGTGTCACGAGGCCGGCTTCAGCCGCGCCGATTGCTTCGTCACGAACGTGAACCAGTCGGGCGCGTCGCTCAAGGCGGCGGACCTGGCCCTCGAGCGCCCCCGCCTGGAAGCGGAACTCCGGGCCTCGGGCGCACGCATCCTCTTCCTGATTGGGGGCATCTCGTTCAAGGCTGTCACGGGCGGCCTCGTGCTGCCAGACGGCAAGGTGAACGCCGGGGTCACGGGGCTCCGGGGGTACCTCTTCCTGCCCTCGGACTTCGGCCCCACGTTCGTGCGGCGCCAGGTCCAGACCGGGACGTACAAAACCTCGAGGGCCGGGAAGTACACCAAGGGCGACCCCAAGTTCGCCATGAAGCGCCTCCCGGAGCCCCGGCCCCTGCCCCCCAACGTCGAGTGGATCATCCCGGCGATCCACCCGGCGAACATCATGCGGCAGGAGTTCGAGACCCTGCCGGCCCTGCGGACGGACGCGGCGCGCGTGGGGCGGGCGCTCCGGGGCGAGCTCGCCGTGATCGACCCGGCGACGCTGCCGTTCCACGAGACGCCCGTCGCCCTCGCCGGCAAGGTCGTGGCGGTGGACATCGAGACGCCCGGCCGGGACTGCGACGACATCTGCCGCGTTGGGGCATCAGACGGGACGACGACGTGGTCGGACGAGTGGAATCCGACGTCTCGCGCAGCGATCGCGAACCTGTTCGCGGACGAGAGCTTAACGATTGTCATCCACAACGCGGCCTTCGACCTGCCACGCCTCGAGCTCGCGGGCGTGCCGTGGCTCCGGGGGCGGCTGTGGGACTCGATGTACGCGGCGCAACTTCTTGCGCCTGCCCTCCTCAAGGGCCTGGGCAAGACCGCGACGATGCATCTGGACCTGCGGCCCTGGAAGCACGAGAACATCTCGCACCCGGCGCGGTACAACGCGATGGATGCGTACGTGGAAGCGCGCTTGGCGCTCGAGCAGATGAGGTTGATGTGAGCATTATCGAACACGGAAGGGAAGCGCACCTGCCTGCGCGACAGTGGCGTAACAAGTACATTCCCATAGGTGCCGCCAGGGGCTCCGTTGTCCTTGGGCTCGCTTTCTCGACTTGGGACTCGCTTCAATGACTGCCGTCGTCGCAGCCTGCGCGCCTGCCGAGCGCCTGCGCGGCGCGATGCCGTGGCCGGGCCTGGTGCGGATCGGTTCGTTCTCGAGCCCGGTGATCAGTATGCTGCACCGCATCCCCGCAACCGGCGACTTCTTCTTCAGGGAATCCTGGGAGTCCGCATGATCCGCGTTTTCGAGACCATGATGGCCGCGCTGCCAACGCTGATCGAGGCCACTCGACGCGGCATCCGCGTCGACCCGGTGTACGCTGAAAAGTGGCGGGGCGAGCTCCGTATGAAGCTCCAGGCCCTGCACGCGCAGTGGCCGTACCCCGACGTGGATCCGGGCTCGTCGCGCCAGGTGGCGAACCTCCTCTACACTAGGCTGAACCTGCCCCCCAGCTTCACCGACAAGGGTGGGTACTCGGCCGACGCGAACGCGATCCGGGCTGCGATGGCGGCAGCCCCCCCGGAGCACATGGACGTGCTCCGCTTGCTCTTGGACATGCGGGAATCGCAGACGAGCCTTTCGACCTTCGCGGGTCTGACGGTATCGCGCGTCCACCCGCAGTTTCTGCCGCAGGACAAGGACGAGGACGAGGAGAAAGCGGGCGACAAGGGCCAGGGCGCAGGCACCGGGCGCATCCAGCCCCGTCGTCCTAACACGGCACAACAGCCGGACGACGCCCGCTTTCTCTTTATCCCCGACGAGGGGATGGTCCTCGCGTACTTGGACTGGCACTCCGCGGAGGGCCGGGTTGAGTGCGCGTTGTCGCATGACTCCGCGCTGCTGCTTGCCATCGAGGGCGACCTGCACTCGGTGCTTGAGCGGGAGATGGGCATCGACCGCACGCGCGCGAAGAACGTGTACTACGGCACGGGCCGAGGCGCCGGCCCCAGGAAGCTGGTGAAGACGCTCCGGGGGAAGGGCTTCTACACCACCGAGGCGGAGATGGTCCTGGCCCAGGCGAAGCTGAACACGGCCTTCCCGCAGTGGGCCCACTGGCGGGCTGCGGAGCACATGGCCGCGCGCTCGACCCGGGTGATCACGAATCCGTTCGGCCGGCGGTGGCACATCCACCACCCCTCGGTGGCGCGTAAGGCCGTCGCGCGGATCGTGCAGTCGGCCGTGGCGGACATGCTCTGGCGGGTCCTGGCGCAGTGGCCCAAGCCGGCCCAGCTGCTGACCCCCGTCCACGACGCGGTGCTGGCGCAGCTGCCGCACCCGGACGTGGCCCTGGAGCTCAAGGCCGTTATGGAGCAGGTATTTGACGAAATCGCCCCGGGGTTCCGCGTGCCCGTTAAGGTGGCCGTGGGCGCCCCCGGAGCCAGCTGGGGAGACCTCAAGTGATCATCGCTGCAGACGTTCTCGCGTTCGTGTTCGACGGCAAGGAGCTGATATGGCTGGACAAGGAGATCAAGCGCTGGCCAGCCGTGAGCGGGCCCCACGGGAAGGGGGAGCTGCCCACGGGCGGGTACACCATCCTGCCGGCCGTGCCGCTCTCTGGGATCCCGACGAACGATGCCTACCGGGACAAGGCCGGGAATTGCTGGTTCGCTCCCATCCGCCCGCAGTTTAAGACGGAGCGGACGAGCCTCGGGATCCACCCGGACGGCAACGTGCCGGGGACCCTGGGGTGCATCGGGCTGACCCAAGACGACACGAAGGAAGTCATGGAACTTCTGCAGCTGCCGGGGGTGTTATTCGTCGTATGACGGCCCATGAGATCTACATGCACGCCCGCTTGGCCGGCGCGAAGTGCTCCTGCCCAGCTTCGTTGGAGATCGCAGTGGCGTGGCCGGCGTTCACCGGGGGGAGTTACTTCTACGTGCGGCCCTTGGGGTTCACGGGGGAAGGGTTTGAATGAGCACCACGATCTGCGCCGCGAACGCAATGCTTCCCGTTTACGTGCTCTTCGGCCTCCCGTCGAATTGGATGATCATAGGGTGGCCAGAGTGGGGCGGCATGCTTCTGGAGCGCCATGGTGCCTAAAAACGATGCCACGTACCACGCGGGCTGGGCCTGCGTCTGGATTACCCTTGGTTTCTGGGAGCCGGCCGCGGCTCGGCCGTACTTCGGCAGCGAGAACGGGATGGAGTTACTCCATTTCATGGATCCGGTGGAATGATCCGCCCACTCGGAAGGCTCGATGGCTAACTCCCTTCGTTCCTGCATCCAGTGCGGAGCGAACACCTCGGAGCCCGTGTGCAGCCGGTGCACGAAGCCGTGGGGCGCGCTCGGGTACCGCCCCGAGCCGGCGCGGCTGGTCGGCGGGCGGAAGGCTAAGGAAGCGGCGCCTAAGGCGGGGCGCCGCAGGCGGGGGCGTCAGGAGCCGGAAGGGCGGCCGGCTCCGGCCCCTGCCAAGATGAAGGAGAAGCCATGACCACCGACCCCGCGCGAGAGGCGGCGGAGAAGCGGTTACGCGACAAGTTCAACCGCGAATATCGTAAGGCCAGCCCATTCAAGCTGGACCCCGCTGTGATTGCCGCCCGCATCGCCGCGGCCGAACACGACAGACCAGCCGGGGTACAAGTAGGTTCGGGGGTGTCCGGAATAGACGAAGCTGGCGAATCTATCGGCCAAGGCAGTGAACCCGCAACGCCAAGCGCGGATGCTACACCTCCGGCGCAAGCGGCCGAGCCCCCGAGCGATCTTCCGCCGTACCCGACCGCATCTCAGATGCGTGCTCGCGAGGAGCAGGTTAAGCAGGCCGTTCGCGAGGCCAAGCGCGAGGCGGTGGGGATTCTGCGCCTTGCGGCAACACGCTGGGGCACCGAGGAGCGATACATCGAGTGCTGGTGCAAGTGGAATCCCCTGGCCAAGCCGGAAGCGCACACACCCGTTTGCCAGAAGGTCACGCAGTACATCGCCGCCTTCGAGGCGGAGCAGGAGGCTAAGCGTGGGGAATCTGCGTAAGCTCCGCCGCGGGCTGTGGGGCGGGAAGCGGAGGACGCCGAAGCGCATCGTGAAACGGCGGCTGTTCCAGGCGCTGCTGGCGTTCATCAAGGAAAGGACGAAGAGTGCTTAAGGACTACGGCTTGCTGACCGCCGCCGACGCGGCCCTCCTGGCGACGCAGCTTTCGGATGTCTCCCGCCGGTTCCCGACGGGGACCCTGAACATCCTCGAGATCGGCATCCACGAGGGCAAGACGGCGCGGGCCATTGCGCGCCACCTCGAGGGCCTCGAGCGCAGCTTCCAATTCTTTGGCGTCGACAACGGCAAGGACATGGACATCCAGGCCCCGTTCGTCGGCGCGGTGCTGATCAACGGCGACAGCGCCGACGTCTACAACGCCGTGCCAAACACCCTGCACCTCGCGTTCATCGACGGATGTCACTGCATCAACCACGTCGCCTTGGACTACCTGCACTACGGCCGGAAGGTCGTGCAGGGCGGCATCCTCGTGTTCCACGACACGGGCGCCCTGATGCAGGGCAAGGACTACCAGCACGGGCCGGACATGCCGGACTTCTACGCGGCAACGCGCCGGGCCTTGGACCTCGTAGGCATCGCCGGGGACAAGCGGTGGCGCATGGTCGCTGAGAGCGACGCGGAGGATTGGGGAGGATGCCGTGCGTATGAGCGCGTTTAGGCGGGCTGTTGAGGCCTTGGCCGAGCAGGAGTTTGGACACTTTCGGTACCACGCTGGGAGTCCCGACAGGTACGACTCCGTCCCGTGGCCTACGCGCAAGCACGATCTGATGACGACAAGCGAAAGCCCCCCGGAGTAACCCGGGGGGCTTCGTCGTTGCGCAGCGCCTACTTGCTGACGACCGGCACCGGCTTGATCTTGCTGAGCGCGGCTTCCGCCACGCGCCGCACAATCGGCTCGCTCACGCGGGCCGACGGGGGCAGGCTCTCGCTGATCCGGCGCACGAGGACGCCGACGAGGTGTGCCCACTCCGCCTCCGGCCGTTCCCGGACGAGCTGCGCCGCAGCGGCTTCCGCGACGATGCGGATGGTTTCGGCGCGCTCGCGGTCCCGCTGGGTCCGCAGTACCTGCGACTGCAGCCACGGGATGAGGATGATGTCCACGAGTGGACCGATGAGTCTCTTGAGGATGCTTCCCATTATTTCTCCTTGAGGTTGTTCTCGATGCGGGCGACGGCGTCGCGGATCCACTCGACGTCGGCCTCGAGCCGCGTGAGCCGCTTCTCGACCTCGATCCGCGAGGACGCCCATCCGGTGAGCGCGCTCACTACTAGTGATATTACCACGGGCCAGAGCAGGCGATCAAGCCAGCTCCGCGGGGTCTTCGGTATTGGCAAGCGCGGTAGGTTCATTGTGTTAGGGGGTTGTCCGGCTCCGGGGGGGCGTTCGGGACGAGCATCGTGTGGTACTTGCCCGCCCTCTGCGCCTCGAGCTCCGCGGCGCGCACGTTGTTGTAGAGCGCCTTCTTCTGCGCCTCGTCAAGCGCGAACTCCTCGACGCCGAAGCCCGTCAGGAACTGGACCATCGCGGCCTTCTTGTTGGCGGTGTCGAAGCGCTGGGCGGACGAGAGCAGCCGCGACAGCGGCGTGGCCTTGACGAGCAGGTAGAACTTGGTGCCGTTCACCGTGCCGGTATCGGGGTTGAACTCCAGCCAGGCCTGGATCGGCTGCGGCATTTTGGTCGCGACGTCGAGGGCGATGTTCTGCAGCCGGAACGGCTCGCGGATGTCCTTCCCCGTGTAGAGCTCCCGCTTCGTGCCGTACTCGAGGATGGTCTTGATCGTCGGCGCCAGGCCAGCGAGGTTCGTGAGGATGGCGTCCCGCCCCTCGGTTCCCAGCGCCGTCTCGATCGAGCTCGAGACCGGCAGGTCCAGCCCGCGGACGTAGACCGTCTTGCCGTCGCTCTCCAGCTTGAGTTTGAAGTCCCCGCGCAGGTACTGCGGCAGGGCGTCGGCCTCCGGGCCCGTGTCGGCGTCCCCCAACCGGAGCATTGCGGAGATGCGGCCGGGGTTGCGCACGAGGGTATCGGCGACCTTGCGGATGTTCTTCGAGGCCCAGGCGTACTGAATGGGCCAGAGCCGCCGGAGCCACTGCCGCTCGAACTTCGTGAGCTTCGTGTAGTCGAACACGGTGCTGTGGATGCGCTCTGCGGCGGCGGCGGGCGTCAGCCCGCGCTCGAGGTACGTCACGAACATCTGCATCTTCGATAGGTCCTGGAGCTCCTCCGTCCGGTAGATTTTGCGGAAGAAGCTCGAGACGGCGTTGGTCGTGATGCGGCTCCACGGCCGGCCGCGTGCGCTGACGAAATCGTGGATGCTGCCGGCCGGCGTCTCGAGGCCCAGGTTCTTGAAGAGGTCCCGGGCCTCCTCGAAGGTGTAGCGCCCCAGCGGGGTCTGCAGCGTGCCGTCGCGCCCCGCGGCGATGCCGAGGGCTGTTAGGTTGCGGCGCGGGTTGGCTGCGGCGAGACCGAGGTCCAGCATGACTTCGGCCTGGTCGCTGACCACGTTCCGGGCGGTGAACGCGGGGAAGGGAACGGTCACGCCGAACTTGAAGACGTCGTCGATCGCGTCCTTCAGGCGCATGAGGCCCTTGACCTCCGTGAGCTCCGTCAGCCGGCTGCCCTCGCGCGCGACTTCGTCGGCGGCGGCCTGCGGCATGAAGTACCCGGTGAAGGGGCCCTCCGCCACGCGTTTGTAGGGCTCGCCGAAGGCGCTCAGGTAGCGCCGGTACCCAGAGGCGTGCGTCTCGCGGATAGCGTTCAGCGCGTCGGGCGACACCTCGCCGACCTCAGTCTCAGCCTTCTTCAAGAACTTGAGGAGCTCGTTCATGCTCCGCGACGCGCCGATCCGGGCTTGGTAGTACGCGGCCTTGGCGGTCGGAGACATGCGCTTGACGACGCCAGCGGCGGCGGGCTTGCCGGCCCAAGCGCGGCCGATCGCAGTGCCCACCTCGGGCATGGTGGCGTAGCGGCGGGCTCCGGTGGTGCGGCCCGTGGCGACCTGGCCGGCCTCGCGCGCGACGCCTTCGCCCAGCCCGGTGACCTCCTCGTCCATCATCTGGACGACCTCAGGCTTCATCCGGCGGAACACCTCGTCGGCGACCTCCGCCTTGCCCAAGCCGTAGCTCGTGACCATGCGGCGCTCGAAGCGCGCCGCCGCCCGGGCCTCCGCGTGCGTGGCCCCGCGGTTGGCGAGGACGGTGCGGATGTCCAAGTTCGGCCGCAGGTCCCACTTGATCGTGCCCTCGGTCTTCAGCTTCCGGGCGAACTCCATGGCGTCGGTCAGCGTGGGGAACACACGCGCCTCGCCGTAGGGCCCGGTGTTAAACGACGGGTCGAACGCGACTCCGGCGATGTTGGTCCACCTTGTGCTGAGGTCCCGCATCTCCTCCGGGGGGTTGCGGAAGTGGTGCGGCGCGTAGTTCTCGCGCCAGGCCTCCGCTGGGATAGCGTTGTCATCGACCTCCGCGGCGAACCACTCCGGCATGAGCCGCCGGAGCCGGCCAACGCCCTCTTGGGCCTTCGGGGACAGGTTCTCGAGGGGGAAGCGGGCGGGGTCGTCCATGTGGAGCAGCGCGTACTCGCCCATGGTGCGCACGGGCTGGCCGTAGAAGTTGATGGGCTTCGGCAGCTTCTCGCGGGTCCAGCGCCCGAGGGCCGGCTGGAGCTCCTTGCCCACGCGCGCCGCGAGCACGCGGCGGTCGGTACGCAGGGCGGACTTGGCCTCCTCCATGCCGGGCATGCGCCGGCCGGCGAAGAGGGTCTCGTTGAACGCGCGGTCGATGAGAGCCGGGGGGCCCTGGCGCATGGCCTTGGCACCCCAGTTGGTGTTGAGCGCGGCGGTCAGGGGGGCGGCCTTCGTGATGGGGATCCCGGCGAGTCGCATGGTCGAGGTGTCGACCAAGTGCGTCGCGCCCTGCTCGACGCGCTGGTGGATCTTGGCGATAGCGGCCTCGCGGGCGATCTCGCGGGCCATCATGTCGACCTCGCCCTTGCGGGCGGCGCTCGTGCCAGGCATGCGCTCGGCTAGCCACGAGGCGTAGCGGGCGGCCTCCGGGAGCTCCTCCTCGACAGCACGCGCCGCCGCCTTCTTGCCGGCGCGAGTCAGCGCGGGCAGCGTTGCGACGGCACGGCCGCCCTCGCGCACGAGCCCGGAGGCGGGCTTCATGCCGAGGGAGGCGTAGGTCAGCGGGTCGCCGACGGCTTCGGTGACGACGCCAGCTACGTCCCGGCCGGCGAAGTCGGCCACGCCGCCCTTCTTCGCGCGCCAGCCCTCGCCGGTCTCGTTGTACATGAACGGGAACAGCGTGGACAAGTGGCCCAACGCGGGCACGCCCTCGGACTCGAGAAACTCCCCCCCGCGGATGTTCAGCTGCTGGTCGGCCCACTCCGGGAACATTCGACGGTTGAGGCCGGTGGAGCCTGCGAGCTCGGCGCGCCCCGCGCGGAACGCGCGCTCGAGCGCCCCGGGCGTGCCGGGCATGATCTCTGGGTGGCGGGCCGCGTAGATCGCGCTGAGGATAGCCTCAGGCATCGTGCTCGAGGCCTCGATGGCAGCGCTGAGCGGGTTGAGCTCCATGGCCGCTTGCAGCGGGTGGCCGAGGGCTTCCTCGACGCTCGCGATGCGGCGCATGAGGCCCTTGTCCTCGGTGCCCATCGTGAGGGGGTTCGACGCGGGAACCTGCGTGCCGGCGTCCACCAACGGATTGAACCCGCTGACCGGTGCGGGCTCCGGGGAGGCCGCGTCGAGCAGCGGGTTGTAGGTGGTGTCGGTGAGGGGGTTATTCGGCCGCGGCATCCCAGGAGTCCAAGATCTCCTCGAGGACCGCGAGGGAGGCGCGCGCGTCGGCCTCGGACTCGGTGGGGTCGAGCCCGGCCTTTTCGAGGGCGTCGGGGATGTTGTCGTGCAGCATGGCGCGGATAGCTGCGGCGCCCGCAATTTCCTGGCCGTTCCCCAGGGTGACGATTGGCTCGGGGTCGCCGGCCTTGCGCTTCTTGAGTAGCTGGGTGCGCCACCGCGTCAGGTTCGACTCGATCGCGGTGATGGTCTTGTCCGCGCCCTTTCGCTGCTTGTCCGGCAGGGCGGCGGCGCGGGAACGCAGGCGCTTGAGGGCGTCGGCCTGCGGGGCGACGGAGGGGCTCGTGCCGGCGGCCTTCTTGGCGGCCTTCTCGGCCTCGGAGGCCGCGGCCTTGCTGCGCTGGGCCTCCTCTTCGGCGCCCACGCGCTTGAGGCGCTGCTCGTCGGTCGCCAGCTCCGCCTGCTTGCGGGCCAGGCGCTCGCGCTCAAGCGCGAGGTCCGCAGCTGCAGCGTCCGTCCTGCGCGTAGCAGTATCGTCGGCTTTGGTCTCGCGCGCGCCGGCTTCAGCCCTGCGGGCCTCGGCGCTCGCCACGTTTCCGAGGAGGTCGATGTCTTGGCCGCGCACGGCGATGTCCTGCCCGCGCGCAGCGATGTTCTGCCCGCGGCCTTCCCGCCCGGCCTGCGCGTTGCGCGCGCGTACGTCGTTCACGTTCTTGCGGATGGAGAGGATGCCCTCAGCGAATAGCCGCGGGTCCTTCGCGAGTGCGGCAGCCCCGCCGACGAGGAGCATCTGCAGCACCTGGTCGAGGGTGCCCGGCTCTTGCTCCATGGGCGCGGCCTCCGGGACGGGGGCGACCGGCGGGAGGCTCGCGTCGAGGCCAGGCAGCGAGAACGCGGACTGCGGAGCCATCGCGGGCATCCCGCCCTGCTGGAAGCCAGCGAGGTCGGCCAGGCCGATGAATGGCGGCGCGCCCATGGGCGCTGGCGGCGCGACATTCATGCCGGACAGCGTGCCGGCGAGGCTCGCGCCTCCTGCGGGCAGCGTGCCTTCGACACGACGGAGCTCAGACGGTGGAATGAACGCCATGCTAGACCCCTGGCGGCTGGATAGGCGGCGTTTGCTGCGGGAGACTGGCCATCATACGTTGGAGCGCGGCGAGCATGTGCGGGAGGTTCGGGTCGCCGACGGCTTGGGCCTGCATCGGCTGCGCGGCGTTGGCCTGCAGCTGGTTAGCGGTCGCGCCGAGCTGGGCCTTCTTTTGCGCGCCCTGGTCGAGTGCCCCCTTCGCAGCGGTCGCACCGAGGTTCGCCATGTTGCCGAGGCTAAACAGGCCCTTGAGGCCCAGGCCCTCTGCAGGAGCGGCAGCAGCCTCAGCCCCGGCCGCTCCCTGCTTCTTGAAGAGCCCAGGGAGCTGCGTCGCGACGGAAGCGAGGAGCGGAATGAGCGCAGCGAACATGGCGACCTACGTCTGGTAGAAGAGGGACGAGATGCCGGGCAGGGCCTGAAGGCGCTGGCCCAGGTTCTGGAGAGCGGCCTGCATGGCCTGGCCAAAGAGGTCGCCGCGGGCTTGGGCCGTCGCGGTTGCCGGCAGTTGCGAGGCAAGGCCGGCAGTTGCTGCACCCACCCCGGAGCCGCTGAGCCCGGTGCGCCCGAGGTTCGAGGCGATCGCGGTCTGGGCGTTCGACGCCGTGCCCTGGACGTTTCGCAAGAGCGACGCGAAGGCCGGGCTCGAGGACAGCAGCTGGAACATTTGCTGGACCTGGCCGGCCAGGGCCTCGGGCCCGTAGGCCTCGCTCAGGCCGCCGTGGGCCCGGCCAACGTTCCCCCGGAACTGATCGGCGTCGGTACGGGGGTTGATTGGCGTCGGGCTGCCGCCGGCAATGGTGCCCATAGAGGGAGGCGCCGGCCGACGGCCGGGCAGCTGGGGCTGGAAGGGGTTCTGCGGGGGAGGCGGAGCGGGGTACGGCATAGTCTCATTCTACCATGGTTGGGGCATTTGACGCAACCTTGGCTACTCCTCGACGTTCCGCCAGATCTGGACGGTATTGGTGGTGAAGCGCATGGTGGCTGCGGAGAAGTAGTTGGGAGGCAGGCCGAGGCCAGCGAAGTACAGGGCGAAGATGTCGGCCGCAGGGGTACGCCGGTAGTTCTCGGTGACGATGTTCACCCCCGGGAGCGGTGTGGTAGTGGTGTTGGCGATCCGGGTGATCATGTAGAAGTTCGGGCCGACGCCCTCCGAGGCCCACTCAAGGATGCTAGCGACACTGCCGAGAACGAAATCAGCGGCGATCTTGGTTTTCGTAATCTCGGCGTACTTCTTGAGGAGAGGAGTATTTGCCATTGCTTTAGGTCCCAAGTAGGGAAGTTGGTTGCTGAGAGTCACACTTGGGTGAAATCGTAGAGATACTTTCCGTCAAAGGTGATACCTCTGGTCTCACCCGCGCGCGGAACGGTTGTGGTATTTGTGTGGCAATCAGCAAGTACACCGGCTCCTGCATCTGGTTGTCGCCGGTGGTGTGCCTTATAGATCATAGAAATAGGTGCAGGAGCAAAGGGAAAGGTTGGATGAGATTTATTAAGAATATATTTGCCATCCCAACACATTCCGGTGTGAATTGAGATATTATAATCAAGGGCGTTTAACGCAATTTTCGAGGCTACAATGGCGCCAGTTTTAATATCAAAAACATCAACATAGTTTTGTGGTGCTGCACTGCGCATTGCAAGGATATTTTTTCCATCAAATGTAATTGCCCAGTAAGTAGTAGCGAGGCCAGTTACGAGGCGACGAATAAGGATGCCAGTTTTACGGCTGTATTTTGAAATCGCGCAAGTTGGAACTGCATCATTGGCGTAGTAGTCAAGGCCCCAGATATACTTCCCATCCCAGCAAATATCACGGAAACCACCGTCTGAGACAATGCCAGCGTTGATGTTACGGACGATAGAGCCGTTGGTAGGATCTACAACTACGAAGCGTGCTGATGTGCCGAGGGCTGGATTGGGTTCGTCTGTACAGAAAATAAGATATTTGCCGTCAAAAGTCACACCTGTTACGTTTTGGTCTTCTGCGCCCGAGCCAGGAACATAGGTCCAAGCAAAGGAAAGGATCGAGCCAGTGCCAAGGAAGACACCCTTTCGACTGGACTTGAAGACTGTGACGGTGCGGTTTGCCATTAGTTGAAGAACGTGATCTTTGCGTTGGTCACGTCGAACTTAGTACCGGCGCCGGTCCCGCCGGTTGCGGTTACAACTAGCCGGACGTATCGGTCCAACTTCTCAATAAGGATGGATTCGTTGATTGCGGTTGCACAAACGGTGTCGTCGTATCGAAGATCTTGAAGGAAGCCCCATCCGATTTTATAGAAGTTCGAGTTATCTGGGGACATCTCTACGTCAAAGAGAATATCGGTTGGAGTCCCGGTTGAGTCAAGCGTAAAGGAGAGGATGGCATAGCGGAAGCGCCGGCAATCAGTGCTCGCAGAGGTTTGCGTTTCTGGATTTGTATCGTAGGCAGTACTGACGCTGGTGAGGGTGACGACAAAGCTCTTATGAATGTCCGAGACATGGACTCCGGCATCATCCGTATTCCCTAATTCATCCGTGGCGTGGGTCTCACCTGACGCACGAGAGAGGGTGGTGGTTCCCTCATTACGAAACATCGTCACCGCGCCGACCTTCGTGGTCGTCGGGTTCGCGTCGGTATCGCCGAGGGCTGCACCCGCGGAGAAGTCAGTGTTCTTGACGTGCGCGCGCCGGTCGAGCGTCATCCGCGCTGCGCCGACGTCTCCCTCGTCAACGGAGTCGGTGCCCGTCTCATCCGCGAGGTAGCCGGTAACCGTAACTCGGGAGGTACCGATCCCGAAGGCTGCATCATCCAGGTGCTCGGAGGAAGCGATGATCCTTCGATCAAGGGTCATGCGAGCTGCGCCGATGTCGCCTTCGTCTACGGAGTCGGTGGCAGTTTCATCTGCAAGAAAGCCGACAACGCCCACCCGGGAAGTAGCCACGCCGAAAGCGGCGTCATCAACAAGCTCGTTCCCGCTCAGGAGCTTCCGGTCCAGCGTCATGCGGGGGACGCCAATGTCGCCCTCATCAACGGAGTCCGTTGCGGTGTCGTCCGCGAGGGCCCCCATAGGCACGACTCTGGAGGTGGCGATAGTAAAAGCCGAGTCATCTGCCAGGTCTACAGAGATGCCGCCCCCGCCCACGATAACGAGCCGGCCGGAGGTATCCGTCAGGATAATCTGGGCGTTGACGCCGTCGTGGCCGGCGACAAGCCGGGCCCAGTTACCGCTCATCGCCTCGCCGTCCTGGACGAGGTACGCTGGGATAATGTGGCCCTCGTCAGGCGTAACGCGGAACGCCCGCGCGAAGTCTCGGCCGCTGCCCTCGGCGACCTCGACCTGGATAGTAATCGTCGAGGCGCGGAAGGTAACGCCTGCTCCGGGGGTGGTGCTCACCCCGATCACCATGGCGGAAACAGCTCCGGCGCTCCACGCGCCGGAGGTGAAGGGGTTCGCCATCCGCAAGTGGGAGTACATGCGGTAGGCGGTCGTTGAGGTCCCGGCGCTGGTCGTGGTCAGCTGTGTGAGGGCTGCCTCGACAGCCGTGTCGAGTGCCGCAGCGACGATCCGCTGGGTGGTCGCGACTACCGTGTCGGTGGCAACGAAGTTGCTGAACTGGACGGCGTGGATCTGTCCGCGCACAGCCGCCGGCACGTTGAGGGTATAGGTCGAGGCGACGTCCGTACCGCCCGTAACGGCGATGTTTGTAACCGCCCCGTCGTGCGGGATGTTGACGGACTCCCACCGGGTCGCAGCGGGCGACGAGCCGGCGATGGCGAAAACGTCCTGGATCTGGCCGTTTGCGCGGACGGCTACGCCGTAGATCGCAGCAGACGGCGGGTACGTCACGCTCGCAATGGCCGCGGCGCCCTCGAACGCCACATCGTCCACGAACATCGTGTAAGTACCGGCGTTGGCCGTTTTCCCAAACAGGAAGCTCAGGACCGTGCCGGCGCCGCCGCCACCGGCCGCCGTGACATTGTTGAACTCGATGCCGTCGTCGATTAGAAGGAATACCTTGTTGGTCGCCGAGTCGTAGGTCCCAGTGATCTTGTACCAGGTGTCGATAGTGAGGGCGGTGACGCCGGACGTGACATCAAGAACCAGGATGCCGCCGCTCGTCATGGAGACTACGGTTCGCGCCGCCCCAGCGGCACCGCGGATGGTAAAGAGCACCCGCGTGGCATCGGGGAGGGCCGAGAACCGCATGTAGAAACGGAAGGCCACCGCGTTGTGCAGGGTCGTGGTGGTGGGGTGGCCCGACGTCCCCTCGAAGGACACCGCCATACCGCAGTTTGCTGCGGTCACACCGTCATTGACGATTTGCAGCGCGTAGCTGCCCGTCCGCTTCGTGCTCGTTTGAATCGAGACCGCGCCGGCCGTGGTATCGCCGTTCAGGTTGAGCTGAGTCCCGTGCTCCCAGCCCTCGATACGGGTGTAGGTGTGGCCCGTAAGAATGGCGGGCTCCGAGTCGCCCTCCGCCCGGCCGAAGCCAAGAACGCCCTTAGTCGCGTCGTGGACGATCTCGAACTCGTCGACCTCGTTCTGGCAGCAGGCCGCCCCGGGCTGGCCCCCGCCGTTAGCGCCCGTGACCTGCGACTGGCCGGGCAGGATACCGGCAGCGTTCAATAGCCGCAGGTAGCGGTCGATGATGAAGAAGCTGCGGCGGGCCGCAGGATCTGTGACCTCGGCCATGGCGGCCAGGCCCTCGTAGTTCCTCATCGCTGGGTCACGTCAGTCTTGAAGCCAATGTAGTGGAGGTCCGCGCTCGCATGGAGCACGGCGCCGTAAGCCTCGGCCCGGCCGTCTACGTGGAGAGAGACCAAGCGGTTCTCCGTGGCGCTGGGCACGAAGACCGCGGAGGCATCCGTGAAGATGTCCGCGTCGGACTTCCGGCGGCGGAGCGCCACGTCGAAGGTGCCGCCCGTAAATGCGCCAACGAGGATACGCACCTCGTCGATCCGGGTCTCGGTGTCGATGCTGCCCTCCCGCGGGTAGATCAGCCGCGTCTGGGCCGTCATCGTAGAAACCCCAGCGGTCACGTCCTCTTCCATGACGGTCGCGGCGGTCGAGCCGGCGAACGCGCGGAAGCTGTTACCCGAGTAGTCGGCGGCCCAGGCCTCGAGGGACGAGGGCCCGGAGACCTTGAGGTACCCGCCCTCCTTGAGGTGCTGCGGGTGGTAACTGAGGTGGAGCGCCCGGTTGTTCGGGAGCCCCCCGGAGCCATTCGCCACGAAGTAGAAGAATAGGCTGTAGAGGTGCTGGACGTTCACGAGGAGGCAGCCGCTGAGGGCGGTCTTGTCGACCAGGGTATCCCAGTCAATATCCATCGTGAGCAGCTGGGTCCGCAGCCCGTCGGTCATGTAGAGCCCGTCGTGGCTGACGTAGGCCACGCGGGAGTTCCCCTCAACGGGCGTGAAGATACACGCAGCGTCGGGCCCGACGATCCCGGAAGACGCGCTGATGATCTCCCGGCACCTACCGCGGCTGAACTCTGAATCCGTCTCGTTCGGTAGGTAGTTCAGGCGCCAGACCTGGCCCTGCATACCGACGATGCACACCGCGTCCAGGGACCGAATGCAGGTCACCTCGTCCTGCTGCTTCGTGTTGAAGCCCACGAAGTAGAGGGACGGGAAGCTGTGCGGCTTGCCGGGGAAGCTGTACCGGACGACGCTGGGCTCGGCCACATCGTTCGTCACCAGCGAATCCTCGAAGATGTCGCCCGTAGACCAGATCGGTGGGACGGTGTCGCGCTGAATCAGGAGCGCCGGGCCGCCCGCAATCGACAGGGAGAGGAAGTTGTACGGCGTGTTGGAGACGATCCCGGTGTCGTCGAAGTTGGTGATCGCAGGGGCACCAGGGATGGCGACCTCGCCAAGGCGGAACCCGCTCGGGAAGTTGCTGGGCGTGACCGCGAGCGTCCCGGGGCCGGCGTCGCGGTAGACCCGCCAGTGCGTGGCGTTCGCGTTGTGCAGGGTGAGGTACGCGGCCTGGCCGTACTGGATCGCGACGCGGACGGTGTCGTCGTCGTTCACGACGTCCACGGCGTCGCCGCCCACGACGGAGGTGTAAGCCGACTCGATGTCGTTGACCGAGTCGTACTCGGTGATCCAGTAGAAGTAGAGCCCAGTCGCGGGGCCGCCGCTCTCGTTCCAGGCGCCGCCCCCAGCGACGAGGGAAACGAGGGTGTCGTTCTCCTCGGTTGGCTGCATGCCGTGGCCGCTGAACGTCGCGCCACCGAAGACCACGGAAACGTCGGAGCCGTTGGTCAGGAAGTATTGGTTCTCGAAGGCAACAGCCTCAAGCCGCCGATCGGCGGCGAGCCCAGTGCGGAACGTGGTCCATGACGCGCCGATTCCTGTTTGCCAGATGGTCCCGTGGGCGATGACGAGCCGGGTGCTGCTGAGGCCAAAGCCCTCGAATGGCGTTGCGCGGAGGCCGCGCACCGCGGCGCCCACGGCGGATCCGAACGCAGCCCGGCCCCGGATCGGGGACAGCGCGGCATTGAACGGCCGGTAGATACCGTTGAGGGCGGCGGTCAGCTCCCCGGGCGAGAGGAGCGAGGCGTCGCGGGCGGTGACGAGCCCCCCGGTCAGCGGCTCGAGGTGGAACATGCGGCTACCTTGTCGATGGCGTTAATGATGTCAGCCGGCGCCAGGTCCATGCAGGCCACGTCCTCGCGCTCGCAGCCGCCCCAGTCGAAGCGCGGGGGCGGGAGGCGGTGGTGGCAGCCCAAGCACGCCAGGCCCTTACGCTGGACCGGGCGGACTCCGGGGTGGGTCACCCTGAAGGCCGGCTCGATGCAGCCGAAGGCCACGACGGCGGGGATGTCGAACGCCTGGGAGAGGTGCCACGGCGCGCCGTCGATGCCGACGAAGAGGTCAGCGGAGCGCAGGAGCGCCGCGAGGGTCAGCGGATGCGGCGTGCGCCCGACCAGCTCTTCGTCCACGTAGCCCTCGAGCCAGGGGAACCTGCCGACCTCGACGGTGCGGAAGCCCTGCCGCCGGAGGTACGAGACCACGGGGAACCACACCGACCGGCGGACGTTGCGCCCGGCCCAGGCGGTGGGCTCGATGTGGAGGACGGCCGTGGGGACTCCCGGCGGCAGGAGGGCGGCGGCTTCCGCGGCGTGCTCCGCGGAGGGAAAGAGCTCGGGGCGGACGGGCCGGCTGTACGGCAGCTGCGCGGCCTCCCAGTAGGAGGCTTGGATGTGGCGCTGCGGCGTCGCTTCGTACGCGCCGTCCAGGTCGATGATGGCGCACGCCTCCGGGGGTGGCCCCTCGGAGACATGCGGGTTGCCAGCGAAGGCTGCGGGGTGCATCGTGTCGACGAAGACGGCGTCAGCTGCCCCGCGTTCCAGGAGGAGGCGCGGCAGGGGCGTCGCGAGGACGACGTCGCCGAGAGCCTGCGCGCGGCGTAGGAGCACTGGAGAAGCCATCTATCCACCCCATCCCGAGTCGTACAGCCAAAGCGACGGGTGGTCGGCGGGCAGCGGGGAGGCGTCGCCGGGGCGGAAAGCCGCCGGCCGGTCGGCGTCCTGGTCCTCGTGCTGCATCTTCTTCAGGTACCGGTCGGCACGCGCCTGCCAGATCTCGCCGCCCTGCTCGTTCGGGTGGGAGAAGATCAGGTTCGCGCGCGCCTGGTAGATCACGTAGGTCTGGTACCGCTCGGGGATGTCCACGGCAGTACCTCCCACGGAGGGCGTGGTGATCAGCCGGTGGTACAAGAAGACCAAGGTGTCCGCCTGGGAGGGGATCGGGAAGATGCGGATCTGCTCCTGGGTGTTCGTGGTGCGGATGATGGTGTAGCCCATCGGCGTGCCGGGGGTCGCTTGGTTCAGGACGTACCGGTCCCACTCCCGCTGGTCCACGTAGGCCAGCGGGCGGTTGCCGGTCCCGAGGCGCACGGTGTACATGCGCCGGTAGTCGCTCGGCAGGTTGTAGTCCTGCGTGTTAGCGACGAGCGGGATGGGCGTGCCGGGCTTCAGCAGCCACTGGAAGTCGTTGAGCCCGAGTTCGTCGAGGACGCGGATGATCTCGTCCGCGGCCTCCGTTAGGAGGTCTGCGTCGGTAGCGCGGCCCAGAACCTTGGCGACCTGGGCCTGCATTTGAGAGTAGGTGTAGATTGCCATGGCTACCTCGCTACGACCAAGCGCCGAAGGCGCGGGGCCATCTTCGCGGTCTCCCCGACCCACTCAAACAGGGGGCCAGCGTTCCGGCGCACGTCGCGGTTCTCGTGGACCCACGTCGACGCGGCGGCCGAGAGCCGGCGCCGGAGCTCCTCCGTCGTGATCAGGGCCTCGAGCTTCTCCGCGAACTCCTCCGGGGTGATGTAGGTCATGCCGTTCACCCCATCGGCGATCTCGTTGAAGGGGCCGACGGCCGCCGCGAGTGTGGCCGCCGGGCGGCAGATCGCGGACGACTCGTACCACTTGATGGCCGACTTGGACTGGTTGAAGGGCGTGTTCGCTAGGGGGCAGAGGTTGATGGAGTGGTTCATGGTCGAGAGGCGCAGGGTGTAAGCCTCGGGGTGGACCCACTCGAGGAACGTCACGCGGCCGTCCAGCCAGTCGCGCATGCCCTCGAAGATCTGGCCCCACTGGACGAACTCGACGTCCGGGTGGCGCGCGAGCACTGCCCGCAGCGGCGCCTCGATGGTCGCCAGGTCTCCGAGGTGGCTGCTCCCACCGGCCCACAGGATGCGGACCTTCGACGGCGGGGCGAGGTCGATCTCGGGGTAGTCCTCGAAGTCGAGGGAGTTGGGGTAGACGTAGATGTTCTTGGCGCCGTAGTTGCGGTAGACCTCAGCAAGCTGCGGGGTCGAGACCACGACGCCCTCGGCGCCGTAGGCGACGCGCCGCAGGATGTCCATCCGGCGCTGGGCCTCCTCGAGGCTCCACATCTGGCCGTCGCGCGTGATGCTCTGGCCCTCGGCCCACAGCACCCGCTCCTTGCCGTTGTGGGTGATCATGAGCGGCTCCCCCGGAGCCAGCTTCCGCCCCTGGCCGTCCGTGGTGCCGAAGGAGATGTAGGTGGTGTTGAAGGGGTCGACGTTCTCGAGGTCGTCGTCCGAGCCCCAGATCACCGCGCCGCGCTCCTTCATCGCAAGCAGCTGTTCGACGTTGGTCTCGATCTTGTGATGATACCAATGAACGTCGGCGGCCAACATGATTGCCGTCCGCAGCTCCTCGTACTCCTTCCGCGCCTGGGGCGCGGCCGGCGCGTCGCGGTGGTCGTTGACATACTGGCAGTAGCCCAGCTGGTCACCCCAATAGAGCGGTAGCAGCAGCCGGTACTTGTCGATCCACGAATGAGTACCGCCGCCCACCGCGGTGTAGATCCGCAACGGACGGCGGTCAGGGCGAGAGAGTTCGCGCAGTTGCATTCTTAGACTTGCATGGCGGTAAACTTGCCGGTCTGGTACTCGGGGTGTGCCTTGAGCCACGCGAGGAAAAGCTGGGGGTCGGTCGCGAAGGCCGGGTCCACACGCTCCAGAGCGATGAAGACTGCTGCAGGAACGACCGCGGCTCGGAGCCAGTTGCCCGAGTCGTTGAGGCCGGTGACGCGCCGGAAGTTGCTGATCTTCGCAACTTCTTCCGCGGCGCTACGGATGTCGGAAACGGCCTCCACGAACGGCTTGATGCCCGGCAGCCCGTTGGCCGCCAGCGTGTGCGCGGAGGTCGCCTCGTGTACCCACTCAGGAAAGTGAATCATAAGAAGGGGAGGGGCGCCCGTGAGACCCGCCATCCTAAGGAGGGTTACACTGCGGGCAGGGCGCCCCTGAGGTTAGTAGCCTGGTTCGCTTTTCTTCTTCGCCCGCTTCTGCGGGCGCTTGATTTCGTACGAGATGCGGCCGGGGCCGTACGCCCTGTCGGTGTGGAACGTGGACGTCTGCTCGACGTCGCCTTCGCGAGCGCCGAGCTTCAGGTCCTGCCCCTTCCGGCGGGCGATGTCCCGCGCGACCCGCTTCTGCGGGCCGGACATCTCACTGATGAGCTTCCGGGATGCCATTATTCGCCGCTCGTCAGCTTCTTCCCTTGGCTGGTTTCGGGGCCCTCGCGCTGCACGCGGGAGTCCTTGCCGTGGGGGTTGAACTTGACGTCAGCGCTCGGCAGGCCGGCGAACTCGCTCGGCTGCTTGTTGTGAGTCGGTCCTTGCGCCATGGTGTCTCCTATTCCCACCCACCGCCCTGGTACGGATCGGCCGTGCCGGGCTTCGGGTTGGGGACGTAGCCGGAGCGTGCGAACACGCTCCGGTCGGGGTTGGAAGCGGGGTTCATGAAGGCATCCCAGTCGTCAGGCCCATAGCTGTTGTCGTAGATCTTGGTGTCGGAGCCGCTGACTTCAGCGAGCCCCGCCGCGATCTTGCCATCAGAGTTGGGCCCGATCGCCTCGGGGGCGGGGACGTGCTGCTGTTGCGGCCCCGTCTTGCCCCCGGCGGTCTTCGGATCCTTGTAGGGCGGGTCGCCCCGCCGCTTGAGCCAGTTGAACGGCATGTTAGTTGTTCGTCACGCGGCCGAGGACGTCCGTCAGCTTGCCGCACGCCTTCTGCTGGCCGACCTCGAGGGACAGCTCTCCGAGGACGATGCCACGGGCTGCATCGCCAGCCGGAGCGAGGGGCATGTGCCCGACGGGCCGGAGGAAGGCAACACGCACCATAGCACTCTCCAAGAAGAACGCCCTGCCGGCGCTGTTCGTGGTGGCCGACGCCGTGGTGCCCTGCGGCACGAACCGGTCGAGGATGATCGAGATCATCCCGAAGTCCGACAGGTACACGTCGATCGCGTTGTCGAGCCGGCGATCCGCCATCGCGATGTTGCGCCGGACGTTGTTGTTGACGGTGAAGGCGCTGATCTGGCGCTTGGCCTTCGAGCCGACGTACACCGAGTCCGGCTTGCCGCCGTCGGTGTAGATCTCCTCGAGGATACCGTTGAACACCGTCTCGGTGATGATCACCGCGGTGCCGGCGCCGGACCCGCCCAGCTGGGCCGAGTTCGCGTTGAACGCGTTGTCGGTAATGAAGTGCTCGAGGGTCCGCATCTCGCGGGCACCCGAGGTGGCCGACGCGGTCGCGTCGTTGGCGAAAAGCTTCGCCTCGGCGTTACGCGTGACCTCCTGCATGGCCTTCCAGGCCTGGTGGCCGTAAGCGTCGCGCATACCTGCGGCGTTGACGGCGCGCTCGGACATCGTGACAGCGAAGTCCTTACGCGGAATCCAGGTCCAGTTGAACTCACGCGACGGCGCAGTCAGCGTCGCGCCGGAGAAGTCCGCGCCTTCCACGGCTCCGGTGGTGCTCACCGCAGCCAGGGCATCCTGCAGCCACTCGTGGAGGACGTGCCGAGCGACAGTCTTCGGCGCCCGCGTTAGGAGCGGGGTGTCGGTCGGGTCGATCAGGAAGATGGTATCGAGCAGGTCCTCGCGGTTCGGGCCCTGATTGCCCGACGGCGAGAAGAAGACTACGAGGGGCGAAGTTGCCAAGGGACGGTATCTCCGTTAGAGGTTAGGGTGAGGCGTTGCCGTGGGCGGTTACAGGATCTCTTCGAGATTCTTGTAGCGCCGCTTCATCATGCCGGGAGGCGGGGCCTCGCCGGGCAGCCACATTTCGATCAGCGGGTCGGGCCCGCCGAAGAACTTCTCGCGCATGAAGGCGGTCGCGTCGCCCGTCTTCTCTGCCTTCTCGAGTAGCTTATCGAGCTTCTCGTCATGGGCTTCCATAGAGGTTGGGGTCACTCCTCTGCCGCCGCCGCGGCTGACGCTGCCAACGACGCCCGCGTCCTGCAGGGCCGAGGCCTGCACGTCACGCACCTGGCGCTCGCCCGCGTCCGCTGCGGCTGAAACCTGCGCCGCCCGGGAAGCCTGCCAGTTGAGGCGAGCGTACTCCGAGGCGCCCTCCGGGTCGCCCTTGACGAGCCGCTGGAAGCGCTCGAGCTTATCGGGGTGCGCGGAGAGGTAGCTGTTGATCTCGCCGGCCTCGTTGCCGAAGCGGGAGACCGCATCGGCGGTTTGGAATAGCGGGGACATCGTCTGCGAGATGCGCTCAGCAACCATGCGGTCGATGTCCGCTGCGGTCAGGCTAGGCGCGGCGCCAGTCGGTTCGCCGTAGTCGGGGTCGTTGCTCACTTGGCTTCTTCCTCAGCGGGCGGCTGGTAGGGGAGCGTATGGCCGTACTCCGCGATGAAGCGGTGTCTGGCCTCATCTTCATTGTGGGTGTTTTGGCGCAGCTTGTCAAGATCGAACTGGGCCACTTCACCCGACGGCCACGCGAGTAGGGCCTGGAGGGCCTTCACCCGGCCGCGGCGCTCGTCGAGCTCGGGCAGGCGGAGGAACCAGGCCAGGGTCGAGATGGCGCCGAAGCGCTGTCGGCCCTGGCCGCTATCCATAACCAGGGCTTGCAGTTCCGCGTTCAGCTTGGCCGTGAGGGTGGGGACAACGACGTCCCGCCACACCTCCGACGCGAGGAGCAAGCGCAGGAGCTCCGCCCTGCGCTCCGGTTCGAGCTTTTTCATCAGGTCCCCATCATGCTCAGGCCGGTGGCGGTCGCGTCGGCCTGCTCCCCGGGCATCGGGGTCAGGCCTGCCGTGCCGGCGAAGGGCGAGGCGGGCGTCCCGCCCCCACCGATCCCCGGAGCCATGGCCATTAGGAATTGCTGTTGGGCCGCGGTCGGCGCCAGCAGCTCGTTCACGTTCGCGAACTCGAAGGTGTTGAACAGGTCGCGGGCGAACGCCTGCCAGTTAATCATGGCCATCATCGCCGGGTTGGTCGAGAGGGCCTGCATCAGGGTCATGAGGTTCTGCTGGCGCGTGGACTTCGTCATGGTCTGCGTGGCGCCGCGGGCACGCACGTCGTAATCCATGTTGAGGTCCGCGAGCTCGACGGACAGGTTCTCGGGGGGCATCGGCTCCCCGGTGATCGGGTTGAAGATCGCGTCCTGGCCGATCATCGCAACCTGCCGCGGGACCGGGAGGAACTGCTTATTCAGCTGCCGGAACATGTCCGCCAGCGGCTCGAAGAAGCTCTCCTCGATCAGCCGGCTCTCGAGGAGTAGCCGCACCGAGACATTCTCTTGGCGCGCGAGGAACTCCCGCGCGGTCGTGCGCGACGACCCCATCTGGCCCATGACGGTGTCCTGGGTAATCCCAGAGCCCTGCTGGTACCAGCGCCACATGTTCTCGACCTCCTGCGGCACGTTCTGCAGGCCCGAGAGGTCCGGCGACAGCGTCTTGATCGCGGCGTTGATGTCGCCGTCGGCGCCGATCGCGAGCCCGGGGCGCATGAACAGCTTCCGCAGGTCGATGTTAGCGTCGCGGCTGTAGACCATCACCGGGTCGATGAACAGGTCGAGGGCGTCGAGGCGCTTGTTCGTCAGGCGGTTGACGGCGTACTGCAGCTTCTCGCCGATCTCTACCTTGCCGATGCCGTGGAAGTAGTGCGGGTCGCGGACGGGCCGGGCGTCCAGGAAGGGCTTCCGGCCGTGCCAGAACGGGTTCACGGAGTCGCGCAGGACGACGCGCCGATTCGCGACGGTGACCACGCGCTGGGTGCCCTTGCCATCGGAGGTGAACTCCGCGGGCACCCGGCCCCACATCTCGAGCAGCTCGACGGGCCGGGCGTACTTCTCCGCCCGGCGGTTCTCGTCCTCGGCAAGCGGGTTGCGCGTCAGGAACTGGCGGTTGATGTAGGTGTCGCGGACGCCGCGGGCCATGTCGTTCGACGAGATCAGCCGGTCGACGGCCTCCCGCGAGAACACGCCGGGGCCATCCGGCTTCGGCACGGCCATCTCCTTGATCTCGTCGAGGTCGAGGTAGTACCGGCGGATGACCCAGCCCATGTCCGCGATCTCGCGGTGCCCGGGCTGCGGGAAGAAGTCCAGGACGTCGACGGGCTCGAACTGCGGGCCGTCGTACATCAGCTGCCGCTCGGTGATCAGCTTCTCGCGCTTGGTCCCGCTGCCGGTGTCCTCGTACCCGCGCATCATGATGCGCTCGTACTTCGAGAGCCAGCCGACCTGGGCCACGGCAGTGCCGTAGAGGTCGGAGGTCAGCAGGATGTCCGCGGACTTCGCGAGGATCCCCGCGTCGCGCATCTGCGCGCTGATGAGCGCTTCGTTCTTGCGCGCGGACGCGACGTCCTCAGGGCCGCCGCCGACCATCGCCATGTACGGCAGGGTGCCGAGGCTGACATGCACCTTCCGCGCGACGTCCGAGAGGACCGTCGAGAGGGTCAGGGGGATGAAGACGTCGTTCCGGTAGGACTGGAAGTTGCGGCTATTCCAGCCCCGGAACGTATCGTACCACCGCGCGAAGCGGATGAACCGGGAGTTGTAGGTGTTGAACGAGTACTCGTAACGCGAGGTCACGAGCTCAGCCATACTAGGCATCAGGCGGCTCCACGATCTTGCACACGTCCCCGCAGGAGGGGCAGGGCACAGGGATGTCTGGGTCCGAGGTCGGGCCCGACCAGATGCAGCCGCATCCGACGCAGACCCACACGCACAGGGACCACATGTCTGTCAGGTTGTCAGCTCCCGGGGGAAGCAGACTCAGGGTTATCACGGCGTCCGGGAACGCTTTCTGGAACCACTTGCTCAGCATCGGCCACCTTTGTGCAGACGGCGCGAACGTAGACCCGGCCGTCCTTGTCGGGGGCCGGGGTCGAGCCGGCCAGAATGCGGAAGGCGCAGCGCTTCAGAGTTGCAATGGCTCCGGGGAGGAAGTAGCCCCAGGTCTTCTCGGTCCACCAGGACCGGACCCGCGGGTCGTCGTAGGCCCCTTCGCTCTTCTCGGAGTCGAGCACGGTAACGTCGATCTCGCCGCCCATGCGCAGGACGCGCCAGGCCTCCCGCATGAAGTGCATGCGGCAGGCGACGGTCTCCGCCAGGTCCACGACGAGGATCTTATCTATGCTCCCCGAGTCCCACGGCCAGGCGTCGTCGAGGCTGACGCCCTCCATGTCGGGCGACCCAGGCTTAAGGATGAGCTTACGCATTGCTGAGCAGTCTCCGGCGGAGGTTGGGCTGCACGGGCGTTCCATCGAGCATCGGTACGATGCCCGGGTCCAGCATGTGCCAGAAGAGGCGGCGCATTAGCTGGACGTCGTTCAGGCAGTATGTGAACAGCGCGCCCCACTTCCCGGCCTGGAAGAGCTTCGGCGCGTCGGCGCCGTGGCCGCTTTTGCCGACCCCGAAGGTCCGCTTGCAGATGGCGTCCAGGTTCCAGCCGGCCTTGTCGGGAGAGCTGTTCGTCAGGATCTGCCACAGGTCGGCGTGCCGCCGGGGCAGCACGGCGTGGCCGGCCGCGCCCTGAATCAGGGGCAGGTCGAACGTCGCGCCGTTGAAGGTCACGATGAGATCGGCGTCCTCGATGGCCTTCACCAGCTCCTCGACTTCCCGCGGGCCGTAGAGTCGGATGTCTCCTCCTCCTCTTCGGTCGCGTAGCCGTACTGGTCGTCGAACGGCTCCGAGGGGGGCTGGGGGGGCACGAAAGGGGGACCGCCCCCCGGAGTCAGCCACGGAAACGGCGCAGCCGAACCGGGAGAGGACTCCTTGAAATCCAACGGGCGACGGGTCCGTCGCCGTTTCCGTGTCGAGGAAGAGGATCTGCCAGTCGGTAGGGAGGCTAGCTCCACGAGTCTTCCCCTCGATACGAGTCATAGAGGCCTCGGAGGTCATTGTCATCCATTGCTCCCGGTTTGAGGACGTCGTCGCCAGGCTGCCGCGGAAGCGGCGGGGCCTCGCCATCGCGCCCTCTGTACGGGCGGTACACTTGGGGGTGGAACACGTCGGCCGCGGCATCGGCCCAGTCGTCGTGGGCAGAGATGCCGATGCGTGCCATCTGCCACATGAGCGGGCGCAGGCCCGGGGCGTCGCGCAGGAGGAAGACGTGGCCGTCGATCCAGTAGCCTGAGGCCTCGATGATGCGCGTGACCTTCTTCTTGTTGGGCGGCCGGCGGATCTCGAGGAAGGGCGGCAGGTGCATGTCGTGGTCGGCGAAGCACGTCTTCAGGTGGGCGTGCCAGACGCCCGCCTTGCCGCCGACGCCGACTTCATCGGTCATCCAGCGCACGCGCCGCGGCCACCGGCGGTACCTCTGCACGAGTTCGACCAGCTTCTCCACGAGGTCCTCGATGCGCCACTTGTTCGAGCCGTAGCCCTCGAGGAAGTATACGTTCCCCGTATCCGCATGGTGCCCCCAGACCTGGACGACGGTCTCGTCCCCGCGCCCTGCGCGCTCCGGGTCCTTGAACGCGGTATCCATGTGGATCGTGTAGGTCAGGTTCTTCGGCAGGTCCTGCTTGCCGACGAGGATGGCCTGGATCTGCTCCATCGTCAGGGGCACCAAGTCCGAAGAGCCCGGGCGCAACAGGCACTGGGCGGCGTAGTTGGTGGGGGACTTCCGGTTGAAGTCGTCGAGCTCAGCCTGCGGCCAGAACAGGGGCATCAGCGAGACGCCGTCCTCCCGCGCGGCCGGCATGAAGTACAGGTCCCACTTGCCCTTCGGGCTGATGTGGAAGGCGTACTCGGGCGGCAGGTCGTAGCCGAAGTGCCGGCGGATGCCATCCTGGGTGATGGCGTTCGACACGACATCGCCGTCGCAGTAGGGGGTGGCGCAGACGAACATGAGGCTGTCGTTCAGCAGGGCGGGGAACAAGCCGATCACGTGGTTGTTCGCGACCTCGATCCAGTTCCCCTCCTCCCGGAGCTTGTCGATCGTGATTGGGTCGTCTAGCCAGAGGAAGTCGGGGTGCTTGCCGGTGATGCCGACCTCGACGCCCGTGGTGTCGATTGAGGCCTCGGAGCGGTTGATCCGCCGTGCCGCGTGGGTGAACCGGGCCTTGGTCCACGGCTCGGTGCCCTTCCAGTTGCCGAAGAGCCAGGTGTAGAGGGCGTACGGGTCCTTGTCCTCGTAGATGACCTTGATGGTACCGGCGAACTCAATGGCGTCCGCGACTGTCGCGCAGTCGATGACGCTGACCAAGTCGGGGTGGCGCAGGCTGAGCCAGAGCATGAGGGCCTTGCCCACGACGCTCTTGCCGCTGCCTCGCGCGGCATCGAGGAGGACGTAGAAGCGGCGCATCGGGGTCTCGCCCCGGCGCATGGCTTCCCACTCGTAGATGGTCTCCTCGATCCAGGCGCACAGGGGCTTGTGGAGGTCCTCCGAGAACTTCGTGCCGTTCGGGGGCGGGGAGTTTGAGACCCCGTACGCGTAGCGCAGGAACGGCCAGAAGTGGTGGGCGCAGGCGTCCGCCAGCAGCTCGCGCTCGAGGGCGCAGTTCCAGCTCATTGGGTGTGGGGCGGGATGTCGCGCGAGACCGCCGTCTCGATCAGGCCGCGCCACTTCGCGGTCCTCTTGTCGCCGAAGAACTTGTCGTCCAGGAGCTGGGTCAGGGACGCGACCATGGCCTCCTCGATCGCGGGGCTGAAGCGCTCGAGGTAGCGCGACAGCACAACGTGGATCAGCTCATGCAGGACTCCGGGGAGGTAGCCGAAGCGCCCGAGGTCGACGACGACGTGGACCCACTGGACCCTGTCGCGGACGATGGTGTATGTAGAGATGGCGTTGGCCTGCTGGGCCGGCGGGATCGGCCGGAACGTCACGACGACGGAGGGCGAGGCCAGGATCTCCTCGCAGCGCCGGAGGAGGATGACCGGCGTGATCCGGGGGTCGTACCGCTCGGGCCGCCATTGGATGCGCCGGCCGTGGCTGCCGCCGTTAGCCACGGGCTGGCTCCGGGGAGGCTGCCAGGTGGGGCTTCGCGCGCGCGATCGCGGCCGTGACGACGGAGTCGGAGCAGCAGTCGATGAGGCGTGCCAGGCGGACGATCTTGTCGGCGTCCGAGAGCGGGGCCGGCGGGCCGAGGTGCTCCGAGGGGCGGTAGCGCTCCTGGAGCTCGGTCAGCAGCTTGATGGCCGGGACGCGCAGCGACGGGTGGCCTGAGGCGACGAGGTCGGTTAGCGAGGTCAGCAGGGCCTGGATCGTCATGCCCGAGGAGCCGTCAGCCCGGAGCTGGACGCCAGCCGTGGGCGCGGCGAAGGCGGCGGCTGCCGCTGCGACGGGATCGGGGGTCGAGGCGACGATGTCGGCGACCTGGGCAGCCGTGGGCGGGATCCGGCCGGTCAGGATCGGGGCCAGCTCGGGGTTCTCCCGGGCAAACATGGTCTTGTACTTGGCGATCGTCGCCCGGGAGATGTTCAGGCGATCCGCTATGTCCTGATCTGTCATCGAGGTACGGTGCCGCGAGGTCAGGAGGTCGAAGAGTTTGATGCGCTCGTCCTTGGTCAGCCGCTTACCGTTGCCCGCCATTCCGCTCCTTCCGTGTGGGGGATATGCCCCTGATAGACATTGTATCTGGCCTGGGTCATTTCCGTCAATAGGTAGCTTACACACACGTCCCCTCGGGGGGTGCCCCCCAGCCCCTAGCCCTCCGCTTGGCACGCCCCTTGCCTAAGCAACGCTCATGCCGCAGCCTCTGGCATGCGCCTTGCTCCACGCCCCCACCCCGCAGCCCTTGGTGCATTTTGCCCGACGTGCAATTGCAAAGCGCCCAGCGCGCGCACCCTGGTGCGTTGCGGCGCAACGAGTTACGGGCGGCACGAAGCTTGCAGTGCAGAGTGGCGAGGGCGGCGCGATGGTGCGCCGCTCAACGCGGAGAAGCGGCGATGAACCTGTCAGAATACGCGACACTGTGGTCAAAGGCCTTGGCGTACTTGCGCTGCGGCAAGATCGAGGCAGCCTCGCGTTGGGCGCAACTGCTCGTCGACGCGCTCCGGCGCCGATAGTCTCACTATCAAGTAAGGGAGAAGGCAATGATTCACCAGAAACTTTCAAGCGCTGTACGATACGCGCAATCCCTCGCGAACCGTCACGGCATGGCTTACACCGTGGTCTGCGCCAGCACGAGCGGCGGGCTTTACCGTGTCCGCGTCGGCGACGTGCTCCGCTCTGCGCAGTATGGCGTGCTCGTTCACCCACAGAAAGGCTAGCCCCATGTACCGCTTCACTTGTTCCTGCAACTCTGAACCTGGAGAGACTCCTACCGTTGGGGCCATGAGTCCGGGTGCCCGGACTCCCTGGCCGCGCCCCGCGATTGGAGATAGCCCCATGAATCATTCCCGCCTTTGGCTGGCCGCGATCCTTGCGGCCGTTGCAGCTTGCGCTCCCCGCACGTGCATTACGCCCGAACCTACGATCGACCTTAGTGCCGCGCAAGGCCTTACGGCCGGCACGCCGTATGCACTCGTCGACACTGTCAACGGCGCTCCGATGATCGACGGCATTCCAGAATGTGAGGCAAGATGATCCCCCACGTGCGACTTTGGACGATCAAGCTATCCGATGGGCGGCGCTATAACGTGCTCGCCCCTACTAAGCGGCTCGCGATCCTGAACCTTCGCGATCCAGCGAACCCCGGAACGTGGGGCACCATTGATTCAGTCTGGGCCGTGCGCGCC
>Ga0137464_1000033_pt1 | contig 41354 bp, 37 predicted proteins | sample EasRivERMGT814_2_FD_102306 | JGI IMG/M metagenome (GOLD analysis project Ga0137464, IMG submission 102306) | Soil microbial communities from meander-bound floodplain in the East River, Colorado, USA - East River MetaG ERMGT814_2 | ecosystem: Environmental > Terrestrial > Soil > Floodplain ...
CTGACGGATCGCTAACAGGCTGCTGAAAAACGAAGCGCTGCCATTCTGAGGAGTGAAGCGGCGAAGAATCTGCTTTTCCAAGTCGTCGATTCAACGAAACAGCAGATCCTTCGCTGGCGCTCAGGATGACAAGAAACAGGCATCGCCCGGATTTTTTCCACAGATCGCTAACCCGCGAACAGGCGGGTGAAGTCGTTGTAGATGGCGAACGCCATCAGGAACAGGAGCAAGGTGAGGCCCAGACGCTGGCCCAGTTCCATCGCTCGCTCCGAGACCGGGCTGCCCTTGAAAATCTCGACGAGATAATAAAGCAAGTGTCCCCCATCCAATAACGGAATCGGAAGCAGGTTGAGCACCCCCAGGCTGATGCTGATCAGCGCGAGAAATGCGACGTAGGCACCGATCCCGAGCTGCGCCGATTGACCCGCGTAATCGGCGATTGTCACCGGTCCACTGAGGTTTTTCCAGGAGACCTGCCCGATGACCATCTTGCCGAGCATCTTCAGGCTGAATACGGAGGTTTCCCAGGTCCGCTCGAGCGCCATTCCGAGCGCGGCGGCCGGCGCGTAGCGCACGGTTGTTACGAGATTCTTCATCGATTCGGCATCGATTTGCGCAGCCGTCCCGATGCGGCCGAAGCGCTCGCCGTTCTCCTGCACCGTCTCCGGTCGCAGCCGGACTTCAATTGCGTTGCCGCCGCGCACGATGCCGAGCCGCACGATTTCGCCGGGCCGGCGCCGGACCGCCCTCACGACATCTTCCCAGACCCGAATCTCGCCGCCGTCGATCGAGATGACCCGGTCTCCCGGCCGCAATCCCCCCGCCTCGGCTACGCTTCCGGGAACGACCTTGCCGATGATCGGCGCAACATCCGGCCGGTTCAGCCTCAATCCCAGACGCGCGAGGGGATCGCTGTCCAAACCTTCCAGATCGAAGCCCGACAAATCCAGGGTGCGCCAGGCGAGCCGCTGCTTGGGGTCGATTACCTCGAGTCGCGCCGGTTGTCTTTCCACGGCGAGCTGCAGCAAACGCCAGCGCACCTGCTGCCAGCTCGCCATCGGCTCGCCGTTTATTTTCAGGATCGTTTCGCCCCGGGCGAGACCGCTCGCCTCCGCGACGGTTCCGGCATCCGGGGCACCGACGACGGGCTTTGCTTCCTGCACCCCGCCTGCGAAAAGCGCCCAGTAGAACACGATGGCGAGCACGAAATTCGCCGCCGGGCCCGCAGCGACGATCGCAATGCGCCGCCAGACGCCCTGGCGGTTGAATGCCCGGTGCACCTCTTCGGGCGCGACCGGCCCCTCGTGTTCGTCGAGCATTTTCACGTAGCCGCCCAGAGGCAGCGCGGCGATCACCCACTCGGTCTGGTCCCGGCCGCGTCGGGTCCGCCACAACGGCCTGCCGAAGCCGATCGAGAAGCGCAGTACCTTCACCCCGAAAAGCCGCGCGACGAGGTAGTGGCCGAACTCGTGAAACACGATCAGCACGCCGAGCGCGACGATAAAGGCCAAAATGGTGATGGCGATATTCATGCGGCGTGGGAGTTGAATCGCGCGATGATCTGGTTCGCCCGCGCCCGGGCTCTGTCGTCGGCGGCGAGCACGTCTTCCAGCGTGCCGAGCGGGCTCGCAGGCAGGACTTTCAGGGTCTCCTCGATTACCGCGGTGATCTGCAAGAAGGGCAGCCTGCCTTCGAGAAAGGCGGCCACGGCGATCTCGTTGGCTGCGTTGAGCGTGGCCGGCGCGGCCCCCCCGCTCCTGAGCGCTGCGTAGGCGAGCTCGATCGCCGGGAAGCGCTCGAAATCGGGCCTCTCGAAGCTCAGGGGTCCGATGCCAAAGAGATCGAGCGACGACACCCCGGCATCGATGCGCTCCGGATAGGCGAGCGCCTGGGCGATCGGCGTGCGCATGTCGGGGTGCCCGAGTTGAGCGATCACGGAACCGTCGGCGTACTCGACCATCGAATGCACTACGCTCTGCGGATGGATGACGACCTCGATCTGTTCGGGGCTTGCGCCGAAGAGCCATCGCGCCTCGATGATTTCCAGTCCCTTGTTCATCATGGTCGCCGAATCCACCGAGATCTTGCGCCCCATCACCCAGTTCGGATGGGCGCAGGCTTCGTCGGGCGTCACGCGGTGCAGCTCTGCGCGCGCGCGTCCCCGGAACGGTCCGCCCGATCCGGTGAGGAGGATTCTGCGAATGCCTTTCGCGGCGAGTTCACCCGTGGCGAACGGCGGCAGGCACTGAAAGATGGCGTTGTGCTCGCTGTCGATCGGCAGCAGCATCGCGCCGCTCGAGCGTACGGTCTCCATGAAGACGGGACCCGCGACCACCAGCGCTTCCTTGTTTGCGAGCAGCAGTTTCTTGCCTGCCCTCGCCGCGGCGAGCGTGGCGCGAAGTCCCGCCGCGCCGACGATCGCGGCCATGACGCAGTCGACTTCGGGCAGCGAGGCCGCTTCCACGAGCCCCGCCTCCCCCGCGAGAACCCGGCATCCGACGCCCGCCGCGGCCAGGCGCTCGCGAAGCCGCGGAGCGTGCGAGGTGTCCGCCACGCAGGCGTAGTCGGGGCGATGCCGCTTGCACAGTTCCGCCAGCTCGTCGACTTGCCGGTTGGCGGTCAATGCCGCCACACGGAAGCGCGACGGATGCCGCGCGATCACATCCAGAGTGCTCGCTCCGATCGAACCGGTCGCTCCGAGTATCGCGATGTTTTGAATCGTGGTCATCTCATGAACGCAAGCACCGCCAGCGGGAGCATTGCCACCGGAGCATCGAAGCGATCGAGTATTCCCCCATGTCCGGGTAGAAGCGTGCCGCTGTCCTTGACTCCCGCCTGGCGTTTTATCAGAGATTCGAACAGATCGCCAATCATCCCCGCGACGGCAAGTCCGAGCAGGACCGGCAGGATCCACGCGGAGGCTACCCTCGCCCCGCTGGGCCAGGCAGGCATACCGCCCGAGCCGCCGAGGTAGGCCCATGCCAGCGCGTAGAGCCCGACTGCCACCAGCGCCCCGGCAACGCCTTCCCAGGTCTTGCCGGGGCTGATGGAGGGTGCGAGCTTGCGTTTGCCGAAGCGCCGGCCGACGAAATACGCAGCCGTGTCGGAGATCCAGACCACAGCCAGGGCGGCGAGCAGCAAGGAGGGATGAACGCCTCGCAAATCCACAAGCGCGGCAGCGGCGGGCAGGAGTACCGTGGCGCCGGCCGCAAGCAGCAAGGCGCGGCCACCGGAGCGAGGTTGCCGCCAAATCCACACCGGAGCGAGGACAATCCAGAACAGGCCCGCGGCATAGTAGAGCCAGGCCGGCCCATAGGAGCCGTTCGTCACGGACGCCTCGAGGATCCAGAGCAGCACAAAAATACCAACCAGGAATGTCGAGTAAATCATGCGGCCGACCGCGGCAAGCGCCGCCAATGCACCCCATTCCCACGCGGAAAGTCCGAGAAACAAGGCGCAAGATGCGATCCAGCCGGGCCTGGGCAGCAGGAACAGCGCCGAAAGAAACACCGCAAGCAAAACGGCCGCCGTCAGCACGCGGGTTCTGAGCATGGGTGCCCGCGCTTTCCGCCTGCACGGCAGGAAGCCTTACGCGATCCTCCGCCGGCCGCCGGTTTCGCGCCTGGTTTTTTCGAGCTGCTCGCTGGTCTGTCCGAAGCGGCGCTCGCGCTCGCGATACCAGGCGATCGCCGCGTCGAGCTGCTTGGCGTCGAAGTCCGGCCACAACGTCGGGGTGAAGTACAGTTCGGTATAGGCAAGCTGCCAAAGCAGGAAATTGCTGATGCGCTGCTCGCCGCCGGTGCGAATGAACAGATCGGGTTCGGGCGCATAGTTGAGCGCGAGATGGGGGGCAAGCTGCTCCTCCGTGTATCCCTCGGCGGGCGCCGGCCCGCTGCGCACCAACTTCGCCAAAGCCTGCATCAGATCCCAACGGCCGCCGTAGTTGGCCGCAATGGTAAGGGTCAGTCCGGAATTCGTCGAGGTAAGCTCCTGGGCGCGCTGCGCGAGTTCGACCACGCGTGCCCCGAAGGGCGCGATATCGCCGATTATCTTCAGGCGCACCTTGTTCTGGTGCAGCCGCTCGGCTTCCTGCTCCAGGGCGGCCATGAACAGCTGCCGCAGCGTCGAAACCTCTTCGGCGGGCCGGCGCCAGTTCTCCGAGCTGAAGGCAAACAGGGTCAGGTATTCGATGCCGCGATCGGTGCACGCACGCGTGACTCGGCGCACCCTCTCGACTCCTTGCTTGTGACCGGCGACGCGAGGGAGATAGCGCTTCTTGGCCCAGCGCCCGTTGCCATCCATGATGACGGCGATGTGCCTGGGGATATCGTGGGCGGGCGGGATCTCGCGCGTGGAACTGGCGAAGGGTTTCATGTGTGGAGCTTCTCTGGTGTCCGGTCACACCGCCATCAACTCGGTCTCTTTTGCTGCGATCATCTTGTCGATATCGGTGATGTGCTTGTCGGTGAGCTTTTGGACCTCGTCTTGCGCACGCCGTTCCTCGTCTTCGGACACGGCCTTGCCTTTCAGCAATTCCTTGAGCGAATGATTGGCGTCGCGGCGCAAGTTGCGCACGGCAACCTTGGCATTTTCGCCCTCGTGCTTGATCACCTTGATCAAATCGCGGCGGCGCTCCTCGGTGAGAGCCGGCATCGGCACCCGGACCATGTCCCCCTGAGAAGCAGGATTCAGGCCAAGATCGGACTCGCGGATGGCTTTCTCGATCGCGCCGAGCATTTTTTTCTCCCAGGGCGATACGCCCAGGGTGCGGGCGTCGAGCAGGCTGACGTTGGCGACCTTCGGAATCGGCATCTGGCTGCCGTAGTAATCCACGGAAATGTGATCGAGCAGTCCCGCATGCGCCCGGCCGGTGCGGACTTTGCCCAGGTCGGCTTTCAAGGCGTCGAGCGACTTGTGCATTTTCTGCTCGGTGTTCTTCTTGACCTCGGCCAGGGTAATCATGAATCCCCCATCCTCGCGGGCTCAGGCGCTCACGTACACGAGCGTGCCTTCTTTTTCGCCGGTGACCACCCGCTTCATCGCTCCGGCTTTCAGAATGCTGAACACGGTGATCGGGAGCTTCTGATCGCGGCACAGCGCGAAGGCCGTGGCATCCATCACCTTCAGATTCTTGATCATGGCCTCGTCGAAGCTGAGCTTGTCGTAGCGCTTGGCGTCCGGTTGCAGCTTGGGATCGGCCGTGTAAATGCCGTCGACCTTGGTCGCCTTGAGGACCATTTCCGCGCCGATCTCCGTTCCCCGCAGCGCCGCCGCGGTATCGGTCGTAAAGAACGGGTTGCCGGTCCCGGCGGCGAAAATAACGATCTTGCCTTCCTCGAGGTAGCGGATCGCCTTGTTGCGGATGTAAGGTTCGACCACCTGCTCGATGTTGAGCGCCGACTGCACTCGCGCGTTCAAACCCGCCCGCCGCATGGCATCCTGCAAGGCGAGCGCGTTCATGATGGTCGCGAGCATCCCGATGTAATCGGCCGTGGCGCGGTCCATTCCCGCCGCGCCCGGCGCCACGCCGCGAAAGATGTTGCCTCCGCCGATGACCACCGCGATCTCCAGCCCCAGCGCCGAAACCTGGGCGACCTCGCCCACGATGCGCTCGATGGTGGCGCGGTTGATCCCGAAGGAATCGTCCCCCATGAGGGCCTCGCCGCTCAGTTTGAGCAGGATGCGCTTGTATTTTGCCGTCGCGGACATATTAGGCTCTCTGACCGTTTCCTTTCTTCTCGATTCCTTCACCGACGACATACAGTACGAAGTGTGCGACCGATGCGCCACGAGCTTTGAGGAGAGCTTCGACGGTCTGTTTCCCCGCCGGATCCTTGACAAAAATTTGACCGAGCAGCGTCACTTCTCTCAGAAACTTCTGCACGCTGCCTTCGACCATCTTCCCGACAATTTCGGCCGGCTTGCCCGACTCAGCCGCTTTCGCAGCGGCTATGTCGCGTTCCTTTTTCACGAGTTCTTCCGGAACGTCATCGCGCGACAGGCCAAGAGGCTTGGACGCGGCAATATGCATGGCCAGATCCCGGCCGAGTTGGTCATCGCCGCCGGAAATATCCACCAGGACGCCGATCTTCGCTCCGCCGTGAACGTACTGGGATAGCCGGCCCCTGGCTTCGATCCGGGCGAACCTGCGAACGGACATGTTCTCCCCGATGCGTCCGACGAGGGCCTTACGCGTTTCTTCCACCGTGGCAACACCCAGAGGGAGTGCGCCCAATGCGGCGAGATCCGCAGGATTGCGTTTCGCGACGAGCTCCGCCAGCGAAGCGGTAAACTTCTGAAAATCCTCGGTCTTGGCAACGAAGTCGGTCTCGCAGTTGACTTCGACGATCGCGCCTGTCTTGGCATCCGGGACGACGTGAACCGCGACGACGCCTTCAGCGGCCGTGCGTCCTGCAGCCCTGGACGCCTTGTTGCCGAGCCTCACACGCAGGAGCTCCTCGGCCTTGGCAAGATCGCCCTCCGCCTCGACCAGTGCCTTCTTGCACTCCATCATCGGCGCGTCGGTCTTGTCGCGCAAATCTCTGACCATGCTTGCGGTGACGTCCGCCATTACCGGGAACCCTGCCGTTCTGGAAGTTCAAAAAAAGGGCGCTGCCGCGCCCCTTTTGGGTCGCAATCGCCGATCACTGGGCTTTCGCGCCGGAGTCTTCGACTTCGACGAATTCATCGGAGGCTGCGCCGATGATTTCCTGCACGACCTGGCTGCGGCCCTCGAGGATCGCATCGGCGATCCCGCGCGCATACAGGCGAATCGCCCGGCTGGAGTCGTCGTTGCCCGGAATCACGTAGGCGATCCCATCCGGAGAATGATTGGTATCGACGACCCCGATAACGGGGATGCCGAGCTTTTTCGCCTCGGCGACCGCACCTTTCTGGTAACCGACGTCGATCACGAACAGCGCATCGGGCCGGTTGTCCAGCGTCTTGATCCCGCCCAAGCTGCGCTGCAGCTTGGCGAGCTCGCGCTGGAAGTGCAAGGCTTCTTTTTTCGGCAGCTTCTCCATGCTGCCGTCCGCGATCATCCCCTCCATTTCCTTGAGCCGCTTGATCGATTGGCGGACGGTCTTGAAGTTCGTGAGCATCCCGCCCAGCCAGCGGTGATCGACAAAGGGGGCGGCGCAACGCTCGGCTTCCTCGCGGATGATTTCGCGCGCCTGGCGCTTGGTTCCGACGAACAGGAGCGTGCCCTTGTTCGAGGCAAGCTGGCGCACGAATTTCATCGCCTCCTGATACATCATCATCGTCTTCTCGAGATTGATGATGTGGATCTTGTTGCGATGGCCGAAGATGAAAGGCGCCATCTTCGGGTTCCAGTAGCGGGTCTGGTGGCCGAAATGCACGCCCGCTTCGAGCATTTGGCGCATCGTGGTCGACATGGTGACTCCGGTTAGGGTTAGGTTCAGGGCCGCCCCGGCCAAATGACCCGCTGAAATTCAATGCGAAAGTCGCGGGCACCCTAACAGCAGAGCGGCAAAAATTTAGCCGAGTCCAAGCCCGGCTAGATTTAAAATAGTAGCACGCGCGTCGAGATCGGCGCAAGTTTTTCCTGTGCAAACAGAGTATTACTCAACCCGGCTGCACCGGGGTGCGCATTTCCGGCCGGCCGGCGGTTTGCTCCGACGGGGTTGATGACTTATCCTTCCGGCTTTTTTTATTCAGAGGCATGGCAATACACCTGAAGACTGCGGAGGAAATTGCGCGCATGCGCATCGCCGGGCAGCTTGCCGGGGAAGTGCTCGACTTCGTCGCCCCTCGCGTCAAGCCCGGAATCACGACCGGCGAACTCGACCGTCTTTGCCATGACCTGATCGTCGAAGAGCAAAAGGCTATCCCTGCACCGCTGAATTACGCTCCACCCGGCTATAAACCCTTTCCGAAATCGATCTGCACCTCGGTCAACCACCAGGTCTGCCACGGCATTCCAGGAGAGCGCGTGCTCAAAACCGGCGATATCCTGAATATCGACGTCACTGTGATCAAGGATGGTTTCCACGGCGATTCCAGCCGCATGTATTACGTCGGCGAGCCCTCCATCCAGGCAAAGCGGCTGTGCGAGACCACCTACGAGTGCATGTGGCTCGGCATCCGGGCGGTGCACCCCGGGGCTTTTCTCGGCGACGTCGGCGCGGCGATCCAGCAGCATGCCGAAAGCCACGGCTACAGCGTCGTGCGCGAGTTCTGCGGGCATGGGATCGGGCTAAAATTCCACGAAGAACCGCAGGTCCTGCACTATGGGCGCTCCGGAACCGGCACGCGCCTGCAGCCGGGCATGACCTTCACGATCGAACCGATGATCAACGCGGGCAAGCCGGCGATCCGCGAACTTGCCGACGGCTGGACCATCGTCACCAAGGACCATAGCCTCTCGGCACAGTGGGAGCACACCGTGTTGGTCACCGAGACCGGCTTCGAGGTCCTGACGCTTTCCGCCGGCACTCCCCCTGCGCCAAAGCACTGACTCCATGCTGTCTCCTCCCGCGACACTTGCGGACGGCGGCGCCGCGCTCGCCCGCCTGAAGGCCGGCGTGCAAGCCGAGCGCGGCGCCCTGCAGACGAAGTTTCGCGAGACAGCCGACGGCCCCATGGTGCTGCGCGAGCATTGCCGGCTGGTCGACGGTGTCCTGAAGGACCTGTGGCGGCAGCTCGAATTGCCCGTGCCCCTTGCGCTGCTCGCGGTCGGCGGGTACGGACGCGGCGAACTCTATCCTCACTCCGACATCGATGTCCTGCTGCTGCTCCAGGATTCCGCTTCCGCCGGTCTCGCGGCCAAGATCGAGGAACTCGTCGGACGGCTCTGGGACACGGGACTCGAACTCGCCCACAGCGTGCGCACGGTCGCCGAATGCGTCGAAGAAGCGACCAAGGACGTTACCGTGATGACCAGCCTCCTGGAGGCGAGACTGCTCGCAGGAAACCGGGCACTTTTCGCCCGCTTCGATCGCGCACGCAGAGAATGCCTCGACGGTCAGGCGTTTTTCAAGGCGAAGCGCCTCGAGCAGGAACAACGCCATACCAAATTTCAGGACAGCCCCTACAGCCTCGAGCCCAATCTCAAGGAAGCACCCGGCGGCCTGCGCGACCTGCAGGTGATTCTCTGGATCAGTCGTGCCTGCGGTCTGGGAGATTCCTGGGCGGAACTATCCCGGCGCGGCTTGATTACCTTGCAGGAGGCGCGCCAGCTGCAACGGCATCACCGGCTGCTTCAAGACTTGCGCGTGCGCCTGCACTACGCCGCGGGGCGCCGCGAGGACCGGCTGCTGTTCGATTACCAGGACAGCCTGGCGCGCGATCTCGGGTATTCCCCTACTGCACACCATCGCCCCGGCGAGCAGCTGATGCAGGCCTATTTTCGCACGGCGAAAGCCGTCACCCAGCTGAATACCATACTGCTCCAGAACATGGGTGCCGAAATCTTTCCGGCGAGGAATTCCGACAGTGCGAAGATCAGCGAGAAGTTCAGGCGGGTCGGCGAATTGCTCGAAGCGCACCCCGCCGACCTGTTCGAACGCGAGCCTTCGGCGATCCTCGAGAGCTTTCTTGTCATGCAGCAGCATTCGGAGCTGAAGGGCATGACGGCGCAGACGCTGCGCGCACTGTGGCGCGCGCGCGCGCGCATCGGCGTGGCCTTCCGGCGCGATCCGCGGAACCGCGCGACTTTTCTGTCCCTGCTGCAGCAGCCGCGCGGCATCGTGCACGAATTCCGACGCATGAATCAATACGGCATCCTGGGAAGGTATCTGCCCGCCTTCCGGCGCATCGTCGGACAGATGCAGCACGATCTTTTCCACGTGTACACCGTGGACCAGCACATCCTCACCGTCGTGCGCAACGTGCGCCGCTTCACGATGCTCGAGTTTGCGCACGAGTATCCGCTGTGCAGCCGCCTCATCGCCGGCCTCGAGCGCCACTGGCTGCTGTACATCGCCGCGATCTTCCATGACATCGCCAAAGGCCGCGGGGGCGATCACTCGCAGCTGGGCAGGCTCGATGCCCGGCGTTTCTGCCGCGAGCACGGCCTTCCGGCCGAAGACACGGAGCTCGTCGAGTTCCTCGTCGAGCAGCACCTCACCATGTCGGCGGTGGCGCAGAAACAGGACCTGTCCGATCCGGAGGTCGTGCGGCGCTTCGCCGGTGTCGTCGGCACCGAGAGGCGGCTGGTCGCGCTCTACCTGCTCACGGTCGCAGACATCCGCGGCACCAGTCCCAAGGTGTGGAACGCCTGGAAAGGCAAGCTCCTGGAGGATCTCTTTCTCCTGACGCAGCGTTTTCTTAAGGGCGGAAAGATCGAGGCAGACCAATACATCCAGGGCAAGCAGGATGAAGCCAAGCGCCTGTTGCGGCTCTACGGGCTGTCCGACACCGTACAGGATCGGCTATGGCGCCATTTCGACGTCCCGTATTTCCTGCGCCACGACGCCCAGGAAATCGCCTGGCACACGCGGCTGTTGCACTACCGCGAGAGCGCGGACAAGCCGGTAGTCAAGGCGCGCCTTTCCCCGGCGGGCGAAGGGCTTCAGGTCATGATCTACGTACCCGATCAGCGCGACCTTTTCGCGCGCATCTGCGGCTACTTCGGCTCGACCGGATTCAGCATCGTCGACGCGAAGATCTATACGACCCGGCACGGCTACGCGCTCGACACATTCCAGGTCATGGATATCGGCAGCGTACCGCATCCGCGGGACATGATCGCCCAGATCGAGTCCGAATTGGCGCACTGGCTGGCGAACCAGGTTGCGCTGCCGCAGCCGGTCCAGGGACGGGTATCGCGACGCGTCAAGCACTTCCCGATCGCACCGGAGGTGCGCATCGTCCCGGACGAGAAAGGACAGTACCACTCCCTGTCGATCACCGCGGGCGACCGGCCCGGCCTGCTCTACGCCATCGCGCTGGTACTGAGCCGTTACGGGGTCAGCCTGCGCACCGCCAAGATCGTGACGCTCGGCGAGCGCGCCGAGGACGTGTTCGTCGTGTCCGGCCCCGCGCTCTCCAATCCGAAAACGGTGCTGCAGCTCGAAACCGACCTGCTCAAAGCGCTGTAAGCCCGGGAAAGCGGGTTTCTACTCGTCGATCAGATCCTGATCGGGAAACAGAACATCGACGAAGCCGAATTTGGACATGTCGCGGATGCGCATCGGGTACAGAATACCGTCGAGATGGTCGCATTCGTGCTGCACGACCCGCGCATGGAATCCCTCGACGCTCCGATCGAGCGGAAGTCCGGATTCGTCGAAACCCCGGTAACGCAGCCGCTTGAAGCGCGGCACGACGCCGCGCATGCCCGGCACCGACAGGCACCCTTCCCATGCTTCCTCCATTTCGTCGCCCAGCGGCGTGATGACCGGATTGATGAGCACCGTGTCCGGGACTTCCTCCGCATAGGGATAGCGGGGATTGCGCGCGACCCCGAAAATCACCACCCGCAGCGGCACGCCGATCTGGGGGGCGGCGAGCCCGGCGCCGTTCAGCTGCGCCATGGTATCGCGCATGTCGGCGATCAGTTCGCGCAGCTGCGGCGTGCCGAACGCCTCCGCCGGTTGCGATTTCTCCAGCAGCCGCGGATCACCCATTTTCAGGACATCGCGAATCATGCCGCCGCCTTCGCCACCAGCGCCTCGATGATCCTTCGCACCCGGCCCACGGCGTCCTTCAGCACTTCTTCGATCTCTTGCAGCGGTACGCCGCGGACGCTTGTGCCTCGGCCGGCGGCGTGATTCACGACCACGGCGATCGCCGCGTAGCCCAGCTCGATCTCGCGCGCCAGGGTCGCCTCGGGCATCCCGGTCATGCCGACGATGTCGGCGCCATCCCGCTCCAGCCGGTCGATTTCCGCGGCCGTCTCCAATCTGGGCCCCTGGGTTGCCGCATAGACTGCACCGTCGACGGCGGCCTCGCCGCAGGCTTTCGCCGCGGCGAGAAGCTTCTTTCGCAACTCGTCGGTGTACGGCTCGGTGAAGTCGATGTGCTTGACCGGCGCCTCATCTTCGAAGAACGTGTGCATCCTGCCCCAGGTGTAGTCGACGATCTGGTGCGGGACGACGATCCTTCCCGGACCGAGGTCTGCGCGGATACCGCCGACCGAGACGACCGAAACGATATCGCCGGCACCCTCCTCCTTGAGTGCCCAAAGGTTGGCGCGGTAGTTCACCTGGTGGGGCGCAATGGTATGGCCGGTGCCATGACGCGCGAGGAACACCACCGGTACGCCGCGGATCGCGCCGAAAATGAGCGGTCCGGAAGGCTCCCCATAGGGGGTCCGCACCACCTGGCGGCGCGAGACATCGAGATTGGCGAGCTGGGTCAGCCCGGTGCCGCCGATGATTGCGAGCATGCGCGCTCAGGAATCCTTTACCGCGTAGATTTCCGGCAGGTTGCGCCAGGCCCCGGACACGTCCATTCCGCAGCCGAACACGTAGCGGTTGGGCAATTTCAGGCCGACGAAATCAGGGACGATGGGTTTGTCGCGGCCGATGTCCTTGTCGGTGAGCACGGCGCTGTAGAACGCGGCCGCACCGAGCGAGTTCACGCGGTCACGGATCGCCGCGAGCGTTTCGCCGCCGTCGAGGATGTCATCCAGCACGAGCACGGTGCGCCCTCTCACGTTCTCGCCCGGTTCAACGGTCCAGACGATCGAGCTGCCCGATGTCGCTTTGCCGTAGCGCGATGCGTGGATATAGTCGAACTCGAGCGGAAAACGCAGCTGGGGCAAGAGGTGACCGGCGAAGAAAATCGAGCCGCCCATGACTGCGAGCACGAGCGGGTAGTGGTCTTTCAGCCTCGCCGTGATCTTCGCGGCAAGGCGCGCAATTTCGGCGCGCACCGTGGCTTCGTCGCACAATCGATCCGCGCTCTCCAGGATTTTCCAGGCCTCGTCGCGTGTCATGGGGCAGGAAAGTATAACGCCCGGGCTCGGAGCCACATCAAAGTGTTTTCAGGTACTTCTCGAACGCGTCTCCGATCTCAGGGTGCTTGCGTCCGTACGCCACGGTCGCCTGGAGGTAGCCGAGCTTGGAACCACAATCATACCGAGTGCCCTTGAAGGAATAAGCCAGTACGCGATCTTCGCGGAGCAACGCGGCGATGGCGTCGGTGAGCTGGATTTCACTTCCGGCGCCCGGCTTGAGTTGCGCCAGATGGTGAAAAATGCGCGGCGTCAGAATGTACCGCCCGACCACACCGAGGTTCGACGGAGCTGCTTCCGGTCTGGGCTTCTCGACGATTGCCATGACGCGATCGAGGTCCGTGGTCACGGGCTCGGTCTTGACCATGCCGTACTGGAGGCTTTGCTCTCGCGGGATCTGCTGCACCGCAATCATCGGTGACTGGTGGCGCTCGAATACCTCGGTCATCTGCTGCAAGACCGGAGGAGTGCCGTCGATCAGGTCATCGGCCAGGATTACGGCAAACACTTCGTCGTTGACTGCGGGCTGAGCGCACAAGACCGCGTGCCCCAGGCCGAGCGGCTCGATCTGCCTGATGTAGATGCAGTTCACCGATTTGGGAATGATGCTCTGAACCAGCTCGAGCAGGTCGGTCTTCCCGCGCGCGGCGAGCTCCGACTCGACCTCGTAGGCCTTGTCGAAGTGATCCTCGATCGCGCGCTTGTTACGCCCCGTAATGAACACCATGTCGCGAATTCCCGCCGCCACGGCTTCTTCGACGGCGTATTGAATGAGCGGCTTGTCGACAATTGGCATCATCTCCTTCGGGCTCGCCTTGGTCGCCGGGAGGAAACGGCTGCCCATGCCGGCTACGGGGAAAACGGCTTTCGTTACTTTTCTCACGACTTGGCCTCCTCGAACATTTTTCGCAGACCCGCTTCGTCGAGCACGGCTACACCGAGCTCATGCGCTTTTTCAAGCTTGCTCCCCGCCTCGTCGCCGGCGACGACGTAATCGGTCTGCCGCGACACCGAGCCGGCCACCTTGCCGCCATGGCTTCGGATCAACTCTACCGCTTCGTCTCGAGTCATGCCGGGCAGCGTCCCGGTAAGCACGAAAGTCTTGCCCCCCGATTGCCGGCCCGCCGCCGCTGACGCCGTTTCCTGCGCTTGCACCAGAACTCCATGCCCTCCTGCGGTCAGTTGCGCGATGACTTCCTGATTGTGCTTCTGCGAGAAAAACTTCTCCAGGCTCTCCATCAGCTCCGGCCCGATACCTTCGAGCACGGAAGGAAGAGGCGCTTCTCCTCGTCTTTTTCGCGCCGCATTCTGCTTCTGGATCCCTTTCTTCCTTTCTGCAATGCCGGCCCAGTCGGCGCCGAGCAGCGCGTCCAGCTCGACAAAGTGTTTCGCAAGAATCCTGGCGACTTCCTCTCCCACTCCCGGAATTCCCAACGCGTAGACGAAGCGGGCGAAAGTCGGAGTCTTTGATTTCTCGATGGCCACGACGACGTTCTGCGCCGACTTCCCGCCCATTCTTTCAAGTTCGGCGAGCGCGCCCACCCCGAGCCGGTAAATGTCTGCAGGCGTTCGTACGATTTCCAGGTCCACCAGCCGATCGACGAGCTTTTCGCCGAGACCTTCTATGTCCATCGCCCGGCGGGAGGCGAAATGCAAGAGAGCCTGCTTGCGCTGGGCTCGGCAAAATAGCCCGCCGGTGCAGCGCGCCGCAGCCTCGCCCTCAAGGCGCACGACCTCGGAGCCGCAGACCGGGCACTGCGCGGGCATCTCGAATCGATCCGACGGCGCCCGGGGACCGCGCTTCGAGACGCTCACCACTTCCGGGATCACGTCCCCCGCCCGTCGCACTACGACGGTGTCCCCGCGCCAGACATCCTTTCTGCGCACTTCGTCCTCGTTGTGGAGCGTGGCGTTGGTCACAGTGACACCGCCGACGCTCACGGGTTTCAGGCGGGCTACCGGCGTGAGCACCCCGGTGCGGCCGACCTGGACTTCGATGTCGAGCACTTCGGTGATTGCTTCTTCCGGCGCGTATTTGTGCGCCACCGCGAACCGCGGCGCGCGCGACACGAAACCGAGCGATTGCTGATAATCAAGACGGTTGACCTTGTAGACCACTCCGTCGATCGCGTAAGGCAGCTTGTCTCGCTTCTCGCCCATACTCCGGTGGAAACCGAGCAGTCCGGACAGCCCTCTCACCGTGGCGCGCTCCGCAGACACCGGCAAGCCGTGGTCGGCGATCCAATCCAGAACTTCGCTTTGACGCTGCAACGTCGTGCTGCCGGAATCCCCCAGGCCGTAGGCGAAAAAGCGCAGCGGGCGCTGGGCGGTCAGTTTCGGATCGAGCTGCCGGACGCTCCCTGCGGCGGCGTTGCGGGGGTTGGCGAACTCCTTTTCTCCCCGCTCGCGCTGGCGTGCATTCATCCGCTCGAAATCCGCCTTGTACATGATGATCTCCCCACGCACCTCGACCGAGGCGGAGGGCGCTGCGCCGCGCAGCTTGAGCGGGATCGAGCGCACCGTTCTCAGGTTCGCCGTCACGTCTTCCCCGGTATAACCGTCGCCCCGGGTCGCGCCCTGCATAAAGCGACCGTGGTCGTATACGAGACTGATCGCCAGGCCGTCGAATTTCGGCTCCGCCGCGTATTCGATCTCCTCTTTGCTCAAGCCCTCGCGAACCCGCCGATCGAACCCGATCACGTCTTCGTCGGTAAAGGCGTTGTTGAGCGAAAGCATCGGCGTGCGATGGGTTACTTGTGGAAACTCCTTGAGCGGCGTGCCGCCGACCCGGAGAGTCGGGGAGTCCGGCGTGAGAAGTTCCGGATGGGCCCTCTCCAGTTCAAGCAGCTCCCGGAACAACTTGTCGTACTCGGCATCCGGGATGGTCGGCGAGTCAAGCACGTAGTAGCGATAGTTGTGGGTCTCGATGTCGCGGCGAAGCGTTTCCGCGCGTCGGCGCGCCTTTTCCGCTCCCATCAGGAAAAAAGCCGCAGGGCGAGCGCCCCGCCGGGGACGATGCCGTGCGCCTCCATGCTCCTGTGTACCGCCTGAAGCCGCGCCCCGATGGCGTCGAATGCGGCAGGGCCCAGGGGCTGGCGATTGTCGTCGACGATGCGCGCGTTGAGCTCCCGCGCAAAGAATTGCACGGAATCGCGGAATTGAGCGAACACGCCCTGCGGCGTCCGCGGGACATCGAGCTCGAGCGTCACCCCGTGCGTCGAGAGCGATCTCAGGCCGTCGAAATTGAAGAGGCTCGGCTCGAGATTCGCAAGCGAGCAGATCACCCGCCCCGTCTCATCGCGCTGCCGGAATTTTCCGTCCGGTTCGTCGAGCTCGAACCCCGCCGCTTGCGCAAGTCCGCCCAGTCGCGTCCCGGAGAAGGCGGCCGCATCGCTTACGACATGGACGGCAAACCGGATATCGACTTCGCTGCAAAAGAGGTCGAGTTCCCTTGCCTTGGCCAAGGCGGACGCCGGATCCGGCACGGTCGCAAGAGCCCCGATCGAAGCGGCGGCGTTCTCGATCGCGGCTCCGAACGCGGCCACGTCCTCTTCACCCGCGGCGCCCCGGCGGTCTGCCAGCTGCATGCCCGATCGCAGCCGCGAGTAGCCGCGCTCGGGATTGAGCGGCTCCCAAGAGGCTGCTGTCTCATCGAAGCCCTCCCAACAGATCGATTTCGAGCAGTGCTCTAGCGCAGCGGCGGCCGCCCCGATCAAGGCTGCTCCGGAGACTTCCTCCGGGGTTTCGATCGGAACGATGAAGTCCAGAAACTCGGACAGAACCGGCCTCGAATCCCCGTCACTTTCCGGCTCCGCTTCGAAGGCCACGAGCACGGGCTCGACGCGCTCCGACCCTGACCAGGCAAGCGGGGTCCCTTGACCGGCGCCGCCCGAGCGCATCAGCACGTCCTCATGCCGCGAAGCAAAACCCGCCTCGGCCGCTCGCCGGTACCGGCGTTCCTGCCATTTGTTGTAGAGAAAAACGGCCGCGACGACCGCGGCGCCGACGCCCAGGAGGCCGAGCTGCAGTTCGCTCATGGTCAGGCAGCGGCGGGTTCTTCCCGCAGCTTCAACGCTTCCTCGATGTCCACTGCCACGACCCGCGACACGCCTCGCTCCTGCATGGTGACGCCGACCAGCTGGTGCGCCATTTCCATGGTGATCTTGTTGTGGCTGATGAACAGGAACTGGGTCTGCTGCGACATTTTCTCGACCAACTCGCAGAAGCGCTCGGTGTTGGCGTCGTCGAGCGGCGCGTCGACTTCGTCAAGCAGGCAGAACGGCGCAGGGTTCAGCTGAAAGAAGGAAAACACCAGGGCGATCGCAGTGAGCGCCTTTTCCCCGCCCGAGAGCAGGTGGATGGTGGTGTTCTTCTTGCCCGGGGGACGCCCCATGACCTGCACGCCGCAATCGAGAATTTCCTCGCCCGTCATGATGAGCTGGGCCTCGCCGCCGCCAAAGAGCGCCGGGAACATCTCGCCAAAGCCGCGATTCACCGTGTCAAACGTGGTTTGGAGCAAGGCTCGCGTTTCGCGGTCTATGCGCCGGATGGCATTCTCGAGGGTTTCCAGCGCGGCGGTGAGGTCGGCCGCCTGGGCGTCGAGAAACTGCTTGCGTTCCTGGTTTGCCGTAAGCTCCTCCAGCGCCGCCATGTTGATCGCGCCGAGCTCTGCGATGGCATTGGTGAGGCGCGTGATCTCGCCCTGCAGCGAAGCCGCCTTCTGGCCTTCTTTCAGTATCGCCGCCAAGGCGGTTTCATCGGCGCCCGCCTCGCGAAGCTGTTGCGCGAACTGCTCGCTCGCGATTCGCGCCGCCTGCTCTTTCAGCCGAAGGTCCGCGATGCGGTCGCGCAGCGGCTGGAGCTTGTGCTCGCAGGCAAGCCGCGCCTCTTCGGACGAGCGCAGCCCGTTGGCGATTTCCTCCTGGCGACTTCGTGCTCCGGCCAGGGTTTGCTCCCGAGCGACCCGCGTCTCGAGCCCACGTTGAAGCTGGGTCCGCAACACCTGGTCATCCACACCGGCCAGCTCGATCTGAAGCTGTTCAAGACTTCGATCGGCATGTTGCACATGCTCCAGTAATACTTTAGATGATCTTTCTATTTCATTGATTTTACTTATACAATCCTTTTCAGCATAACCCGCCTCCTGGACTTCGCGTTCCGCCTGCAACACGGCCTGGCGCTGCATTTCCAGATTCTGTTCTGCGCTGTTCTGGTCCGTCTGGATCAACTCCAGCTGACGGTAGAGCGCATCGATCTCGCTCTGGTGCCGTTCCAGGCCGGCTTCCGCAGCCGTCTGGGTGGCTTGTTCCTGGGCTTGCTGGGCCTTGATTTCACCGAGTTCTCCGTCGATCTGCCGGCTGCGCTCCTGGTAGCGCTCCTCTCCCTGAGTCAGCTTCAGGTTTTCCAGTTGACGCTCGTGATGGCGCTGTTTGAGCGCCGTTCCCGCCACCCGCAGCTTGGCGAGGCCTTCGTCGTGCTCGGCGAGCGAGCGCTCCAACGCGGAGAGTTCCCCGCGCTTTTTCTCGATCGAATCCTTGCGGCCGCGCGCCTCCACCTCCAATGATTCGATTTCGCGCTGCCGGGCAAGAATTCCGCTGTCCGCCGGATCGGGAGCGTGAAAGCTCACGCCGAAGCGGCTGAACTGGTGGCCCTCGCGGTTGATCAGCACCGCCTGGGGCGGCAATCCCATGCGGGTCATCAGCCGCGGCACGCCCTCCACCACGTAGTAGGGCGCAAGCCACGCCGCGATGACACCGCTCACCGCGGGTTCAGCGGCCTCGACGTAGTCGGCAAGCGGTTTCAGTCCCGGCTCAAGGGACAGCTTTGCATCGGTTCCAGGCAGAAAGGCGCTGACCCGTGCAGGAGGCGGGTCCTCGAGCAAGCGCTGCAGCACTTCCGGGTCGGACATCTCCATCGCATGCAGGCGCTCGCGCAAGGCCGATTCCACCGCCGTCTCCCAGCCGGCTTCGACACGAATTTTCTGCCACAGCCGCGGTTTTTCCGCCAGCTGATGCCGGCCGATCCAATCCTGGATCTTGCTGTTCTCCTCGACCTGATTCTGGATTTTTTGCAGCGTGAGCAACCTGCCTTCCAGGGCCGAAAGCTCGCGCTCGATCATCTGCAAACTGTCGACGCACGCGTGGAGCTGCCCGTCCAAGGCCTCCCGCGCAGCTTCGAGCTGGGCGAGCAGGGCTTCCTGGCGGGCGAGCTCGGCGCTGCTTTGCGCCAACTCCTGCGCGAGGTGCACCAGCAATTGGGCATCGGGTGCGACCAACTCGGCGCGCTCGGCGAGCAATCTTTCCTCGCGCTGCTCCAGCCCCTGCAGTGTCTTGCCGGCGTGTGCGAGGTGCGTCTGTTCCACCTGGAACGCCTGCTCGGCCTGGGCGATTCGCTCGCGCTCGCCCGCGATCCGTCCCTGGAGCAGGCGGGCCGCCTGCTCCGTTTGCGGCAGCTTGAGCTGCTCCTCGGCGAGTTTGCCTCTGGCTTGCTCCAGGGCGTCTTGCGACTCCCGGAGGCGCGCTTCACAGCCCCTGAGCGCCTCGCGCTGCTCGACCTCGCTCTGCCGCCCGGCATCGCGCTGCGCACGAAGTTGCGCGAGCTGCGCGTCGAGACGCTGCCGGGTATCGGCGACGAAGCGTATTTCGGTTTCAAGCCGGGAGACGTCGGCGTTGACGCCGTAGAGCTCCCCTTGGGCGGCGGAGAGCGCGTCCCCCGATGCGTAGTGCTCCGAGCGCGCCTGATCGAGATCGCGCTCGATTTCGCGCAGCCGAGAGGTCTCGGATTCCAGTTCAGTCGCGCTGCGCTCGATTTCGCGCGCATGGCGCTGCGCCTCGGCCTCCGCGTCGTTGCGGCGCAGGAGCCACAGCAGATTCTGCTTTTCCGCCCGATCGGTCGAAAGTTCGTTGTACCGCCGGGCGACTTCAGCCTGCTTCGCGAGCCGCTCGACCTGCGCCCCGAGTTCCTGGCGGATGTCGGCGAGGCGCGCGAGGTTGTCGCGGGTGTCGGCGAGCCGATGCTCGGTTTCGCGCCGCCGCTCCTTGTACTTGGACACTCCCGCCGCTTCCTCGAGAAACACGCGCAATTCCTCGGGTCTTGCCTCGATGATGCGCGAGATCATCCCCTGCTCGATGATGGCGTAGGCGCGGGGACCCAGGCCCGTGCCGAGAAAAATGTCCTGCACGTCGCGGCGGCGCACGTGGGTATTGTTGATGAAATAGGAGGATTCGCCGTCCCGCTGCAGCACGCGCTTCACCGAGATCTCGGCGTACTGGGACCATTGGCCCGCCGCCCTGCCGAGGCTGTTGTCGAAGAACAACTCGACGCTTGCCCGCGCCACGGGTTTGCGCAGCGACGAGCCGTTGAAGATCACGTCCTGCATCGAGTCGCCGCGCAAGGCCGAGGCGCGCGACTCCCCGAGAACCCACCGGACGGCGTCGATGATGTTCGACTTCCCGCACCCGTTCGGACCGACTACGCCGACCAGTTGCCCCGGAACGCTCACCGTGGACGGATCGACGAAGGACTTGAACCCGGCGAGCTTGATTTGAGTGAGCCGCACGCTAGCTGAAGACGCTGCAAATCCAGGTAAAAGAAAACCGGCCGTCAGCCGGATTCATCGTCGATAAAATGGAGCCCCTATAATACCATCTCCAACTTCGCACCCGGTCCCTGAATGCCGTCCAAGCCCAGCAAATTGCTTGAAAGTTTTCCGAACCCGAGCCCACGCCGCGACTATTTGATCCGGATGCAGATTCCGGAGTTCACCTGCCTGTGCCCGAGGACCGGGCAGCCGGACTTCGCGACCCTGTTCCTCGACTATGTGCCGGACCGCAAGTGCGTGGAATTGAAAAGCCTCAAGCTCTATATCTGGTCCTACAGAAATGAAGGGGCGTTTCACGAGGCCGTCACGAACCGGATTTGCGATGACCTCGTGGGGCTCCTCTCGCCGCGGTTCCTGCGCCTTGCCGCGCGGTTCTTTGTTCGCGGCGGGATTTTCACCAGCGTCATCGCCGAACACCGCGGGCCGGGCTGGAAGCCCGCGGCGGGATTCCAGCTTGCTCCGATCGATGAGCGGCAGAGCACGCGCTAAAGAGCAGGCACCATGAATCCCCGACTGCAGTCGCTGCAGCCCTACCCGTTCGAGAAATTGCGCGGTCTGTTCGAGGGCGTGACGCCGCACCCGGGGCTTGCGCACATCAGCCTGGGCATCGGCGAGCCGCGGCACCCGACGCCGGAGCTGATCAAGCGGGCATTGTCGGAAAATCTCGCGAAGCTCGCGGCCTACCCTCCCACGGCGGGCGGCGATGCGTTGCGCCAGGCGATCGCCGAGTGGCTGGTGCGTCGCTACGGCCTGCGTGCTATCGACTGGAAGACCGAGGTGCTGCCGGTCAACGGTTCGCGCGAGGCGCTGTTCGCCTTTGCGCAGACCGTCGTGGATCCGTCGCGCGGCGATGCCGTCGTGGCCTGCCCCAATCCCTTCTACCAGATTTACGAGGGCGCGGCGCTGCTCGCCGGCGCGCGCCCGCACTACGTGAACACCGTTTCCGAACGCGGATTCGCCGCCGACTATGCTTCGATTCCGGAGGAAGTCTGGTGCCGGACGCAGCTGCTCTACGTCTGCTCGCCGGGCAACCCGACCGGAAAGGTGCTGGGCCTTGCCGAGTGGAAGGAAATTTTCGCGCTGGCCGATCGCCATGGCTTCATCATTGCGTCGGACGAGTGCTATTCGGAGATCTATTTCGACGAAGCCGCGCCGCCGCTGGGAGCCCTTCAGGCGGCCGCGCGGCTGGGTCGCGGATTCGAGCGATTGGTGATGTTCTCCAGCCTGTCCAAGCGCTCGAACGTTCCGGGTATGCGCTCCGGCTTTGTCGCCGGCGACGCCGCTGTCCTCAAGGCATTCCTGCTCTACCGCACCTACCACGGCGGAGCCATGAGTCCGGCGGTGCAGGAGGCCAGCATCGCCGCCTGGCGCGACGAAGTCCATGTGCGGGAAAACCGCAGGAAATACGCCGAGAAATTTGCCCGAGTCGCGCCGCTCATGCAGACGGCGCTCGAAGTCGGGTTTCCCGATGCCGGTTTCTATCTGTGGGCCCGCACCCCCGCCGCCGATACCGATTTCGCCCGGCGCCTTTACGCCGAGCAGCACGTCACCGTGCTCCCCGGGAGTTTTCTCGCGCGTGAGTCGAGCGGGGTCAATCCGGGCACGAACTACGTGCGCATGGCGCTGGTGGCGGAAATCGACGAGTGTCTCGAGGCGGCGCGGCGTGTCGTAGAATTCGCGAGGAACCTTTGAACGGGACGACGGTGCAGGAACTGCAGGACACCATCGAGCGGGCGTGGGAAGACCGCGCCAAGCTTTTCGCCGGCTCCGCACCGGCGAAGATCGGCGAAGCGGTCGCACAAGTACTCGACGAGCTCGACAAAGGCCGGCTGCGGGTGGCGGAAAAGGTGTCGGGGGCCTGGCGCACGCACCAGTGGATCAAGAAAGCAGTGTTGCTTTCGTTTCGGCTCGAGGACAACCAGCTGTTGCGCGCCGGCTCGCTGCAGTTCTATGACAAGGTACCGACGAAATTCGAACGCTATGATCGCGAGCAGTTCGAGCGCGGCGGATTCCGCGTGGTGCCGCCCGCCGTGGCGCGCCGCGGTGCCTACATCGCGAAGAACGTTGTGCTGATGCCTTCCTTTGTCAATATCGGTGCCTATATAGACGAGGGCACCATGGTCGATACCTGGGCCACGGTCGGTTCCTGCGCTCAGATAGGAAAAAACGTGCATCTGTCCGGCGGAGTCGGCATCGGCGGGGTGCTCGAGCCCCTGCAGGCGAGTCCGACGGTCATCGAAGACAATTGCTTCGTCGGCGCGCGCTCCGAAATCGTCGAAGGCGTCATCGTCGAGGAAAATTCGGTGATCTCCATGGGCGTGTTCATCGGGGCGAGCACGCGCATTTACGACCGGGCCAGCGGAAAAATTCTCTACGGACGGGTTCCGGCGGGGGCGGTGGTGGTGCCCGGCACCCTGCCCTCCGCGGACGGAAAATACGGCCTATACTGTGCGGTGATCGTGAAACAGGTCGACGCCAAGACCCGCGCAAAGACCGGCATCAACGAGCTGTTGCGCGGCGAGTAGCAGCCTGCCGCGCCTCGAGGGGATGACAATGTCCGCGATGAAGCGATTGTTCCAGCTGATGGCCGATAAGAAGGCCTCCGACATCTTCCTGTCGGTCGGCTCCCCCATCAATATCAAGATCAACGGCGTGGCCATGCCCATCAACCAGCAGATAATGGATGGCAACACCGTCCGCGGCCTGCTCTACGAGGTGATCGACGAAAAGCAGAAGAAGGAGTACGAGGACACGCTCGAGCTGAACACTGCATACACGTTGCAGGGCGTGGGCAGCTTTCGTATCAGCGGCTTCCGGCAGAAAGGCTCGCCCGCCGTGGTGGTGCGCTACATTCCCGGCACCATCCCGCCGCTCGACACGCTCGGGCTGCCGCCGGTGCTCAAGGACATCATCCTGGAAAAACGCGGCCTGATCCTGATGGTGGGCGCGACCGGATCGGGGAAATCGACGACTCTTGCGGCCATGCTCGACTTCCGCAACGGACAGAAGACCGGACACATCTTCACGCTCGAAGACCCGGTGGAGTTCATTTTCCAGAACAAGAAGTCGATCGTGAACCAGCGCGAGGTCGGAACCGACACCCTGGATATGAAGGTGGGACTGAAGAATGCCCTGCGCCAGGCGCCGGATTGCATCCTCATCGGCGAGGTGCGAGACAGGGAGAACATGACTGCGGCGATCCAGTACGCCCAGTCCGGACACCTGTGCCTCGCCACGCTGCACGCCAACAACAGCTACCACGCCATGAACCGCATCATCAGCTTCTACCCGCTGGAGACCCGGCCGGCGCTGCTGCAGGATCTCTCCGCGACGCTCAAGTGCGTCATATCGCAGCGCCTCGTCAAAAACGTGAAGGGCACTCAATCCGCGGCGGTCGAAGTCATGCTGAACAGCCGCTACATGGCCGAGTTGATCGAAAAGGGCGAGATCAGCGAAATGAAAGAGGCCGTGGAAAAAGCGCTGACCCCCGGTTCGCAGACCTTCGAGCAATCGCTGTTCAAAATGATCAAGGACGGCCTCATCACCCAGGACGAGGGGCTTTCCAACGCGGACTCCGCGAACAATCTGCTCTGGCTCATCAACAACACCGCGGCCGGCGCCGATTTTGCGGCGGGCAAGGATCGAGGTCCGGGGGCCAAACCCGCGGCGGCGCTCACCAGCAGTGCTCCGTTCAGCGAATTCAAGCTCGACGAAACGGAGCGCGCATAGCATTGATGCCCGCCGTCAGGACCCATCCGATTCCGCTCGGCTGGGCCGGTTCCACCGAAGATCACCATGCCGGCCGCTGAACCGGCCGCGACGCTCCAGCTTGCCCGCGAGCTGATCGCGCGCCGCTCGGTCACTCCCGAAGACGGCGGCTGCCAGGAATTCCTCGCCGAGCGTCTTGCTCGGGTCGGATTTGCAATCGAGCCGGTCCGGCGCGGCGAGGTGAGGAATCTCTGGGCCCGACGAGGCGATGCCCGCCCCTTGGTGTGCTTCGTCGGCCACACCGACGTGGTGCCGCCTGGCCCGCTCGACAAATGGCACACCGATCCCTTTGCGCCGACCGAGCGCGAAGGGAAGCTCTTCGGACGGGGCGCAGCCGACATGAAGACTTCGATCGCCGCGTTCGTTGTGGCCGTCGAGCACTTCGTCGCGAAGCACCCTTCCCACAAGGGGTCGATCGCCCTCCTGATCACTTCCGACGAGGAGGGCCCCGCCGTAGACGGAACTTCGAAGGTGGTCGAACTGCTCAAGAGCCGCGGCGAGCGCATCGATTACTGCCTCGTCGGCGAGCCGACCTGCGTCTCAGAGCTGGGCGACACAATCAAGAACGGCCGTAGGGGCTCGCTTTCAGGCACATTGCGCGTCAAGGGCGTGCAGGGTCACATCGCGTATCCGCATCTGGCGAAAAACCCCGTTCATCTCGCTGCCCCCGCGCTCGCCGAGCTCGCCGCAACCGAATGGGACCGGGGCAACGAATACTTTCCGCCGACCACCTGGCAGATCTCGAATATCCATGGCGGCACCGGGGCGACCAACATCATCCCCGGCGAGGTAGAGGTGATGTTCAATTTTCGCTTTTCCACGGCGAGCTCGACCGAAGGGCTCAAGCGCCGCGTCGGCTCCGTGCTTGACCGCCACGGCCTCGACTACGAACTCGAGTGGTCGCTCTCCGGCGTGCCTTACCTCACGCCGCGCGGCAAGCTGGTCGAGACCTTGAGCGCCGCGATCCGGGAAGTCACCGGCGCCACGCCCGACATCAGCACCACGGGCGGTACATCCGACGGCCGCTTCATCGCCGAGCTCTGTCCCGAAGTAGTCGAGTTCGGGCCGGTGACGGCCTCAATCCACAAGCTGAACGAGCACGTCGATCTCGCCGCGATCGAGCCGCTGCGCGAGATCTATCTGCGCGTGCTCGCGCGGCTTCTCGCGCCCTGACCCGCACCTCCGCCCGAATCGATGCACCGCCTTCGGCGGTGCTGCGCGACTGGCTGTCCTACGCGGAACGGCGCTTCCGGGCGGCCCGCCTCCGGTTCGGCCACGGAACGCACAGCGCGCGAGACGAAGCGGCGTGGCTGCTCACCAGCGTCCTCGGCTTGCCCCACGAAGGGCTCGCGCGATCGCTTGCGTATGAGCTGACGGCGCGGAAACGCCGCAGTGCCGCACGGCTGATCGAGGAGCGCGTCCGCACGCGCCGCCCGCTCGCCTATCTCTTGAAGGAAGCCTGGCTGGGAGAGCATCGGTTCTACGTTGACGGGCGCGTCATCGTGCCGCGCTCTTTCATCGCCGAGCTGCTGCGTGACCGGCTCGCCCCCTGGATCTCGCGCCCGATGCAAGTGAGCCGGGCGCTCGACCTGTGCACCGGATCGGGCTGTCTGGCGGTATTGCTCGCCTTGGCCTTTCCCCACGCTACGGTGGACGCAATCGATATTTCGCGATCGGCGCTCGCCGTCGCGCGCCGGAATCTGCGGGCCTACCGTCTCGGCCGGCGCGTCAGGCTTGCGCGGGCGGATTTGTTCACCGGCATGAAGCCGGCGCAATACGACCTCATCGTCGCCAATCCGCCCTACGTCGGAGCCGCAGCCATGCGGCGCCTTCCGATCGAATACCGAAGGGAACCGCGGCTCGCGCTCGACGGCGGGCGGGACGGTCTGGAATTCGTGCGCAGGATCTTGCTCGCCGCAACGGATTTTCTGCGGCCGCGCGGGCTGCTCGTCGTGGAGATCGGCCACAATCGCCGCAGGCTGGAGCGGGCCTTCCCGCGGCTTCCGTTCGTCTGGCCTGAGACCAGCGCCGGCTACGACTGCGTATTTGTCTTGAGCCGCGAGGATCTGCCGGGATCGGCTTTACAATAAGCCTCCATGCCGATTGACAGACTGTCTGCCGCCGCCCTGGCTCTTGCCGCCCTCGCAGCCGGCCCGGTCCTGGCGCAACAAAACTATCCAAGCCGCACGATCACCATCATCGCTCCCTTCTCGCCGGGAACAGGCATCGATATTCTCGCGCGCACCTGCGGGCAGAAGTTGAGCGAGCGCTGGGGCGTTCCGGTAATCGTCGACAACAAACCGGGCGCAAGCGGCAACATCGGCACCGAGCTCGCCGCCCAGGCTGCCGGTGACGGCTATACGCTGATGATGACCGCGACCACCTTCGCGCTGAATCCGGCGCTCAGCAAAAAAGCTCGCTACGACCCTTTGAAAAGCTTCGCCCCGGTGAGCCTGGTGGCGACCGGCGTTCTTTCATTCGCGGTCAGCGCAAAAACATCTGCCGCAACCATGGCCGAATTCGTCGCGCTCGCCAAATCGAATGCCGGGAAGCTCAACTACGCTTCCTCAGGCAACGGCACGCCGCAGCACCTCACCATGGAGCTGTTCAAGCTCACCGCCGGCGTGGACGTGACGCACGTTCCCTACAAGGGCGCGGCAGAAGCCACAAGGGATCTTGCCGGAGGATATGTCGATGCCATGATCCTGCCGGTGCACACGGTCGCGCCTCTGGTGCATGCGGGCAAGGTCCGGCTGCTCGCCGTACTGAGCGATGAACGCTCCGCCGTATTCCCGGCCGTCCCGACCCTGAAGGAAGCCGGTTACCCCGAGGTCGAGTCGAGCGTCTGGTACGGGTTGATGGCGCCCGCGTCGACGCCTGCGGATGTGGTGCGCAAGCTCAACGGCGAAATCAGCGCCATTCTCATTCTGGCGGACGTGAAGGAAATCCTCGCCAGGCAGGGACTGATTCCCGTCGGAGGCCCGCCGGAGCGCCTCTCCGAACTCGTCAAGTCTGAGCTTGACCGCTGGCGGCGCGTCATCGCGGAGGCCAGGATTCGCGCGGACTGAGGAAGGAAGCCATGAACGATCCCGCCCCCGTGAAGATCTGGAACGACTACGAGCGCCCGCATCAAGACTTGCGCGAATTCCTTTCCCGCATCGAACGCTCGGGCGAGCTTCTGAGGGTTCCGGGCGCTCACTGGAACCTGGAGATGGGCACGCTCGCCGAGGCGGTAAACGAGCGTTCCAGTCCACCGGCGGTGCTGTTCCAGGATGTTCCCGGGTATCCGCAGGGCTTCCGCGTGCTGTCCGGGTCGACCAATTCGATGAAGCGGCTCGCGATCACGCTGGGCTTTCCGGTTCCGGCGCACCCCCTCGACGTGGTTCGCGCGTACCGCGATCGCATGAAGAGCCACCGCCCCATTCCGCCTCGCGTCGTGAAGCGCGGCCCGGTGGTTGAAAATGTCCTGCGCGACGGCGAAGTCGACGTGCTCAAGTTTCCGGTGCCGTTCCTGCACGAGCTGGACGGCGGCCGCTACATCGGCACTGACGACCTCGTGATCATGCGCGACCCGGAGGAAAACTGGGTCAACTGCGGCACCTACCGGGTGATGGTGCACGACGCGAAGCGCGTCGGCGTCTGGATGTCCCCGGGCAAGCACGGCCGCCAGATCCGCGAGAAGTATTTCAAACAGGGAAAGTCCTGTCCGGTACTCGTGTCCTGCGGCCACGATCCTTTGCTCTTTCTCGCCGGCGGCAACGAGCTGCGCTTCGGCCTGTCCGAATACGACTACGCGGGTGGGCACCGCGGCGAGCCGTTCGAAGTGATTGATAGCGAGCTCCATCACCTGCCCATGCCCGCCCACGCGGAGATCGTTCTCGAAGGAGAAATGGTCCCCGGCGATGTAGCCCCGGAAGGGCCGTTCGGGGAGTTCACCGGCTATTACGCAGGAGGCAAGAGCGAACAGCCGGTGATTCGCGTCCAGCGCATCTATCATCGCAACGACCCGATCCTGACCATGGCCACGCCGATGCGCCCGCCGTCGGATTTCTCCTACAGCAAATGCGTGATGAAGTCCGGGATGATCTGGGACGAGGTCGAGCGCGCGGGGTTGGGCGGCGTGAAAGGCGTCTGGTGCCATGAAGCGGGCGGCGCTCGGATGTTCAACGTCATCGCCATCAAACAGGCCTACGCCGGCCACGCCAAGCAGGCCGCGATGGCCGCGGCGAGCTGCCAATCCGGTTCCTATTTCGGCCGGTTCGTCGTCGTGGTCGACGAGGACATCGATCCCACGAATCTGTTCGACGTGCTGTGGGCGATGTGCACGCGCTGCGATCCCGCGGAGGACATCGATATCATCCGCAAGATGTGGAGCGGCCCCCTGGATCCGCGCATTCCGCGCGGGGCGACCTGGAACTCGCGCGCGGTGATCGATGCGTGTCGTCCGTTCGAGATGCTGAAGGACTTTCCCCCGGTGGCGCGCGCCAGTCCCGAGCTTCGCCGCACCGTGGAGGCGAAGTTCCAGGAGATTCTCTCGAAGCTGTAGCTAGCTGTTGAAGGACGCGTGATGCCCATTTGCCTGTCATCCTGAGCGACGCGAAGGATCTGCTTTTCTTGAAGATTAGGCTACTTACGAAAAGCGGATTCTTCATCGTATAATGCGAGCTCTTCGCCAGTGGTGGCCGTAGCTCAGCTGGTAGAGTCCCGGATTGTGATTCCGGTTGTCGTGGGTTCGAGTCCCATCGGCCACCCCACCCCCCACCATGTCGATCAAACCCAAAGGACTCATCGCGATCGGCTTCCTCGCCATGATGGCCGGCGAAGCGGCGGCGCAAGCAGGGGCCCGGCCATCGGAGCGAGCCCGATACCCGGGGACGCGCCTGCCAATGCGGCGGTCGCCGCCGTGACCGTGGCAGCGGCGGCCGCACTCGGCATGTCGCTGTCTTCGCATACAACCTCGAATCACCTGTGACGACGCGCACCTGAGTCGCTCAGTGGCGCTGATACTGCGTAGCGCCGAACAGGATCTCGCGCGCTTTCGGATCGTACTGACCCGGAGGCGTGGTCTGAACGTCGGCGAGAACTTCCAGAGCGCGCTGAACCGCGGGGCGCGCGGCAATTCCGTCGAACCACTTCTTCACCTTGGGGAATTCCGCCCAGTCGATGCCGTTTCGTTCGCTCGCGCGTAACCACGGAAAAATCGAAATGTCCGCGATCGAGTACGCCGCGCCTGCAAAGTACGGCGCCTCCGAAAGTCGCTTCTCCATCACGCCGTGCAGCCGCCTGACCTCGTTCGTATAGCGGTTGACGGCGTACTCGATGCGTTCGGGCACGGCGTTGCTGCGGAAATGGCCGGCCTGCCCCATCATCGGACCGACCGAACCCATCTGGAACATCAGCCACTGCAGCGCGACGTACTTTCCGCGATCGTCGCGGGGCAGCAGCTTCCCTGTCTTTCCCGCCAAATATACGAGGATCGCCCCGGACTCGAAAACCGTGATCGGCTTTCCGTCCGGCCCGTTGCGGTCCACGATCGCAGGGATCTTGTTGTTCGGGCTGATTTTCAGGAACTCCGGTTTGAACTGCTCGCCGGTGCGGATGTTGACCGGCCGAACCTCGTACTCGAGCCCGGTTTCCTCGAGCATGATGTGGATCTTGTGCCCATTGGGCGTGGGCCAGGTATAGACGTCGATCATTTCTATATTCCCCTTGTCTTGGTTGGCTTGGGATGGAACGGTGGTGCGCCCGGCGGGAATCGAACCCACAACCCCCAGCTTAGAAGGCTGGTGCTCTATCCAGTTTGAGCTACGGGCACGGGCAAAAACACACTGCGGCCGCGTCAGCGCTGGCCGCAAAATCTGGTCGGGGTGGAGAGATTCGAACTCCCGACATCTTGCTCCCAAAGCAAGCGCGCTACCAGGCTGCGCTACACCCCGCGGGTGTGGCATCTTACGCCTGCGTGCCCGGAGCGGTCAACGCGGGGAGAACGAAGATTGCGGGAGAAAATTCACTTGCCCGCCCTTTCCATTTCTGGTATCAGTGCCTCTCTTGCAACGCGGAGATTGCGATTTGGAGCTCCTCCAGAAATCCTACCCGCCCTACCTGCCGAAAAAGGGTGAGGAGTACATGAATCCCGGGCAGCGCGCGCATTTCAGGAAAGTCCTCGAGGCGCTGAAGGTGGATCTGTCGCAGGATATCGATCGAACCGTCCACGCGATGCAGGAGGACGCGACCGTGTTTGCCGATCCCAACGATCGCGCCAGCCAGGAATCCGACATCGCCCTCGAGCTGCGCAACCGCGACCGCGAGCGCAAGCTCATCAAGAAGATCGACGAGACCATCGCGCGCATCGACAAGGACGACTACGGCTACTGCGAGAACTGCGGCGTCGAGATCGGCCTGAAGAGGCTGGAGGTCCGGCCTACTGCGACCTTGTGCATCGACTGCAAGACGCTCGAAGAGCTTAGAGAGAAGCAGGTCGCAAGGTGACCGGCTGACGGCGAAGCCGTCCAGCCGGTCGTCCTGAGGAGCGAAGCGGCGAAGGATCCGCTTTTCTGACCGGAAATCCTCGGAAAAAAAAGGGCGCCCTCGGCGCCCTTTTTCGTTTTGCGGCGTGGTTCTTCAGGATTGCGTCGCCGCGGCGGCCTCTTTGACCGCTTTCATGCTGAGGCGCACCCGGCCCTTCTCGTCGGCCTCGAGCACCTTTACTTTGACCTGCTGGCCTTCCTTCAAGTAGTCGGATACGTTGTTGACGCGCTCGTTGGCAATCTGCGAAATGTGCAGAAGACCGTCCTTGCCCGGCAGCAGCTGCACGATCGCGCCGAAGTCAAGCAACTTGAGCACCGTACCGTCGTACACGCGCCCCACCTCGACGTCAGCGGTAATGTCCTCGATCCGTTTCTTCGCCGCCTGGCCGCCTTCCGACGAAACACACGCAATGGAAATGGTGCCGTCGTCGGCAATTTCGATCGTGGTGCCGGTCTCCTCCTGCAAGCCGCGGATCACCACTCCTCCCTTGCCGATCACGTCGCGGATCTTCTCGGGATTGATCTTGATCTTGATGATGCGCGGGGCGTAGCTCGAAATCTCGGCGCGCGATCCCTCCAGCGCCTGCTTCATGAAGCCGAGGATGTGCATGCGGCCTTCGCGCGCCTGGGCGAGCGCGACCTGCATGATCTCCTTGGTGATGCCCTCGATCTTGATGTCCATCTGCAGCGCGGTGATACCCCGCTCGCTTCCCGCCACCTTGAAGTCCATGTCGCCGAGGTGGTCCTCGTCGCCCAGGATATCGGTGAGAACGGAGAAGCGCTTTCCTTCCTTGATGAGCCCCATGGCGATCCCTGCAACATGGGCTTTCATCGGGACCCCTGCGTCCATGAGCGCGAGGCTTGCGCCGCAAACCGAGGCCATGGAGGACGAGCCGTTCGACTCGGTGATCTCGGACACGACGCGCATCGAATACGCGAATTCCTCAGGCGGCGGCAGAACCGCCACGAGCGCGCGTTTCGCCAGCCGTCCGTGGCCTATTTCGCGGCGCTTGGGCGAGCCCATGCGACCGGTCTCGCCGGTGGCGTAAGGCGGCATGTTGTAATGGAGCATGAAGCGCTCCTTGTACTCGCCCATCAGCGCGTCGATGATTTGTTCGTCGCGGCCGGTCCCGAGCGTCGCCACCACCAGTGCTTGCGTTTCGCCGCGGGTAAAGAGCGCCGAGCCGTGCGTGCGGGGCAGCGCGCCCACGCGAACGCTGATCGGGCGAACCGTGCGGGTGTCGCGGCCGTCGATGCGCGGCTCACCGTCCAGGATCTGGTTGCGGACGATTCGCGACTCGAGCTCGAAGCATATTTCCTTCACCCCGTTCGCGTCGGGCCCGCCTTCCTTGCCCACGCCGACCTCTTCGAATGCGCGCCTCCAGATGCCGTCTATCGCCTCGGAACGCGCCTGCTTCTGACGCAACGCGAACGCCGTCCGCAGCTCGCTTTCGGCCAGGTCCTTGATACGGCTTGCGAGCGCCGGGTCCCTCTCTTTGGGTTTCCAGTCCCAGGCGGGCTTTGCGGCTTCGTCAGCCAGTTCGTGAATCGCCTGGATGGCCGCTTTCATCTGCTCGTGGCCGAAAACAACCGAACCGAGCATGATGTCCTCGGCGAGTTCGTGCGCCTCCGATTCCACCATCAGCACGGCGTGCTCGGTGCCCGCGACCACGAGGTTGAGCTGGCTTTCCTTGAGTTGTGTCGCTGTCGGGTTGAGCACGTACTGGCCGGCGACGTAGCCGACACGCGCCGCTCCGATCGGCCCCTTGAACGGGATGCCCGAAAGCGTCAGCGCCGCCGAGACCCCGATCAAAGCCGGAATGTCGGGATCGACTTCGGGATTGCATGACAACACCTGCGCAACCACCTGTACCTCATTGTAAAACCCGTCCGGAAACAACGGACGGATGGGCCGATCGATCAGCCGGGAGGTCAGTGTCTCCTTTTCCGAAGGTCTGCCTTCGCGCTTGAAAAAACCGCCCGGAATCTTGCCCGCAGCGTAGGTCTTCTCGACGTAGTCGCAGGTGAGCGGCAGGAAGTCCTGGGCTGCTTTCGCCTGCCTCGCTGCGACCACCGTGCAGAGCACGACGGTGCCGTCCATGTTGACCACGACCGCTCCGTGCGCCTGGCGCGCCATTTCTCCGGTTTCCAGTGTCACTTCGTACGCGCCGTAGGTGAAGGTCTTCCTGATGGGGGTCAGTTGCATCATGGTTTTCTCGATCGGTTGACGGAACTCGGGCGCACTGCCCGGTTATTTTGGCGAGGCCGGAGCCGACGCAGGGGTGCCGGGCCGGCTCTGGAAATCAAAACGCCCATCGGGATCCATGGGCACCGAGGAAATCACTTGCGCAGTCCAAGTTGCTCGATCAGCTGGTGATATTTCCCGTTGTTCTTTCGTTTGAGGTAGTCGAGTATCTTGCGACGCTGGTTTACCATCTTCAGCAAGCCTCGCCGCGAATGATGGTCCTTGACGTGCGTCTTGAAGTGGTCGGTCAGCCCGTTTATCCGGGCCGTAAGCAAGGCGGCCTGCACTTCCGGGGAACCGGTATCGCCCGCCGCGCGCTGGTGCTGCTGGACGATTTGCGCCTTTTCCGTAACGCTGACCCGCATGCTCTTATCTCTTCGCGAAAGGGCGGCATTTTACCTTGAAATCAGCGCCTTCAACAAGCTGTTTTGGGTCGAAACCGCTTCAGTGGAGGGCGAGCAGCCGCTTCGGCTGCAAGGTCCCGCCTGCGTCCGCTTGCCCCGTGCCCAGGAACATCCCGTCCTCGCCGAAGACGGCGACGCTGCCGATTGCGGAATCCACTGGAATCGCCCGCCCCTGCCGGAACTTCGCCGCGAGGGGCGCTTCGAGCGTCAGGCGCGGCCAGGATTGGAGCAAGGCTTCCAGGGGCAGGAGCCGGCCGCGTCGTTCCGCAGGCGAAATCGCCTCGAGCGCTTCCAGCCTGATCGACTGCCCCAGCGCGAACGGGCCCACGGCGGTGCGCTCCAGCGCCGCGAGATGCGCGCCGCAACCGAGCTCCGCGCCGATATCCTCGGCCAGCACTCGAATGTAGGTGCCCTTGCTGCACTCGACGAACAAGCCGACCGTATCCCCTTCGAACTTCTCCAGCTCGAGCCGGCGGATCGCGACGCGCCGCGCGGTGCGTGCAATGTGCTCGCCGCGGCGGGCGTACTCGTACAAAGGCCGGCCCCGATGCTTGATCGCGGCGTAGCGAGGGGGCAGCTGCTCGATCTCGCCCCGATAATGCTCCAATGCGGCGAGCAGCTCGTTGCGGGTCACTTTGACTTCGGCGCGCGAAAGCACCGGACCCTCGGCATCGCCGGTCTCGGTGCGCACGCCGAGCTTGAGGAGCGCGCGATAGCTCTTGTCCGCATCGAGGATCCCGCCGGAAAACTTGGTCGCCTCGCCCAGCGCAATCACGAGCAAGCCGCTTGCCAAGGGGTCGAGCGTCCCGGTATGGCCGGCGCGCCTTGCGCCCAGGAGGCGCTTCGCTCTTTGCAGCACGGCGTTCGAGCTCGGTCCGACCGGCTTGTCGATGAGCAGTACCCCGCTGACCGCCTCCGGCAGCGCGTCGCTCCCGGACATGGGCCTATTCGGCCTTCTTGCCGGTGACCGCGGCGTCGATCAGCTGCGACAGGCGCACGCCGCGCTCGACCGAAGCGTCGTGACGAAAGTGCAGCTCGGGGGTCACGCGCAGTTTGATCCGCTTGCCGAGCTGGGTGCGCAGGAATCCTGCCGCGTGCCGGAGCCCCGCCTCGGTTCGGCTCAAGGACTTCGCGTCTCCCAACGTGGTAAAGAAAACCTTCGCGTAGGCCAGATCCGGGGACACCTCGACCCCGGTAAGCGTGATCATGCCGACGCGCGGATCCATGAGCTCGGCGCGCAGCAGTTCGGACAGCTCACGCTGGATCTGATCGGCGACGCGGCTCTGGCGTTGCTGGTTTGCCATGGGGTCATCGAATGCTCAAGCGAAGCGATCGGCCGTCCGAAAGCAGATTCTTCGTCGCGCTGTGCGCTCCTCAGGATGGCTCGGACACTACAGTGTCCGAGCCACTTCCTGGACTTCGTAGATTTCGAACTGGTCGCCGACCTTGAGGTCGTTGAAGTTCTTCACCGACATGCCGCACTCGAAGCCCGCCTTCACCTCGCGCGCGTCGTCCTTGAAGCGCTTGAGGGAGTCGATCTCGCCCGTGTGGACGACCACGTTGTCGCGCAAGACCCTGACCAACGCGTTGCGGCGCACCAGGCCTTCGAGCACCATGCAACCGGCCACCGCGCCGACCTTGGAGATCTTGAATACCTGGCGCACGTCGACCAGGCCGAGTATGGCTTCTTTTTTCTCCGGCGCGAGCATGCCCGAGAGCGCCGCCTTCACTTCGTCGACGGCATCGTAGATGATGTTGTAGTAGCGCACGTCCACTCCCGAGGCCTCGGCCGCCTTGCGCGCAATCGTATCGGCACGGGTATTGAACCCGATGATCACGGCCTTGGAGGCGAGCGCCAGATTCACATCGGACTCGGTGATCGCGCCTACGGCGCTGTGCACCACATTGACCTTGACCTCGTCGGTTGAAAGCCCGCCGAGCGCATGGACGAGGGCTTCCTGAGAGCCCTGCACGTCGGCCTTGATGAGCAGCGCGAGCACCCTCGCTTCGCCCTCGCCTATCTGCTCGAACAGGTTCTCAAGTTTGGCGGCCTGTTTCTTCGCGAGCTTCACGTCGCGGAACTTGCCTTGGCGGAACAGAGCGATCTCGCGCGCCTTGCGCTCGTCCCCGAGCGCCATCACGTCCTCGCCTGCTTGAGGCACGTCCGACAGGCCCTGGATCTCGACCGGAATCGAAGGCCCGGCCTCGTGAACCGCGCTCCCGCTCTCGTCGAGCATGGCGCGAACCCGGCCAAAGCAGCTCCCGGCGAGCACGATGTCGCCGCGCCGGAGCGTTCCGGATTGCACCAGCACCGTGGCCACCGGTCCGCGGCCCTTGTCGAGGCGCGCCTCGATCACGAGGCCTTTGGCCAGCGTGTCCACCGGAGCTTTCAGTTCCAGTACTTCGGCCTGCAGCAGCACCTGTTCCAGCAGCGTATCGATACCGGCGCCGGTTTTCGCCGACACCGGAACGAACGGCGAATCTCCGCCGTATTCCTCGGGTACCACGGTCTGCGCCACCAGCTCCTGCTTGACCTTTTCCAGGTTCGCCTCGTGCTTGTCGATCTTGTTGATCGCCACCACGATGGGGACTTCGGCCGCCTTGGCGTGATGGATCGCCTCGATCGTCTGCGGCATCACGCCGTCGTCCGCCGCGACCACCAGCACGACGATGTCGGTCGCTTTTGCACCGCGCGCGCGCATCGCCGTAAAGGCCTCGTGGCCCGGCGTATCGAGGAACGTGACCATGCCGCGCGGCGTCTGCACGTGGTAGGCGCCGATATGCTGGGTGATGCCGCCCGCTTCGCCCGAGGCGACCTTGGTGCGGCGGATGTAATCGAGCAGCGACGTTTTCCCGTGGTCGACGTGCCCCATCACCGTGACCACGGGCGCGCGCGGCTTCAACTCGGCCTCCTCGTGGTGTTCGGGCACGTCGGCGAGCAGGGATTCCGGATCGTCCAGCTTTGCCGCCCGGGCCGTATGGCCCATGTCGGTCACGACGATCATCGCGGTTTCCTGGTCGAGCACCTGGTTGATCGTCACCATGTTGCCCAGTTTCATCAGCACCTTGATGACTTCGGCGGCCTTGACCGACATCTTGTGGGCGAGATCGCCTACGGAAATGGTCTCCGGCACCATGACCTCGCGCACGACCGGCTCGGTGGGCGCGCTGAACTGCTGCACGCTGTCGGCGGCCGGTGCGGCCGCGGTCCTGTGCCTCGAGCCCTTGGGCGTATGCCAGCCGGAGGCCCCCTGGACGTCGCCGCGCGTCTTGATCGTGCGGCGCTTGACGCCTTCGTCCTTCCAGACCTTGATTTCCTTCGCCTTCTTCGCCCCTTTCTTTTCGGCCCCCGGTGCAACCTTCGGCTTGTGCAGCGTGGTGTCGGAGGCGGGAGCAGAAGCGGGAGCCGGCGCCTGCGTCTTCACTTCGCTCGGCTTGACCTCGGCCTGCTTGCGCTCGCGCTCCTGTTTCTCTGCCACGTCCGCGGCCTGCCGCGTCGCCAACTCCTCGTGCCGGCGCTGCTCCTCCTCGCGGAGCTCCGCTTCGCGAGTGTCTACAGCCGCCCCGGACGGACCGGGCGCTTCCGCGGGCGCACCCGGCTCCGCATCACGCTTGACGAAGATGCGCTTCTTCTTGACTTCGACCTGGATGGTGCGCGCCTTGCCGCTCGCATCCGATTTCTTGATGATCTCGGAGGTCTGCTTGCGCGTCAGGGTGATCTTGTTCTTGGGTTCCGATGAGCCGTGCGACTTGCGCAGGTATTCCAGGAGCCGGGTCTTGTCCTGATCCGAAAGAACGTCTTCGGCAACCTGCTTGTGCACGCCCGCGGCCCGGAGCTGCTCGAGCAACTGCGATGGCGGCACTTTCAGCTCGCCGGCGAATTGGGCAACGCTCGTCTGGGCCATGGGCCGGTCTTACTCCTGGGCAAACCAGTGTTCACGAGCCTTCATGATCAGGCTCTTGGCGCGCTCGGCGTCGACTCCCGCCATCTCCACGAGGTCGTCCGTGGCGAGGTCGGCCAGGTCGTCGCGAGTCTTCACCCCGGACCGGGCAAGCTTCGTCGCCAGGTCTTTGTCCATTCCCTCCAGGCCAAGCAGCGCCGGATCGAGGTTTTCCGCCTGTTCCTCGCTCGCGATGGCCAGCACCAGGAGCGCGTCGCGCGCGCGGTTGCGCAGCTCGTTGACCGTGGCCTCGTCGAAACCTTCGATCTCCATCATCTCGTTGATGGGCACGTATGCCACCTCCTCCAGGGTCGAGAAGCCTTCCTGGATGAGCGTGTTCGCGACTTCCTCGTCGACGTCCAGGCGCTCCATGAAAATCTTTCTTACCGAGGAAGCTTCCTCCTCGTTCTTCTTCTGCGACTCCGCCTCGGTCATGAGATTGATCGTCCAGCCGGTCAGCTCCGAGGCCAGTCTCACGTTTTGTCCGCTTCGACCGATTGCGATGGCGAGGTTCTCCTCGTCCACCACCACGTCCATGGCGTGCTTGTCCTCATCCACGAGGATCGAGGAGACCTCCGCCGGAGCGAGCGCGCCGATCACGAACTGCGCCGGGTCCTCCGACCACAGCACGATGTCCACGCGCTCGCCCGCGAGTTCCTGCGTGACCGCCTGCACCCGCGCCCCGCGCATGCCGACGCAGGTGCCGATCGGGTCGATGCGCTTGTCCCGGGAATGCACGCCAATCTTCGCGCGGATGCCCGGGTCGCGCGCGGCCGACTTGATCTCGAGCAGTCCTTCCTCGATTTCGGGGACTTCGAGCCGGAACAGCTCCATGATGAATTCGGGCGCGGTGCGCGAGAGCACCAGCTGCGGCCCGCGCACATTGCGGTCGATGCGCATGACAAAGGCGCGCACGCGGTCACCCACCCGCAAATTCTCCTTGGGGATCATCTGGTCGCGCGGCAGCACCGCCTCGACGCGCCCGATCTCGATGATCGCGTTGCCGCGCTCGACGCGCTTGATCGCGCCGTTGATGAGCTTTTCGCCGCGGCCGAGAAAATCGTTCAGCAGCTGCTCGCGTTCGGCGTCGCGGATCCTCTGCAGAATGACCTGCTTCGCGGTCTGGGCGCCGATGCGGCCGAAATCGATCGGCTCCAGCGCCTCCTCGATATAGTCCCCGAGCTGCAGGTCCGGGTACTGCTTCTGCGCCTCCGAAAACGCGATCTGCTGGGCCGGATTCTCCACCGCTTCATCGGCCACCACCTGCCAGCGGCGAAAGGACTCGAAATCCCCGGTATTGCGGTCGATCGCGACGCGCACATCGGCGTCTTCGCTGAAGCGCTTCTTCGTCGCGGAAGCGATGGCCATCTCCAGGGCGCCGAACACCACGTCCTTGTGGACGTTCTTCTCCCGGGCGAGCGCGTCCGCCTGCAGCAACAGTTCGCGGCTCATGTATCCCTCCGGCATCATGGCTTGGGCACCAGGCGCGCGCGCTCGAGGTCGGCGAGGTCGAACGCGAGCCGGCCGCTGTCGTAGTCGAATTCGACCCGGTCGCCTTCCACGGCGCGCACGGTGCCGGTGAAATTCTTGCGGCCGTTGACCGGATGGCGCAGGCGCACCTGGGCCTCACAGCCGGCAAAACGGGCAAAATCCGCCGCCTTTTTCAGCCTGCGGTCCAGGCCCGGGGAGGAGACCTCCAGCCGGTCGTATTCGATTCCCTCGACTTCGAATACCCGCTGCAACTGCTGGCTCACGGACGCGCAGTCGGCAAGAGTCACCCCCGCCTGGCCCGGCTCAAGTTCATGTGTCTTCTCAATAAACACTCGTAACATCCTACCGTTGTTAATATATTCGAAATCGGCCAGCCCGTACCCGAGCCCGCCGACGGTGCGCTCGAGCAAGGACTCAAGCGCGTTCACGACCACGCGCAACCCCCAAGCATAAATAAAAAATGGGCTCGAAAGCCCATCTCAAAAACGGCAAAAGCCCATCTCAAAAGCGGCGGAAGTATAGCAAGAAACTTCACCTGGAACAACGGAAAGTCGTTCCCGGCGGAGCTTTTAGTCGTGCGGCTCGAGCGTCGTCAACAGCCGAGCGGCATCCTTTGGCTCGAGCTCGCGCCATTGGCCCCGACGCAGATGAGACGGCAACTGGATGGGCCCGAAGCGCACGCGCATCAGGCGGCTCACGGTGATCCCGAGCGCCTCGAACATGCGCCTGACCTCACGGTTGCGCCCTTCGCGCAGCACGACCTGGTACCAGCGGTTCGATCCGGTGCCTCCTCCCGGGGAGATGCTGTCGAACCGGGCCGGGCCGTCCTCGAGTGCGACCCCTTGCGCGAGCGTGCGCAGTTGCTCGCGCGAGAGCTCGCCCCGCACCCGCACCGCGTACTCGCGCTCGATTTCGCTGCTCGGATGCATAAGGCGGTTGGCGAGCTCGCCGGAGTCGGTGAAGAGCAGGAGACCGCCGGTATTGAAGTCCAGCCGGCCGATCGCGATCCAGTGGCTGCCCCGCATTCTCGGCAGGTGGTCGAACACGGTCGGCCTGCCCGACGGATCGCGCGTGGTGACGAGTTCCCCGGCCGGTTTGTGATAGAGAAGCAGGCGCGGTGCGCCCCCTTCGAACCGCAGCGAGACACGGTGCCCGTCGAGTGCGACCCGATCGCGCGACCCCACGCGCTGCCCCAAAGCGGCGCGCGCGCCGTTGACCAGGAGCCTGCCGGAAGCGATCGCAGCTTCCATGTCGCGGCGCGAGCCGAGCCCGGAGCGCGCAAGAACCTTGTGAAGCTTCTCGGCGGGCGCTGCGGGCCTAGACCGCGCGCGCGGTCGCTGACTCGTCGGGCTCGGGCTGCGAAGCGGGCTGCGAAGCCGGCTCGGGCTGCGAAACGGGCGGCGGGGTCGGCGTGAGATCGAGCGTCTTGGCGATGTCTTCAAGGGGAGGCAGTTCCTGTAATGAGCGCAGGCCCAGGTCGTCGAGGAAAGTCTTGGTGGTCGCGTACAGGGCCGGGCGACCGGGCACCTCCTTGTGCCCGATCACTTCCACCCAGCCGCGTTCTTCCAGGCGCCCGATCACCTCGGCTGAAGCGGTGACGCCGCGGACCTCCTCGATGTCGCCGCGCGTCACCGGCTGCCGGTAGGCGACGATCGCAAGCGTCTCGAGCACGGCGCGCGAGTAGCGGGGCGCTTTTTCCGGATGGATGCGCTCGAGGAATTTCTGGTACGAGGCGCGCGTCTGGAAGCGCCAGCCGCTCGCGGTCGCCGCGAGCTCGACTCCGCGGTCCTTCCACGCCTCGCGCAGCTCATCGAGGAGCCTGCGGATCGTGTCTGCGTCGATCTCCTCGTCGAACATCTTGCGCAGCTCCGAGACCGGCAGCGGCTCCTGCGCGGCGAGCAGAGCCGCCTCGAGCACGAGCTTCACCTCATTCGGATTGAGCATGGGCCAGCTTCACGTAAATAGGCGCGAAAGATTCCGACTGCGTGACCTCGATCAGGTTTTCCCTGACGAGCTCGAGCACCGCGAGGAAATTGACGATAAGCACCGGCACGCCGCGCCCCGGTTCGAACAGCTCTCCGAACTCGGCGAAGCCGCCGCTGCGGAGCCTGCGCAGGATGAGGCTCATGTGCTCGCGCACCGAAAGCTCCTCGCGGGTGACGCGGTGGTGCTGCGTCATTTTCGCACGCACCAGGAGCGCCCGCCACGCTTCCTCGAGGTCCACCACGTTCACCTGCGGCAGGCGTTGCGCGAGAGTCTGTTCGATCCAGACCTCCACGGGGAAAAAGTCCCGCCCGAGCTGCGGCAGCGCGTCGAGCTTCTGCCCGGCGAGCTTCATCTTCTCGTACTCGATCAGGCGCCGCACGAGTTCGGCGCGCGGGTCCTCGTCTTCCCCGCCCGGCATCGTCGGGCGCGGCAGGAGCATGCGCGACTTGATTTCCATCAACATCGCCGCC
>Ga0137464_1000034_pt1 | contig 41188 bp, 66 predicted proteins | sample EasRivERMGT814_2_FD_102306 | JGI IMG/M metagenome (GOLD analysis project Ga0137464, IMG submission 102306) | Soil microbial communities from meander-bound floodplain in the East River, Colorado, USA - East River MetaG ERMGT814_2 | ecosystem: Environmental > Terrestrial > Soil > Floodplain ...
GAGCGCCGAGAGCGCCGCGTTGAGCGCCGAGAGCGCCGAGAGCGCCGCGTTGAGCGCCGAGAGCGCCGAGAGCGCCGCGAGGAGCGCCGAGAGCGCCGAGAGCGCCGCGTTGAGCGCCGAGAGCGCCGAGAGCGCCGCGTTGAGCGCCGAGAGCGCCGAGAGCGCCGCGAGGAGCGCCGAGAGCGCCGAGAGCGCCGCGAGGAGCGCCGCGTGGAGCGCCTCGTTGAGCGCCCAGAGCGCCGAGTTTCTCACAATGTCCAACAAGCTGATTGAACTGCTGGAGGCCGCATAATCCCATGTTTACCCAACACAACGCATCGGCCTACATCCAAGATGCCGCCGAGCGTGCCCGCCATACCAGCGAAGCGGAGGCACGAGCCGCCATCGTCGCGCATCAGAAAGCCCAGCTCGCCGAAGCCGAGAAGCTCTACCTAGCCGCCGTGACAGCGGGAAACTATCCGGCCGCTGAAGATCAAGCCAAGCGCTGCAACAGGATACGCACGGCGCTCGTGCTGTCTGGCGCGATGGTGGGTGTGTACGAAGCTGATCGGATTGCGAGGGAGCAAGAAGATCGAGACACACGCCCTTGGACGACGGGGACCCCGTCATGAGCGAGGCACGCAAGCGCGGGATTAAGAACAATGCCGACCGCGCGTGCCGAAAGACCCGTGCCTTCGTGCTTCGGAACGATTGTCGGGCTCAGCATCTACGGAGCGGCGGTGACTATGCCGGTGGTGCCGTGACCGCTATCGCAACATTCCTCACGGTGTTCACGGACGGCGTGCCGGTGCTGTTGGTCATGATTGCGATGATCTGCGACACAGCGATCATCCTGACCGCGCTTGCAATGGGAGTGACGCCGTGGTGCGCGTAGTCAGAACCGCCCTCTCGCAACGGCAGAAGGCGCTCATTTTTGAGCGCCAGCTCGGCCTTTGCGCCGTCGAGACATGCCGGGAGAAGATCGACGGCGGCAAATTCGAGGACGACCACTGGACGCCGCTGCATCTCGGCGGAACGAACGAGCTGAGCAACCGCAGGCTCATATGTATTCCGTGTCATCGCGCTAAGACGATAGCAGAAAACAAGCTCAACGCGAAAGTCAAACGCATCCGATATGGACGCACGCGCAAAGGCCCACCGATGGCGGGATCGAGGAAATCGGCTTGGACGAAATTAATGTCTGGGGAGGTTGTGAGGAGATGAGCAGCCTGCCGACACCCGACTCCGTTCTCTACGACTGGCACACGCGCGCGATGCGTGGCGAGAAACAGCCGGTCTACGAATCGGAACCACAATGCGGCTGGTATGTCCGATCGTACTCCTATCGCGGGCTTCTCTATCCAGCGATGATCTTCATGGGTCGGGAGATTTGCGAAGAGACGGGCGAGCTTCTGTCGGATGAAACGCTGCGCTGTGTCGTGGCGCGGCCCGAAGATGGTTGGCCCTCAGTCGCGGGGCATGAAGTTGATCCTATGGAAGAGTGGACCTACCTCGCGCGGATGCCGATTTCAAAGAGTGAGTACACGGCGTTGATGACGCAAATTCTATTCTCGCACAAATACATCGGGCCGTCTCGGCCTTTTGTACGCTGGTTTGACGAGCGCGAACAGGCAGCGGATTTTCTCCGCTATGAAGGAGCGATGGCAAATGCAGTCTGAACAGATCGATCAACTCGCCAAGGCTCTTGCCGCCGCTCAAGGCGCAATGAAGTCCGCCGCGAAGGACGTTGAGAATACGTTTTACAAATCCAGCTACGCGGACCTTGCCGCCTGCATGGCCGCATGTCGCGAACCGCTGTCCAAGAACGGTCTTGCGATCATCCAGACCACGCAATACGAAGGCGAGCAGACATGGCTTGAGACAACGCTCGCGCATTCGTCGGGCCAGTGGATGCGATCGCGCTACCCGGTGCGGCCGATCAAGAACGACCCGCAGGGCGTCGGCTCTGCGCTCACCTACGCGCGCCGGTATGCGCTCATGTCGATGGTTGGTGTTGTCGCATCCGACGATGACGACGGCGAGGCCGCCGTTGGCCGCACGAATGGCAACGGTCACGCGAAGGCCGCAGAGCCCTCCAAACGGCCCTCAGGGACCAATCCCGATGACGCCGCAAAGAAGTGGGCATTAGACGCGGAAATCGCCGTGCGCGCCTGTGGAACGCTGACCGAGCTTCGCACGTGGGAATCGAAGAACGACACGGCGCTGCAAAAGCTGTCGAAGGTGGACACAGCGCTTTTCGATGGCGTGATGGGCGTGCTTGCCGACTCCTATGAGCGGGTGACCACGGCAACGATGAGTGCGTGAGATGGATCAAGCCCGCCTTATCGTCATGCACAAATGCGACAATCCGAAGTGCGTGAACCCAGATCTTCTGGTCGCTGGAACGCAGCGGGGCAACATGGCCGACATGAAGGCCAAGGGCCGCGCCGGCCGCCCCACAAGCCAGCTTAGCGACGACGACATAAGGGCGATACGCGCGGATCGCGTGAGCAAGGGTGGCGACTTGGCGCGAAGGTACAACGTGGTTCAGTCCATAATCAGCTCGATACGCAGTGGTAAGACATGGAGCGGCGTAACATGACGACGTTCTGGGTTGAAAGAATGGCCGGCGCATTGCGTCCGGTGGACGACGAAAGCCTTGAGGAGTTCTCAAAACTCCCCGTCGGGAAACCCCTTGAGGTTACTGTCCGCCAGCCTCGTAACGCTGCCCACCACCGACTGTTCTTCGCCCTTTGTGCGAGGATCGCCAACGCGCGGGGCGTGACGACCGAAGCAGTCGCTGACGTTCTAAAAATTGCAACAGGGCATGTGGTTACAATCGACACAAAGAAATACGGGCGCATCTTAGTCCCGAAGTCGATCAGCTTCGCCAGCCTTGACCAAACCGCCTTCCGAGATTTCTTCGAGCGCTGTGCCGCCGTGATTTACGAGGAATGGCTGATAGAGCCCGAGATGGTGAACGATCTGCTCGTGCCGCAAGAAAAGGCACTGACATGACCCCCCCGTCCCCACCTGGAGAGAGCGATAGGATGAGCGACGAATGGCGGATCGGGCAGGAAGGCCGGTTGGTGCCGCTAGAGCGCTCACCGAAAGCATCACAAAACGATCCTTCCAGTGAGCGAGATATATCTGACTGGCCGCTGAGCAAGGACTGTCGGCACCCATCGTGCGAAACGTGCGAAGAGAACTATCGCGCCCTTGAGAGGAGGTTGGCTGAAGCGTTCGAGAGCGTGAGGGAACGATGCGTTGGCATAGCGCAGGCGGTGGCAACGGAGATGGACACCAAGGCAACGAACGAACCCGAACAAAGCTTAGCCACCAAATACCAACACCGCGCAGCGGGCGCGGCAATTGTCAGAGACCGCATTCGCTCCCTCCAAGAGGATGCAGGCTAATGGGCGCGATGTTCAGGGTCAGCTTTGTGCTTCTTCTCGTGCTCGGGGTCGTTGGCTGCATGGTGCAGCTTGATCAAGAGATGCAGCGTTTAGACAGAGCATTCCCATGACCCAGCGCACGCATACAGACGGCAAGCCATTTTACTGCATCGTCTGCGGGCTCGGGTGGAACGAGTACCAAGCCTGCGAGGAGGTCGTTTGCGAGCTTGAAACTGAGGCGGCAGCCAAAGCGCGCGGTGACGTTGAGCAAGCCGCGAGGCGCGAGACGAACGATCAAGCGACGTAGGAACCAAAACCAATGCCTAACGACACCCCCACAAGAGCAGAACTGGCGATGCGGTTGGATCAACTCGCGAACAGCGAGCAGTTCAAAGCTGAGCATTGCGACGGGCTCGCGCTCACATATCCGCGCCGAGCTGTCGCGCATAAGGATGTGGCAACGCAACACCGAAAGATGGCCGCTTCGTTCAGAGAGGCCGCCGCTTCCCTTCGCCTCGCGGACGCAGAGATCGCCAAGCTCAAAGACCAAGCCGCCCGCGTGCGGAATGAGGCGATATCGGAAATCGCATACCGCGCTCGCGCCCTCAAGTCCCAAGGAGACGGGTGATGCCCCCGCTAAATCCAATTAATCTTGACCGCACATTTTCACTTGATGAAATGAACGAATTAGTAGACGAAATAGACGCCCTCCGCGCCGAGCGCGACTCTCTCGCCGCACAACTTGCTGTGGCGCGCGAGGCGCTGAAGGAAATCGACGCGCTCTATATACATCGTAAGACCTACGTCGGTGATGTCAGGCGCATCGCCAAGGCCGCCCTCTCCAAGCTCGGAGGCGGGGTGATGACCACCTCCCTCCCCAGGGCTGTGGAGGCGCGATGACCAGGGCGGCGTTCCGGCCGGCTGAAGTCGCGGCACGCTGGGCATGTTCACGCACACATATTTTCAACCTAATCCGCCGCGGGGAGTTGCCAGCCTTCAAGATCGGTGGGCTCTATCGCATCCGGGTCGAGGACGTGGAGCGGGCCGAGGGGTGCGTCTCAAGCTCTATCGGGGAAAGTGGGCCGTCGTCGGCTACGAAGGCGGGCGGGTCTGGCGCCGTTCGCTCCGCACCGACGATCGTGCCGTTGCCGAAAGGCGCTTCCGCGACCTCAAATTCGAGGCACCTGGGGACTCGGTCGCGGATGCCGTCGAGCTCTACCTCGACGAGAAGGTGAACGCGGCGTCCTATCCTTCGATGGTCACATGCTGGCGTGCGCTGAAGCCGACCTTCGGCCACCTGCGCCCCGACCAAATCGACCGGAAATTATGCAGATCCTATGCGCAGACGCGCCGCCGCGGTGGCGTCCAGGACGGGACCATCATCAAGGATCTGGCGTTCCTAAAAGCGGCACTCCGCTTTGTCGGTAAGCCCGGCGCCGTGTTCGACATGCCACCGCAGCCGCAGCCGAGGGACCGCTTCATCACGCGCGAAGAGTGCCAGCGCCTCGCCGATGCGTGCAAGCTGCCGCATATGCGCCTGTTCGTCATCCTCGCGTGGTCGACTGCTGCGCGTCACACGGCGCTCTTAGAGCTCACATGGGACCGCGTCGACCTCGATCGCGGGGTTATCAAGCTCGCCAAGACGGGCCAGGACGGGCGCAAGGGGCGCGCGACCGTGCCCATCAACGCTTGGGCAGAAGCCGCCCTGCGCGAAGCCTACGAAGCGCGCACGACAGATTTCGTGATCGAGTGGGGAGGGAACACCGAGCCGCTGGGGAGCGTGGGCACGGCGTTCGAAGCCGCGGCCGCGCGAGCAAAGCTCAAGGGCGTGACGCCGCACGTCCTGCGTCATAGCGCAGCGCGGGCGATGGCGGAAGCGGGGGTTCCGATGTGGGAAATCGCGGCCTATCTCGGGCACACGTCGAGCAAGGTCACGGAACGGGTCTATGCGAAGTTCAGCCCCACCTACCTGCGCAAGGCCGCGAAGGCGCTCGAATAATTATTTTCGGCCCGCGATCCTTCGACAAAACGCATGTCGCCGCGCGAGATCGGCGCATCAAATGCCGATGCCGCCTATGTCAATAGCGCCACGTTCAGCAATCCGATGCAGCATTATCAATGCTTTTCGAGCGTCGCGCGCAACTGTCCGCAAAAATCGGACAGTTCGATTTGCTAAACTTGTCCTGTCGGCTGGCAGTCAGACCGACGCCGGGGCTGGAACCCCGGCGCTCTTTGACATCGATAGGAGAATGAAGATGCAGCGTAACACCGCGCTTAAGAAACTCAATGCGCTTTTGGGGAAGTCGGCCGGCTATCGGGTCAACGACCGAGCCCCAACGCCAGAGGAGAGGTCGGCGGCCAGGGCGGAGTTGCCAGCCGCCATCGCCGAGCGGGACAGATTGAGGGCGGCGAGGGAAGCAAGGCGCGAGGCGGTTCTAGGGGCCGACCCAGAGTATCAATCGCTGACGGCTGCGCAGGGCGAGGCCAGTAAACGAGCCATGCGTCTATCAGAGACGACACGCCTCTACAGGATTACCGTTGGTAAAACGGTCGGCGGACTGTTCTTCTTAGTCATGGCCGAGGCTGATTCCTGGGAAGAGATCTTTGCGAAGCTCACCAAGAAGAAAGAGGCCGCATAACGCATGAAAGCCCCGGCTGGCCGGGGCTTTCGTTTTAGGGGTTGCCCGCTCGTGCAGATGCGACACCGCGCCGTGAACAGACCAAGCCTGTTCGCTCATTGTTTACGGTGCAATATCAACGCTTTGGCGGGATTTCTGCGGCTCCGCTCCCTTGGTAAGGGGTAGGTCGACAGTTCAATTCTGTCCTGCGGCACCATTTATTTCAATGCCTTTAGGAGAAGTTTAGGGGTTGGCCGTTCGGGGTGATTGAACAGATCAGGCCTCATTGTCTGTCGGGATGTGCCGCGCGGCCGGGCCAGGCGTTCCGGGTGGAACCGGCAGGCACGTCCACAGCATCGTCTCCTCTGGAGACTGGATGGCGTGGCCCTCTGGCAACATCGGTACGATGTGCTCGCGTGTGTACCGGAGCGCTGTCGCCGCGCTGCACTCCACCCTTGCCGGGTCGATATAGAACGTGGTGGCGAGTGGCGTACCGTTCGTGAAGTACGCGACGATGACGAGGATGGTGAGGTTCATTTGGCTTGTCCCTTCGCAACTTCTCCAGCGCAACCGGCATATCCAGCCATGTCCACGTAATCGTCCATATTGAGCACGCCGAGCTGAGTACGGGCGACCTTCAGGAGAACCATCATATGCAGCACATCGAGCGGAGAGAGTGGCGCGGCGGGATCTGGACGTATCGCCAGGTAGGCATTCCACACTGCTGCTATGTTGGCGTGATTGCGCTCTTTCGGCCCGTGGGTGCCCTCACGATCACCAGAAACAAGCCACGCCGCCTTGGTGAGTAGGTCACCCGCTTTCATGGCCGCTCCTGATGACGTGCTTATGAAAGATGATCGCGGCGATGCAGCCGAGGCTCGCTCCGGCCCCTATGGGAAGAATGATCCAGCCCCATCCGGCGCTGGCAACGGCTGCGACGGTGTAGACCTCACAAGCGGCCATGGCGAAAGAGATGGGCGCGATCCAGATGTAATTAGCGTGGGCGACGTTGAGCTGCTGTGTCGCCTTGAGCCACACGAAGACGAACGACGCGAAGAAGGCTAGCGCGTACATCATCTAGCGCGGTTGCTCGCTCTTGACATCGCCGCCGATGTACTTCCGCCAATAGGTCGCATTCTTGACGGACCACGGTTTGCGCGGCTCGAATATCTCGTAGCCTGCCGCGATCAGGTTGTTCGCTGAATGCTGGTTCTGGATCGTGTCTGTGATCGTCCACTGCCAGCCGCGCCGCCGTGCGCCAGATTCGCGAACGCGAATGAAGCGGCGCTGGAGTCCGTGGCCGCGATGATCTTTGAGCACGCCACAGCGGGATAGATAGCCGGTCAGCGGGTAGTTCTGGCTTGGCTCAAGAGCGGCATAGCCAATGGGCGTATCGACGTAGAACGCAATCCAGCACTCTGATGGGTAGTCGGACTTGACCGGGAATAGACGATCCTTGAAGTGACGATCAAACTTGGCGAGCACATCCGCGTACTCTATCGGGTCAACGGCTCGGATACGGTAGGTGCTGTGGGCGAGGTTGTGGCCGTTGAAGATCATGCAGCGGCCCCATCGATCATGCCGATGTCGCAGCGATGGCGCTCGACCTCGCCAAACTCACGGTGCAGCACGAGGCAGCGCATATCGCGGCCAGCGCGATAGCCCCTGCCGGCGTGCCAAGCATCGCGCGCCGCAAGCGTGCGGAACGTCTCGTGCACGACGCCTGGGTATTCCTTCACGGCCTCGTGGTGGACGTGGCCTGTGTACCAGTATCGGTGCTCGGTCTTGCCCCAGTCTTCCGGGCGGTCGAATGCCATGATACCCGGTAGCTGTTGCGGCTTGATCGTGTCGCCGTGCGTGACGCCGATCAGTACCTTGCCGAAGCGGTAGTACCAGAACGGCGCCGCGTTCAAATCGACCGTCACGCGCGTCTCGTTGTGGAAATAGGCGTCAAGCGCGAGCGCGAGGGCGAAGCTGGAGTGTGGATCGTGGTTGCCAGATACAATACGGACGATGACCTTACAGTGCTTCTCCAGCGCGCGGCGGATGACGTGGATCATCGCTCGGAGGCCGACCTGCATCACTTTCGCCCAACGTGTATCCGTGTCGAGGGCGTTACCGCTCTGCGGCGTGCGGCTTTCTTTATTGTCAGCGTGGAAGAAGTCGCCGAGCTCCGGAATGATTGCGGTCTCTGCTGCCGGAGCACACGAAACGAGACGATCTATCGCGGCGACCGTCAGGCGCTCGGCAATCTCAACGTCGAAGTCGTCGCCAGTCTCTTGCGCCCAGGCATACATTCCGAAGTGCGGATCACCCATTGGGTATACGGCGAGTAAGTCAGCGTTCGCGTGCGCTGGTGGCTGTGAGATCGGCGCGAGGCCTTTGGCATCCTGCACAAGCCAGGAAACGAATTCCTCAATCGCCTCACGCGCGAGCGTTTTATCCAGCTGGCTCTTGACCCACTGGAGCTTGATTTCACCCTTCGGCCCGTACAGCGTCGAGACGCCGCGCATGACAAGCGGGTCGGGGACCTGCTTCGTCATGTCTGCTTCTGGCGCGACACCCTGGAGAGCAGCCTTGCGGCGAGTAGATTGGATGGCGCGCTCTAGCGTCCGGATATTGATGCCAAGGGCCGCAGCAGCTTTAAATTTCGAGCCGTGAAGTTCTATCGCGTCAAGAAACTCAGCTTGACGGACAGTGGCCCACTGGCGAAGCCCGTCAAGGCGTTTCGGCAGAGCGCGCCTCCCGTTTCAGGCGGCGGGCATGGACTTCCTCTATAACTTCCTCGGCTTCACGCGCGAGCGCTTCCAGGGCCTCATCTATCGGGCATTTGCCGTTTGACTTCGAATGGCTGTTGGGCTTTAGAGCTCCGCTCATGATTGCGCCCTCAGCTCGGCTTTCACTTCCGCCAGGGCCGTTGTCGAAGCCTTGATCGCGTCCAGCATCTTATCGTTTAGGCGTGAAATCTCTGCGTCCTTCACCTTTATAGAATCAGCCTGGGTGCGCATGATCCAATAGGATAGAACTGCGAAAGGGGCGAAGGCCCCGAGAGAACCTAAGACGGATTTCCAAAGCTCAAGGTCATCCATCTGAGCGCCACGCCCCGACCAACTCACGCACGGCATCTAGCTTGGCCCGACAGTCGGCGCCCGCTTCGCGGACGCTTTGCGCCCAGCGCGCGAGGTCAACATCCGTCTTGGCGTCTGGCACTGGCGGCTCACCCAGACAGGAAAGGTTCGCTTCCGGTATTAGAGGTGACACATTGCGAACCTCTGTCGAAGGCGGAAGGCGGATGAAATTATTTTCAGTTGACGGCCTGCTCCCGGCGCACGCCGTCAAGGTAGCGGAGAACAGTAGGGCCGAGATCGCGCGCATCTGTCGTCGGTGCATTCAGCAACTCCCTGAGTGTGGCGTTGGCGGCATCGCGGGCGCGCTGGGCTTCCGCGAGACTGGCGGTAAGGTCTGTGACGCGCCTGGCCTGGGCGCTGGCCTTAAGGGCCTCGGCGGCGTTCCTGTTGGCCCTCGCGCGTTCGATATCGGCTTCGTTGCGCGCAACAATGGCGTTGATCTGCGCAGCTTCGGTGCGGGCTTGCGCAACTATGGTTCCAAGCCGCCAACCGTTGACGGTCCAGCCCGTACCGAACGCGATCAGCGCGGACAGCGCATAGGGTAGTATGCCTCGCAGGATCATTTCTTCTCCTGGTAGAAGCCGTGATGCCCGATTTTGACGAGGAACGTCATGCCGATGGCCCACTTGGGCGGAACGATCATCGAATCCGAGTAGTAGTGCGTCGCGCCGTGCGTAGGATCCTTCGCCGCACGCTCCGCATTCTTTAGGATCGCGAACATCCCCAGCAGGGCCGCGTCATCGTCGGCAAGGGCGACCATGCGGATGCGCTGCTCGTCAGATGCGTTCCAACAGGAAAATTGGAGCTTGGCGAGGCAGACCGTGGCGAGGCTCTTACCCCATTGACCATCGCTGAGACGGTTAATGAGGACGTGCGCGACAGCCTGCTGGCCGGCCTCTGGCTCACCCCTGCTCTCCGCCCACATGGTTCTACAGGCGACTTGGTACGGGAACGTCCATAAATCCGGATCGATCGGCGAAGGATGGCTCACGCCCATTTCTCCAAGCGCCGCTTGTAAATTTGGTAGTTCCAGCCGGTGGCGAACGCGCCCGTTCCGAGCCATAGCGCCATCACCACGGCGTAATATTCGAAGCCCAGGAGCGCCCCGTAGACGCCCGTGGGAACGAACAGCAGGGCCTTCAGCAAGTAGGGCCGGAATCCAATGAGCCGGAACAGGAAGCGGGCGGCTGGATTACCCTCTTTCCAGCCGTGGCCGGTGTCGATGCCGATTTTTCGGACAAGGCTAGTGGTGTAGGCGTCGCCGAAACTGGCGATGACGGCTAGAATTGTGAGCAGGATTGCGCTAATGGTCATGTTCATCCTTGGACAAAACGGGAACGGTAGTGTGGTAGACCCGCAGGACTTCTCAGCCCTAATGGGCGCGGCCTGGTTAGCCGTGATCGGACAGTGGTTATGGGGCCGTATTCGCGCCCTGCGAGAGAAGCGCCGCGAGAACGGCAGGGCTCATTGTCGCGAGCAGCCTGGGGTCCATCGCCATTATATTTGCACCCCCACCAGGGACGACGGTGTTTTGCGCGGGATTCGCAAAGAGCCTTGACGACGCGGCCTTGGAATTGATGCCGGCGTTCATTGCCCGCCCAACAGTCCCGATGACGGGGGCCGCCGCTGTTTTGGCGATTGCCGCGCCTGGGTTTTCGAGGGTCCGCATAACCCAGCTACGGACTGCCGTCTCGGAGTTAGGTGGCGACTTCAAGAACTGCTGTCCTATACGGGCAAGGTCCGCGATGTCGCCTCCACCGCCCGTTGCGAAATCGGGATAGGCTTTCGCGACCTGCCCGAGCAATAGCGCCGGGCTGATCTTCCCGGTTGGGGCTTTCTCTGCCAGCGGCTCAAGAACCTTGAAGTTTCTAAACCACTCGCGCGCCTGTTTGATCGCGGCGGCATCGCCGCCTTGCGCTTGAGTCTCAAAAGCGTCGTCGAGAGCGTCACGGATTTTGCTGCCATAGTGGGCGACTGTCGCATTTTGCGAATCAGAGACTGCGGAAATCATACCGCCCTTGGCGCGCATCGTTTGGTACTGGCGACCCGTAAGCGCACCAGCCCCAGCCATCTTCTTCTCGATCTGCTTGAGGGCGTGAAGAACAGGCTTGGCGGAATCTTCATCGAGCGCGTCAACCGCGTTCGTCTTAATATCGTCCAGCGCCGTCGCAAGCGCTGGAGTTGGCGCAACCTGATTGCGCGGAAGAACTGCGTCGTAAACGTCGCTGATCTTCTTTTTCGCCTTCGCCATGACGGCCGGAGTGAGCGCTGGCGCGTCCTCGCCAATTGTCTTACTCACCGCGCGCGTGAATGCCTCAAACTGTGCGTCTGGCGTAATCCTGGCAGGATTAGCGGCGCTGTTGCCGGTCAGTGACGGCGGAAGCGCCGCAAGCTGATCGTCTATGACCTTCACGGCCCTCGACGATGCGGCTTGGCCTGGACGCACGGGGACGCCAAGCGACTGCGCGCGTTGGGCGAGCGCCACAACATTCGGATCAGGCTTGCCAGCCATACCGCCGAGGGCGCTTGGGATATTTACCAAGCCCTTTGCGAGCGCTGCCAAAATTCCAGGGCTAAAGATATCGCCTATCTGGCGACCGCCCGCGACTTGCTCATTGGCGGGCGGCCCGGCGATCTTGTCACCGACTGAGGTTGATGTGGGAAACCACCGGTTCTCCCTATCGGCGCCCAATGGCGAGGCGAGTAAGCGGCCGAGAGATTCGACATTACCGGGGATGCCAGGAATGTTCTGTGCAACCCCCGTCGCCATGCCGCCAGCCGTATCCAGTACAGCGCCAAGCCCATTGCCACGATGCGCAACCGACGACCTCTCCGCAGGAACTTCCCACATGCCGAAGGGGCCGCGCTGCCGCACCATAAGCGGCGGCAGTCCACGCTCAGCCGAGTCCCGCGAGGTGTTTACGCGGGACTGCGGAACGAGGTCGTCAAACATTCCGCCGCCAGGCTGTTGCGGGACTAGATCGTCAAACATTCCCATCAGAGACCATCCGAATTGATGCCGTTCGCGCGGAGACGCTCGATCACCTTGTCACGCGGGGCGCCGCGGGCAATGGCGGCCCGCGCCTCCGCTAATGGATCGCCGGGCCGCTGTTGCGGCTGCGGCCTCGTCTCATCGATCGCCTCGAAGCCGGCCGTGCGAGCGTCCAATAGATTCATGACCTCATCCAGAGCCGCGACGGTTGCTTGGTCGCCCTGAAGTAGCGCCTGAAACGTCCCTGGGGCCTGCATGAAGCTGTTGATCCACTGGAGTTCACCGGCCTGAAGGACGCCAGTATTCAGCAGGGACGGGTCACGCAATTGAGACAGCACGAGCTGGAACGACGTGAGCGCCTTTGTCATCGTCGGAGACGCAACGCCACTCGACATGTATTTCAGCGTATCGGCCGGGGCGACGCTCTTGAGCGCGGACTTCGTGTTATCTATGAGCTTACCCATCGTGACGCGCATCTGGCGCGCTGAACGAAGCTGCCCGGGCTCGATGGATGGCTGGCCAGCGGGGCGCTGCTTGGGCTCTCCGGGCCTCTCAGTGTACGCGCCGCCAATTGGCTGACGGTACGGACGCATGTCTGGGTTGATGCGAGAACCATCCGGCAGAACGCGAGGATTAGCCTGCCTCGCGTACGCGGCATGGTACTCTGGCGTTGACGGGTCCCCACCAAGAAGGACGTTGGTGTCCTGGGCCTCAATGCTGTTTCCAACGAATGGGCCGGCCGGCCCACCACCAGAAGCATTGGACCTGATATTGGCAACACGGATCGCGTTTTCACGGTTGGCTTGCGCGTTAGTATTGGTGTTCAACATCTGCGCCGCCGCCTGCGCCTGTGCGGCCTGCAGGGATGCTGCAGAGCGCGCGTCCTCACTTACAAGAGAGCGGGAAAAGCGACTTTCGGTACCTTGCTGTGTCGCGTCAAACTGCCCTTGTTGGAATAGGCGATTGGCACCAGCCTCCTGTCCCCGCTGCTGCATCCCCATGAGCGAGATCGCGGGGCCGGCGTCGTAGCCCTGCGGAGCGCGTGCAAGGAGGGCCTGGATCATCGCCTGATCCGGCATCTTCGTGCCATATGTAGGCGCGGCGTTGCCGGGGCCGGTCGGGCTTGGGAACGCCATGTCGGCTTGCGGAGCAAGCGCGGTGGAAAGTTCTTGCCCGAATTGCTGCTGTTGCTTCTCTTTCCGCTGTTGCTCCTGCATCATGGAGAGCTGAGCGGGATTGCCGCCTGCGCCGCCAACGAGCGCGTAGGCGAGGATATTGCGCCAATCTGCCATGTTATCTCCCCATGCCAAGGGCCATGCCGGCGCCGCCCGCCGCGCCCTTCAGGACATCCATCCATGGCGTGTTGGGTTGGATAAACTGCTGCGTTCCGCTGAGCGACCCAAATCCGCCGAGCGTCTGATTGAGCATCTGCTGGCGCATGAACGGGTCCTGGTACTGACGGAGGAACTCCTGATAGGCGCGCTGCATCCCGGTGTCCTCCATCCCGAACTGGAGCCCGCCGAGTTGGCCCAGCGTCTGCGCGCCCTGGAGGTTGAGCCCCTGGCCCTGAAGCCCGGCCTGCTGATTGGCGAGTTGGCCTTGCAGACCCACTTGCTGGTTGGCGAGGTTGGTCTGCTGGCCGAGCTGGGCCTGCGCGAGGTTGCGCTGAGCGCCGACGGCCTGATTGCCCTGCCCGGCGGCAAGTGCGCGGTCTGCGTCCGATGCACCGAACTGGAGGCCAGTGTTAAAGCCAGTGAGGTTGAGGTTCGCGAGCGCGGACGCCGCCTGATTGGCGAAGCCTTCGTTGGTGAGCGCATTCTCGACGCCGAGGCGATCGTTACCCCACGCGCCGGCCATATTGGCTTGGCTCGAATTGTCGTTCAGGGCCATCTGGCGGAAGCGGTCCAGATCCGCGAGCGTGCGGTCCACGACCTGGGACTGGTACGGATTGGCGTAGGGTTGGGAGGCGGTCGCTGCCGTTCCTGCCGTCACGTCTGGCGTAGCGCCAACCTTGGCAGCGCGGGCGATGGATGGGTTAACCTGTTGCGGCTGGTAGGCGCCGACGCCAGAGGCGATGCCCTGAGCCTGCGGGATAGCCTGCGGGGCGGCCGGCGCGAGAGGGCCGCCATAGGGCTTGAACGGCTGGTTGGCGACGCCCTGGGCGCGCTGGAGGTTCTGTAGACCGGCCGCCTTCAGTTGCGGATCGATCGTACTCTGTGCCTTAGGCTGCTTTTTCGCCATCGTCTATTTCCTTGTAAACCAACACTTCGTAACCGAGGTCGCGCAACGCGCGGCCCCAACCTTTGCGGCCCATGATCGTGATCTGGCCGCAGTCGAACGCCCTGGCCGCCTCGACAAGCTGGGGGTCGGCAGAGCGAATCTCATTAAGATCGCCGCCCGCGAGCCAGACGTTCAGCGTGCGGGTCACGAGCACGTCGAGCACCATGGCTGACTTCTCGCCTGCCAAGAGGATGGCGCTTCCGGTCTCAATCGCCTTGCGCACGTCCCCGATTGTGCGGCCAGATGCGTCGTGAGCGAGCGCGGCCTCGATCCACGGGCGGCAGCGCTCCCATTCGTTAACCGTCATGTGCGACACTGTTCAGACACAGTCACCCCGTAGTATTGTCGCGTAGAAACCAAAAGGAAATCCAGGTTATGACAAGACGTGACGATGCGGCCAGAAGAAGAGACGACACTGAGCATGTTATCAGCGGGTCGCACGGCGATGATGTGCTGGACGGGACTCCTGAGAGCGATTTCATCCATGGTAAATCGGGGGATGACACCGTTTACGGCAACGGGGGGAATGACGTTATAAGTGCCGGGAACGGCAACGATCTGATTTGGGGCGGCGCTGGAAACGACGTGTTTATCATAACCCAAGGGGCTCGCAGATCGCACGATACGATTTTCGATTGGAACTCTGGTGATGTGATAGACGTTCAGAGCTACGGCACTTACACCGTCACGCAGAACGGTGATGACGTGCTGGTAATACTCTCTGGTGGCCCGGTCATCGATGTCTTGGGCGTGAATGTCTCAGACATCGCAATCGTCTAAAATCTTACAGAAGCGCGGCAATCATTCCGCCAACAAAGAACCGCTCTAGCGCAAGCTCTGCGACGCGAAGATTAGCTCCCCCAGACGTTGTTACTTCGGCCCAGAGATGGTCCCACTCCGTCTGAAGATTAGTGCTGGAAATGACACGCCCGGCGCTTTCGTCGCCCGTGTCCGTGAATGTAATAGTGCCGACGACTGTTCCGTCCGTCCTGCCGGACGGGGCCGCCCCCTGCTTACCACGAATGTTGATCGTGACGCTCGGATTGGACCCGCCGACAAACCCCGTAGCGCTGCCGCTCCCATCACCGCCGTAAATTGTCGCGCGCCCAAACTTCGCGCGCACCGCAAGCGTCTTACCAACGTAGCCGTTCGCCGCATCGACGCGAGCGCAGTCGGATAATCCTTGGCTAGTGTCCCCATCAAAGGCTGCGGCAAGCCCGCCGTCAACCGTCATGTCGCCGATATTGGTCCCGGTCGTCCGGTCAATTATGCTGAGACCCATCAGTGGCCCTTGTCGTAAGCGACGACATCGAATTTGTCGTCTGTAGAGTGATAGATGCAAGCGATGAAGTCGGTCTTCGCGCTCGTTGTCGCAGTCAGCGCGGTGAAATCCGTACCGAAGCGGAACTTCGTATCCAACGTCAACGTGCGATCCGCGCCGCTCGCCTTGACACGGAACAGAAACGGCTGACCGCTCACGGCGCTGCTCGGATTGCTGAGCGTGCGGTCGCCGGCCATCGTGAGGTCGAAGACGCAGCCCTTTGTCGCATCCACGGCGACGGAAGCGCCGTCCGTGAGTGTGACGGGTGGCATGGCCTTGCGCCGCGCAAGCGACGTACGGAACGCTGCAATGTTTGTGGCGCCATCAGAATAGACGGTGAGATATTCGCCCGCAGGAACGGTCACGGTTGTTCCCGCGCCGGCCGTCAGAGTCGCCGCGCTGTCGGAATTGTTGAACACGCGCGTGATCTTCTCAACATCTGGGAATGTGATGGTGCGTGTCGCGCCGGGCGTGCCTGTCAGAATCAGGAGCGCTGGGCGGTGCTGATCTGCCGCGCCGTTATTGGTCGAGAGCGTGACATTGCCGGCGGTGACGGAGACGGAGACGACGCCTGCAACGGCTTCGTCCACCATGGCAGTCATCGCGTCATTCAGATCGTCGCCCCAAGTGTCCTCATTGGCGCCAACTTCCGGCTTGATGAGGCGAAGCGATGTCGTATATGTGTCAGCCAAGGACTTCACTCCTCGTGGGTTTGTCTTTCGCCTCGACCTTCTGCGCGCGCAGCGTTTCGAGCGCCGGCATTACGTCGTTGAGAACTTTGTGATCCACTTGCCTGACCGCCGGAAAGCCGAGCGCCGTAAGGTGTTCGTTCACCACGTCCATCTGCTTTATCGGATCTGTCGCGGCATGGATCATGGTACGGTGATATTCGCTCGCTAGAACGTGGCCCTGATCGTCCACGACCTGCTTGCGCATCCGCACCCCGACATTGCCGGTCTGCGGCTCGATTTCAATACGGTCGATTATGGTTCTGGTTTCCATCGTTACACGCTGTAGGTTACGGTCAAAGAGACACCGCCCGTAGCACTTGAGCCGTTGGCCGCAAGGTGGGTCTCTGCTGCGTTGTCGTTGACGCGCTCGAAGAAAACGTCGGCACCCTGCGCGTAACAGATGATGGGGTTGAGGGTCGCCGTGTAATCGAGCCCCACCGCTGAACCGATTGACCCCGCATGGGAACCGGATGACGCGGTGAGCGGAAGGCCGCCGATGCGAAGCTGTCCCGCGCCAGCCGAGCCGATGCTCGACCAATTCACGGTCAGACGAGCGACAACAACGCGGCCAAGTTTTGTATAGTCGCAAACCTGCGAGGAGATGGTGTAGTTGTTCGTCCCGTCGCCGATGGTGACGGTAACTGTCCCTTCCTCGTAATCGTCGAGGGTGTTGGCGTCTGTGCTCGGAACCTGTGTCGCAGGGAACTTGATCTGTCCGCCGGGCACACTGAGCAAGCCGCTAATCGTCAGTGCCCCGTTGAACGTCTCCGCGACATCGCGCTTGACGTTGCGCAGATCCTCACGAACGAGTTCATTCAGGATGCCTTGGAAGACATCTCTAGCGTATTGGAGTGGAGCAGAGAGAGGATTCATCGCCGCCCGCCCGGCCGTACGTCAAGCCGCGCGTCACCGAAGCGCCAGTGCGTCGCCGCCACTCCAGTCACTACCAGTTCAACCTGTCGCGCACTAAACCGAAGATCGGTCTTGCCGCCGTCACTCAACTCGACCTCTGCCAGAACGGTTTCGTCCGCGTCTGGATAGAGCCGCGTGCGGAAGCTGACAGTTACGCCGCCGGCATCGGTATGTGTCGAGTGCGCCTGATCCGGAACAATGCCGAGGACATGCATCACGCGATCGCCGTTGCCGATCTCGATTGGGCCGCCGCGCGCGTATGGCGCCGAGCCGCTGTATTGGAAGCCAAGCTCGTGCTCGTACACATAGCCATCCGACCCAACGCAGAACGGCGTATCGAATATGCCGGGCGCGCAGCCCGAAAGCCTTGTCAGTGTACCGTTCGCCCAATGGTCGTAGCGGTATGACCAAAATACGTAGTCGGTGATCTCCGACGCGCCGTCGCGCGGATAGAACCACCAAATTTCCTGGTTCTTAGCATTGTGAAAGCCGGTAATCTTGGATTGCTGGGCGGTCGTGAGGTTATGCGCCAGATCGTCCCAAAGGTCGCAACGCAGGGGCCGAACGACGCCGTCATAAACCCAGTAACCGGACTTGCTCCACCACGCGACGAACGAGCCCGCCGAGACGATGCATCCCTTGGATAATGCCCCGCATGCGTCGCCGACCTTGCGTGCGCGCAACACGTACGGAAGTCCAAGGTAATCGACAACGTAGGCGTCTATGTCAGTCAGCATGATGACCTGGTCGCCGACTGCGCGGGCCGTGATCAGAGAGCCTTGCGGTATTTCATCGCTGCCGGCCTGATTGGTCGCGGACGGCGTCCAGACCGTGTTGTCACCGACTGTGCTCCACTGCCACTTGCGCGGGTTGCCGCCAGCCCCCAGTGCGATCAGTAGGCGCTTAGGATGAACGACGAGCCCCGAGCAATCGACTGGCGCGTTCGTAATCGCCGCCGCGACGCTCGTGTTCTGCCACTCGTAGAGTATCCCGTCATCTTTCGTGCATCCAACGAGATATTGGCCCCAGATGTCCAGGTCCCAGACGGTTGCCGGTTCGGCATTCCCGGTATCTGGCCGCGGCGTGCCGTAGGCGCCTTTGCCGTATAGTCCCTTGCCGTATCCAGTCTTGACGGTCGAGTCTGTAATGCCTGACGTGAAGCCAGCAGGCGTAATGTCGCTCAGAACACCTGTCGAGACCATCGCGTAGAGCTTTGAATGCGTCCCGATGGCCGCGCGGCGCGTACCATCGTTTGACTTCCAGACGACGATTGCGCGCGGCTTGCCAGTGACGGTTGTGGTCGATTTCTGCACCCAGCCGCCGATTGGCCCGAGCACCTTGCCGTCATACCAGCGCACAAGATGCGCGTCGTACCAGCGTCCCTGTGCCTGATATTCAGTCCCCGAGCGCATCACGCCAGGGGGAATTTTCAGCGGCAGATAGGCCATTTATTGCACCGTCCAATCGCCGCCGTCAGCGTCCTGCTCAGTCCACACGCTCGAACTGCCCTGCTGGCTTGACCATGAGCTGCCCGCCCCGCTCTGCGGCGTCCACGCGCTTGCGCTACTGGATTGTGAGACCCATGAAGCGGCCTCAGCCGCTTGGGTGACCCACGCAAAGACAGTTGGCGCAAAAATTATGGAGTCGTTCGTGACTAGACCGGGGCTTATGCCCTGCGGGCTGTCTACGGTAGGTGAAAAGAAGCTCTGCGCGTTGGTGACAAGACCGGCGGTAAGCGCATAAACGCTCGCGACTGACGGCGCGTAGAATGTTTGTGAATTGGTGACAAGGCTCGGAAGGAGCGCTTGATCGCCAAGTGCGACCGTTGGCGCGTAGAATGTTTGTGAATTCGTAACAAGCGACGGCGATAGGTCAACTGCTCCGGGAGCAACTGTCGGTGCGTGAAATGTCTGCCCGTTCGTGACCAGCGATGGCTGGACATCCACCGCACCAGGAGAAACTGTCGGTGCAAAGAACGTCTGCGAATTGGTGACGAGGCTGGGCGCGAGATCAACGGCACCGGGCGCAACAGTGGGCGCGTAGAACGTCTGCGAATTGGTGACGAGACTCGCAATGACTGGCCCGGCCGCAACCGGCGCGTAGAACGTCTGCGCATTCGTGACAAGGCTGGGAACGAGGGCTTGATCTGCTATTCCAACAAGTGGGGCATAAAACCAGAATGGCGAACTCACTTAAGCCGCCTTTCTGATGCTCGCGTCGAAATTCCTGTCCGTGCCGCCGATCTTGATCAACGTTGCGTCCCACCCGTTGCCGAGCATGAAGCCTTGCGTGACCAGTTGCTCGGCCTGAACGTCCTGAAGGCGTAAATCGAAGAACTGCCGCTTGGTCCCGCCCGTCGCCTCGACCTTTTCGTAAAGGCGCAAGCGGAACTCGTCCGCCTGCGCCATCGCCGCGCCGATGGGATCGACAAGCACCCAATAAAACCCCTTGGTCGTGTCTGTCGAAAGCGAAGACGTGCCGGAGATAAGCGAAATCTCCGTCGTACTGATGCTCACTCCGTCAAGCTCGGCGTGCTGCGTCCAGGTGCCGAGCTTGCGGATTTCCGCGTCCCACGAGCGGTCCGTACCGGCGATCTTCTGGATCGTCATGTCCCAGCCGAACCCCAGCGGCAAGGGCGGGAACACCCACGGCTCGGCCTGCGCATCGCTGAGCGTGGCGACGAAGATCACCCGCTTCGTGCCGCCGGTCTCCTCGACCTTGTCGTAGATGCGGATTTTGAACTCGTCGCCCTTGGCCATGCCCGCCGCAACGGGATCGATCCAGAGCTGGTACACGCCTTTCGTCGTGTTGGTCTGAAGTGACGTTGTGCCGGAGATGACCGAAAGCTCGGTCGTTCCAACCGAAACCCCATCAAGTTCGTAGGCGGAAGTCCAGCTCATCAGCTCACCGCGTGGATAACGCCGTTATAGCCGCCGTCGTTCGTGCCGCTGTTCGAGGCACGCAGCGTCAGGCGCGAGCCTGCCGGGATGTCCACGAATGTGGGCCAGCACGGATAGGGTCCGTCCATTTTTTCGTTGCCGCTCGTGCCGTAGCGGTAGACTTGGGTCAGCACTTCCTGGGTTGCCGCGCCGTAGCCAATGTCGAGAGCGAAGCCACGAAGGTTCGTCGTCGTGTCGCCCGTCACCTGGAAGCTCGGGAACAGCGCAAAATGATCTTCACTCGTGCTCGCTGTAATTTCCGTGTGCGAGCCTTCAGCGCCTGACGCGCCTGGAGTGATCGTGGTGCCATTTGGCACGGTCCCCATGCCGTAGGTCGTGACCTTGGAGCCGACGCGATATTTCGGGCTCCCATCACCGCCGAAAAGCGTGGCGGAGACACCAACGGTTGCACTCACTCGCGCCCCTGCCGCCCGCGCCGTAAGGCGAGACCCGGCCGGGATGTAGAGCGGAAACGCCCATTGCTTGGGACCAAGTCCTTCCGTTCCCCACTGGCCGCAATAGCCCATGAGAAGATCGGGGATCAGCACTTCTTCGGTCGCACCGCCGATACCGATGTCGATGCAGCCCTGCGATGCCGCCGTAGCGAGCCCGTAGGCACTTGCCAGGATGTGAATCCAGTAGGCATCGAACGACGTGCTCGCGATCAACTCAACCCAGGACCCCTTTGTCGAAGAGGACCCGCCTGTCGTTACCACTGCGCCAGGTGAAGTAGCGCCGACGCCCGTGAAGGCATCGTTATACTGCCAGCGCTCGATACCCTTCTGTGGGACCCAGAGCATCGTCAGTGCGTAATTATCTTGGGTCGCGCTACGACGAGCGACGGGCTGATATTCTGATCGAATGGAAACAGGCCGTCCTTGCGAACGCGCGTGCCGTCGTAGTGATCCATCAGAAGCTGTTTCATCCGCCCGAACACCTCGTTGAATTCGCGCTCAGCGGCCTCGCGTGTCGGGTGAGCTTGACGCATCGCCGTGACCATCATGCCGGCCGAAGCGTTCACCACATCTCCAATCGAGAACCTGTCAGCCACGCGCCCGAATTCTCGGGTCAGATGTGCAACCCGTTCCGGAGCGCTTCGCATCAGTGGGTCGCGAACGTTCTTGCCGCTGCCGTTCAGGGTATCGGTCATAGTTGCAGAATACCGGAGGCGTTCCATGTAACCGTGATGTTGCCGCCATTGGGCGTAACCGGGAGCCCCGTAACTCCTGTGTCCTCAAACAGCACGAGCCGCCATGTCGTATTCGCGCCGACATTGTGGCGATAGATAACCAGCGCCTCTACGGTGTTGCCAGACACGGCCGTGTAGGTTAGGTCGCCGCCGTCAAAAAGCCCGTCCGCGACCGTGGGGGCGGTGATTCTTTGGTCCGTCCCGACGATGCCCGAGAGATCGTTGTAGAAATCGTGCGCGGATGAGTAGGTATAGGTGCCCGTATCCACGAGCGCGCAAAATGGCCCGTCCGTAGCGTCGTTTACATCAAGGCCCTTGTTGGCGTCCGCCGTAGTCAGCAGCGCTTGCTTGTATTCGGGATAGACTGCATTAGCCATTTACCAGCCTCGCGTGATGCCAAACATGCGCTGCCCCTGAAGCATCGGATCAACCCTGAGACGGCCGCCCGGCACTCGGTTTGATTTCTGTATGTCGTCAAGCGCCGCCTGGAACAGCGCTCCCCACGTCCCGACGCGATCGTCATCGATTAGGAACGGCGATCCCTGCAAGAGCGCACCGTACAGGTACGCATCAGGCCAAGAGGCCAGCACCCAATTGGACGAATTGGACGCGAGCGCAGGGATCTTGGCGTAGTACGTCAGCTCGCCCGTGTAGTCCTGGTCTGGTATCGGCAAGAGCTGCAACGCCGTTCCGACATGCGCGTAGAACTCCGGCTCCCCTGTTGACGACACGTCAACCTTTTCCGAGAGCAACCGCTCCTGCGAGAGGCGCTCCAAAAGACGGATATCGCTCTCGCTAATTTCTAGCGTGAGAGAAATCGGCTCCAGCATATCTGCACCGGGATCGGCGATGAACTCGACGCCGGATGAGAAGGTCGCCTCCGAGCGCGTCACCATCTGGCGGACACGAAGCCGGCGGTTCATTTGCGCTTCGGCGAGCGCGATAAAGTCGGGGACTTGTGACGTGAGGTCCGTGCGATTAAGCCACGAGGCTACGGCGGCCTGAAGCTCAGTGTACGTGCTGAACGCCATCGTTTCATTACCTCAGTAGGAACAGCGGTTGCACGGGTCTGGGACTTGCTTGCGGCTCAACAACTTCTCGCGACGCCCGCGCCAGTGTGGAGAGTTGTAGACCTCAAGCATTGTCTGCTTGTTCACGTCGCCGATCTGATACTTGCCCGTCCCGTCCATGCAGCACAGGCTCACGCGGCCATCAGCCATGATGGAGAGTTCAAACCAACGCACGCACGGCCGATCTGGAATTTCGGTGAAATGCGGATCGGTGTAATCGATCCATGCATCCTTCTTGATCGCGAGCGATTCGAAGTTTGGCCAGCGATCGAAGCAATAACGCCTGAACGGCTCGTTCGGGAAACCGACAGTCGAGAGCACGACTGGGTGCGGAAACCCGCACGCGTGAAGATAATCGAGGCGCTTGGCCGTCTGCTCGAATTTGAGACCCATAAGACGTTCGTATTCGATCGGATCATGCGAGTTCAAAGAAACCCACAGATGCGCGACATTCGTGAGGCGGCCCATCGCTTCGACCTTGTCCGGTGTTAGCGGCGAGCCGTTCGTAAAGATGCGCAGCCTGATGTGCGGCGCTTCGCGGTTGATGCGCTCGCAGATCGGGATAAGGCGATTGTCCAGAAGCGGCTCGTTCACCTTGAATGGTGAAAATGACATAGGCTTGGCCGGGAGTTCGACCAGTTCACGCAAGAGCTTGTCGAGAAGATCGTCCGACATGCGCGTACCCTTGCGGTCAAGCGTCGGATACGGGCAGAACGAGCACGACGCGTTGCACTGGGCGAACGTTTCGATACTGATTTCAGCGGGCTGATCGAGCCACTCGCCGCTGTAGGTCACTTCTTGGCTTTCAGGATGAATCCGTAAGTATCACCCTTCTCAATCGCGGCGAACGGTTCAAAATTCCCCTTCCACCAAGGCCTGTAGTCAGTCATTGGCGTCGTGCCGAGCTGGGCGTACTCACGCTGATCCAGAAAGATCAGAGAGCCCTTCGTGATAATGCGCGTGTGGCCTGGATCGCCCCAGGCCCAAGGCGAATCCCACATAGGCACCGTGGCGACAAGAAGACCGTCAGGCTTCAGGATGCGCCATAAATCATAGAACTGGGCGAAGAAAAACTTCCAGTCGCCCTGCCGGCCGCAATGCTCCAGCACTTCGTAGGCGTGTATCTCGTCAAACGTGTTGTCGTCAAAGGGGAGTGGCTCGGGGTTGGCCAGGTCCCACACCACGTCTGGCTTGCACGATGGATCGATATCTAGTGTCGTGAGGTTGGACCAGTCAGTGGTTCCCCACGAACCGTTTACTTTCTTCTCGCGTGAGTTGCCGCAACCGATCAGGAGTTCGCGTCTGCCGTCGAGTTTCATGCCGACACCTCGGCGGCCTTGGCGTCCTCGTCGGCCTCAAATTCCTTGGACTTCTCCAGTAACCATTTGTGATAGTTGCCAACGAAGCGCCCGCCATGAGTGAACTCAAAATCCGGCCAGACTGGGATTGGCTCCTTGAAAATCCTCACGTAGTCGTCGCAAAACGCAAAATCTTCGCCGATCATACGCTCCTTGCCCTCACCCACGTCCTCAAACTTCTCGTAAAAGAGCTTTGGACACTCGAACTCTTTGCCTACGTACAGAAGTGGGCGCTCCCGCACCATGCGTTCAATCGTGTCGCGACGAATCACGAGAAACCCGGCCGCGACACGGTCTGCCATGACCCAGCCGTCTCTTGTCTGGACCGTGCCGTCAGGATTGGGCACGTAGCGGAGCGGGTATTCTTCCGGGTCCTGACGCTTACGATACGCGCCGGCGCAGATGGGCTTGTTTGCTTTCGCGAGTTCAATCAGGGCGCGCGGTTCCCATCGCAGGTCCGCGTCGATGAATGCCAAGTGCGTCGCATTCGTCTTGAGGAACATCTGCACGAAACGATTGCGCGCGATGTCGATAAACGCGCCGTTGCCCATGACGGTCGTCGTGATGTAGACGCCGTTAATGAGCGCGACTAGGCACGTCTCGGCAATCGATAGGGCGTAGTCAGTCAGTACGCGCCCGTCATAGGCCGGCGTAGCGACGAAGACGCGGATGTCGAAATGTTCAGGTCCATCCGGCGGCACCGGAAACGGGATGCCGTCCGAGTCGAGAATTGGTCTGCGCTTGAAGGCCAAGCGGCGGTTCCTTCTAAAAAGAGAGCGGAGCGCCCATAACAGGTGCTCCGCTTCTCAGGTTGGTGTTTACGTCAGTTTGTTAATGTGCCGACTGGCAAGACCCTCCTGGGCATACAGCCCAGCAAAGCCCCACAGGACATCGAAACGCGCCGGCACGCGGTCGTTCGCGACATCCCACTGACGACCAAGGCGCATCGAGATGCCGTCGAGAACATCTCGCGCACCCCAGGCGCCGAACTTCGAAACGTCGATCAGATCCGCCGTCACGAAGGCGAACGCGTCTTTGTGGAAGAACAGCGACTGACCGACCTGAGTTGAGGCCGCGTTCCAATTGGTCACCGTCAGGCCCGACGTGTCGGCTCCGGTCATGATGGCATTCTGGTACGCGTTGCCCGACCCGACCATGATTCCAGGCTTCACCGTGACGGTGTATGTGTTTGCCTGCGTGGTCAGGGTAATATCGGCTTGGACCACAAACGTCTTGAGGCGCCCGTAGCTGGTCTTCGTCTCCGGGTGGCAATCAACAAAGCCGTCGGCGAGTGTGCCGAACGTCAGGATGTCGCCTGCCTTCAAGGTCGTGCCGGTGTTCTGCCCGGTCACGCTCACGTCCGTCTGGGAAACCCAGGCGTTCGAGGTCGTGGTCGTGGCGTTGCCCGTGCCCGTGGTGAGTGGTGAGCCTGCGAGCGTTCCGGTCGTGTGCGTCGGGATGAGGGTGTTTTCGTACACCTCAAACCCGCCAGTACGACCCATCTTCCCTTCCTTGTAGGCGCGCTTGATGTCCTCGCTGGACTGGAAGAGGCCTTTGACGGCGTCTTGGAAATTGGTCTTGCTGCGGGGCGTGAGGCAGGCGTAGCGCTCGTCGTCCGTCGGCGCGAGCGATTCGGTCATGAACTGCCCGTTCTGCTGGAACGTCAGGTAGGTCATGTCCGTAGTGCTCGTACCCGTGTAGTTGGGAACGAGCTTGTAGGCGGCAGCCAGAGCGTCGCCCTCGATCTTCGCAGCGAGCTGCGACATCGCAGGCTTGATGAAGACCTTGGAGAAGTCATCCAAGTTCATCGTCAGCTCGACGGACGTGAACGACACGTCAACGCCGTACTGGCTGGCACACACCAGCGGTGTAGAGCGCTCAACATGGTCCTGGTAGGACGCGGTTGAACCGGTTCGCACCGTGTACTTGGGCGGCAGGCGGACGTTGATGGTAGTGCCATTCTTGCCGCCCCTTTGGGCGAACTGGTTATCGTACTGGATGTTGCAATTGGCGGTGAAGTTGAGCTTCTGGTGCAGCACGCGGATTGCCTCCCGCGTGATCTGCAACGGGGTAAGGATCGTGTTAGCCATCGTTTTCTAGTCCTTGTGGTTCGCGACGCACGCGCGAATCGCCGTTAGGCGTTCTGCCTGCGTATTTCTTCTTCCCTACGCCGCTTCCACTCGGACGAACTCAGTTTGTCGCTCGATGGAGCGGACGCACTGATCTTCGCTGACTGGGCTCTGCTGCCGACTTGAGCGGGCGGGCTTGCGCCCTGCGCTGCTGCGGCAGTCTTTGCGGCGGCGGCTGCTTTCGCAGCCTTCTCTTGAAGCTCTCGGCCGATACGTGCGTCGTTCAGCAGTCGGTGTAGTCGCGGGTCGGTGGTCCCAGCGATTTCAGCCGCTGAGAATCCGTAGGTCGCGACGCCGAAGGTCTGCATCTTCGTCGCCAGTTCAGGCGAATAGCCAGGAATGTCGCGAGCAAGGCTTTCAGCCAGCTTCGTCTTCCGAGTGGCGGTTTCCGCTTCGGAGGCGCGCTGTGCTTCGGTGACCTTTTCGGACAACTCGCGCGACGCCTTCGCGTGCGCTGCCCTCAACTGCTGCTCCTGAATGCGGGTCAGCTCGTACTGTTCGCGGTTGCTGAGGCAGAGGGATGCCCAGTCCACGTTCTCGAATTGCGACAGTGCGTCTTCGAGCGCCGATACACGGCCGGCGATGCGGAAGTGTGCCTCGCGCGCGGCGGCTTGCTGCTGGAGCGATGCGCCTTGCTCCTCCAGTGCATTTCGCTGCTGCTGGAGCGATGCGCCTTGCTCCTCCAGTGCATTTCGCTGCTCGGCGACTTCCTGCGTCTTGCGCGTGTAGTCGGCCTGCATCAGGAACGCGCTCTTGAGCGCTTTCGGGATGCGATGCTTTACGCCGTCATGCTCGATTTCGTCGGTATCGTCGGTCTCGGTTTGGGCGTCTTCGCCTTCCGTCCCGACTGCCTCTGTCTCAAGCTCTGTGGCGTCAGTGGCCAGTTCCGTGTTGGCATCGGCCTGAGGATTGGACTCAGCGCCGACGCCAGGATTGTTGGCATCGGTAGTCATTGGTTCCTTTCGTGTGGGTGATATTAAGAGATACTTTGGCGCGGTTGGTCCAGATTGCTACTCTGTGTCCACTTACGACCGCGCCAAACCGTCACCAAAACAGCCAGTACGACACGCCGGATACTGCGGCGATGCCGGCAAACATGATGAGCATGACGGTCGCTTGGCTCTTGCCCTTCAGCGGGCCGGATTTGAAATCTCTCACTGCATCGCTCCTTGGCTTGTCGGAATGCCGCCTGTCACGGCGCGTATCTGTTGCTCTTTCAGTTTCCATACGACCTCCATGCGCTTGGTCTCGGCTTCGTAGGCCTTCACCTGAAGCTCTTGCTGCTTGATCTGGGTGTCCACCTGAGCGGCTTGGGCAGCCCCCGGATCGCCACCAGTGGCCGCCGCCGCGAGCTGCTTCAGTTCCTCGCCAATTTCATCGGCTTCAGGCCAGTCGCTGTTCTTCGCGAGGCGCGGGCCAATGACGGGCGCTGCCGCAGGCATGGCGCGGAGCAGTTCGGTCATGCCGAGCACGGACTCTTCGCGGCGGGTCGTGAAGCTCGGGCCGGTTTCGACCGTGAGATCGTATTTGCCGACGCCGAGGTCATAGATGCGCGTGAGTGGGGCGCCCGTGTTCGGGTCCATTTGCTGCTGGCCATCCGGTCCCATAACGGGCTGCGGCGTTCCAAGCGGGACTGTCGTCGCTGCATTGTCCTGGCCGAGCACGCGGACGATGCGTTCTCCTGTGTACACCTTTGGGATGAGATCGATGAGAATTCGTCCGGCGTGCTCGATTGCTCTCGACAGGTTGTCGATGAAATGGAATGTCGAAGTGTCGCCCTCGCGTTGGCGGGCCATGATGGCCTTGCCGCTCGTCTCATTCGATTGCGCGCCCAGAGAGGCGTCGAACAGGCCAATCGTGGCCTTGATGTCGTCGGCCGAGGTCAGGGCCTCTTGGAACCAGCCTGACGGCACGCCGGGGAATGGTTGCCTCTGTGGCGGCACGTTGCCGTCGTATTCGATATAGGCGTGGGCATCCACGTTGGCCGTTTCCCACTTGGCCTGATCGGTCAGGAACGCACCTTTAGGGCCAAGGAACGGCGTGATGGGCGCGAGGGCGATCGTCTCAGTCGCCTTCGTGCGGGCGAAATTGTACGACCTCTGCGCATCGATCGCGCGATGCACGAGCGCGCGGAAATAGCGCTTCCCCTCCACGTTGATCTCGTGGCCGTAGACGGGGACGAGCGGGATGTACTGGCCGGCCCAATCGTTCTCCTCCAACACCTCGGCGCCAGTGAGGAGTATCTGCGTAACATTCTGGGATTTGATTTCGCGCCGTGACACAACCTCGACACCTAGCGCGTCGAGCTGAGGTTTATTCCTCTCGTAAACGTCCTCGGCCATGACCTGCTGATCGGACAGCAGAAGGATTTTCTTCTTGACCTTCTCTCGCCTCCACCATTCGGCGATCATGACCTGTTCGCCGTCGAGCCAAGGATCCTTCAGGCCCGTATATCCGTCACCTAGCCAATCGACCGCTTCGGCGCCCTTATAGCGCTTCGCGAACTCTGCCTTGGTGATGCGGTCCACAACGAACGCGCTGTTCCAGTCCGCGCTATCGGCCGCCGTGCTGTACGGATCGCCGTAGACGCTGAATGGGTTGGCGATGCGGTCGAGGATGAGGTCAAGATCGAACGTGTCGTCGCAGGCGTACTTCGTGCCGATGCGGAAATAGCCAAAGCCGCCCGCCGTCGCGTGCTCCAGTGCCGTGTCGTACGCGACGGGAGCTTTGCTCGAAACTTCGATATGGCGGATCAGACCGTTGTAGATTTGCGCGGTCGCAACGTCAGCCTTGCTATCGGCCGGATGGCACTTGATCGCAGGCTTGTTCTGCCGCGCGTCGTTGACGACTTGCGCGATGTAGGTTCCGAGCTTGTTGTAGACGTGGCACGGGAGTCCGAGCTTCTTGCGCATGGCGACGAGATCTGTGGGCCACTGCTCGTCAAGGAGCGCAAAGCGTATGTCCTCCAGCGCCGTCTTGCGGTTTTCGTCTTCGTGCTCGGCCGCGAGATCGAAAGCCTCTTGGGCTTCCCGCAGGACTTCATCATCCTTGCTCAATTGAACGCCCTGTGGACCGCGAGCAACGTGACACCGATGGTCAGGACTATGCCGATGATGACCCCAGTGAGGAATTCCACGTAGCGCTCCGCCTGTTGCGTCGTGACGCCGAATGATGACGGGTTGAACTTCATGGTTCAGAACCGAAACTTGAGTTCAACGCGCGCGTAAAACTTCACAAGCTCGCCATGAGCTACTTCCCACTCAACATTTGTCACGGGGTGCCAAATCTCCGTGCGCTCTACAGGGCCGCTCTGGAAATAGAGCAGGCACGACAGAACCAAACCATTCATACTCAACTCCAAAAACCAGGGCTGCGTGGCGGCTTCGGTTTCGGCTTCTGGTCCGGGCCTTCGTAAACGATGCACATAAGCCCAAACGCATCGGCCGCGTGCGACGACCAGTCATGCTCTGGGCCGAGACCGACGTTGCGTTCCTCGTGGCGCCTCTCGTGGTAGTAGCCGAGAGCGTCGATACCGGACTGCACCGCAGGTGTATCGTTGAACTGCACGATCCCGAACAGCCGGCGCGCGGCCTCAATCCGCATCATTGCCGCGCCCCGCCCCTGGTTTGGGACAACCGTGACGTTCCGGAATCCGGCGTCCTTCAGGTGGTCGCTGTAACGCTTGCCAGTGACGTTGTTCTCGTTGACGCCGTCATGCGGCAGGAAGGCGTCAATCTGCTCAGGCGGTATCCGCCCAGTCTTGCGGAGTTCGTTGATGTAGAAGGCTAGGACTTGCCCTACGCCCTCGATGTAGTCGAGGACGCGGATTTCACGCCCGACGAACTGGACGATCCAGATAGACATGGCATCGGCGGTCGCGCCGCTTCCGCCAAGATCGAAGAACGCCCGAATGGGTAGGAGCGGATCAGCAGCAACCTTTCCGACGCGGCCCTGCGCTCTGGCGTCAGCAAGCTGCCGAGCAAAGTAGGCACCCTCCATGGCACGGGCATAGTCACCCTCCCAGATGTGAGCGTAGCGATCGGGATAGAGCTTGAAGTCTAGTTGGCGCTCGGCTTCGAGGACTTCGGGAAACCACGGATTGTCGCGCCAATTGGCCTGGACGACGACGGCTCCGGCCGGATGCTTCGTACGCAGGAAGTCGTCAACCGCATCGGTCTTGCGGCGCGGGTTCCAGCTCGCCCAGATCTCCGAGCCCTGAGCGCGGATGGTAGGACGAAGCAACGCGAGAGACCGCTGCGATAGCGTTTGCGCCTCTTCCACGTAGGCGCGCTTGTAATCCTCAAGCGACTTGATCGATTCCGCCGTGTGGTCCTGCATTCCCTGAAAGATGATTGCGCCATCGCCTGGCGTCTCGATCACTTCGCGAAACACACGGAATTCACTGCCGACGTTGAGCGCCCTGATCTTGTCCTCGATCAGCAGCTTGGACGATTGCCCGAGTGTCTTCTGGACTTCGCGGATGCAAACTGCACGCATCCCGCGTTCTGCGAGACACGTCTCCACCATTAGCTCGGCGAAGAAATGCGACTTACCGGAACCGCGCCCTCCGTGTGCGCCTTTGTATCTCGCCGGCTCAAGGAGCGGGCGGAATACTCTCGCCGTTTCCAGGCGGATGAGCTGGGTCAATAATCACACGCTCTAGGCGGATGGCAACGGGGCCGCCGTTTTCGCCCGTGACTTGCATGGGCAGAATGCGGCCGATGAGCGAGAGAAACGCGTTTGGCGAATTAAGCGCGCGGGCCTTGAGGTATTCGACACCACCGGACTCATCGAGTGCCTGAAGGATCATATCCTTGACGGCGCCGCTCGTTTTGTTCGGGACGCCCTTAATGCGCCCGCCCGTTTTCTTGCCTTTCGCCATCTACTTCTGTCTACTTTTCTGCACTGCGCTAGGCGCTTGGTGCGTTAAGCGGCGTGCGGACGCTGGCCTCTTGGTTCGAACATCTGTGGATGATGATAGGCTAGCGCACTACTCAGGCGGCGCGCGGCCATCTTGAGTTGCGTGAACGTCTTGGCCTGGTAGAGATCGCGGACGCAGCGCTCAACGGATGCGCCATAAATTGAGCCATGAGCGCGCGGTAACGGACGGTGCGCATCTAGCCAACGCTGAGCTGCCTCAATCGAGGAGAACTCAAGCACGGTAGATTAGCTCGTCTATGGCCTTCTGCCACTTCTCGATGGCATCGGCGCGAGCGCCTATGACAACGTTCTCCTCGGTTTCCGTCTGCTGCCGTGCATCCATCCCGGTGAGCGCATCGATCACGTATTCTGGCGGATCGCGCAAATTCTTGAGAAACGAGCGGAACTGGTCGTTCATGGTGATTCCTCACGCGACATCATGCGGGTCGCAGCGCCACGGAGCGTCATGCTCCGGTTTCAGTAGTGGTGTTTCAGTGATCGCGAAAGCTGGGTGTGGCGCGGTGCGGAACTCTTCAATGAGGCCGCACTGCCACTCGTAGCCATTACCCCAGACGATTGGGATAGCCTCATGTGTCAGTCTTGCAGTTCCATCACCAACGCGCTCGTAGCGCCTGACGGTCCCCGTGGCGCGACAGAGGGTAGCGAGTGCATGCATGGTTCTTTACCGGATCACAAGTCTCTGAGCGGATCGGGAACCACGTTCCACGAGTGTTGTATGGCGAGCGCGATTGGTAGAGGCCGCAACGGCGGCAATGCCGACGATTGCGGATCGTTTCAAAATTGTGTTTCACTGGGGGCCCAAAAACGAAAATCGCCCGCCGAGTTTCCTCGCGAGCGCTCTTATCCACACTATGGACTTTCAGCACGAAAAATCGTGCAATCGTAACCAAACGTCAAGCTGCTATTTTTGCACTCTTTTGCACACCCGACAGAAGAACGTCGAGCGCTACCTGTCGCTTGGAGAATGCCGTGCGCTTACTCATCCTTACACCCTCGCGACGAAGGCACGCGATGCACTCTGGCATCCTCAGGCCAGAGCCGTACGAGAGCCATAGCAGCTTCGCACCGATCGGGTAGAGCTTGAGGAACTGAGCCATCCAACCGAGCAACTCCTCGGCGCGATCGATCTCGGCCGGCGATGCGGTAGCAAGACGAACCTCGACTGAGCCGTATCCGTAGGATTCCGCCGCGTCACGGACGAATTGCGGCCATATGGTCATTTGAGCGACGCGAAATTTGCGGTCAGGATCTGGGAGCCGGCGATAGGTTTCGAAGGCTTCACCGATGCGGGAAATCAGTTCGTCACGGGTCATGGCGCTCATCCCTAATCGATTTAAGCCCTGCTGCTCTCAGCACCTCAGCGGCCCGCTCGGGTGTGATGTACTGGCCGCCGTCGTCCCTGGGGATCGCGGCGTATGTCCGGCCGCGTGGTGCGTCGTAGGGGTTTTTCATCAGCTCTAGCAGTTGCCCCGAGGTTGGGAAGTAAGCGGCTGAACTCGTCCGCCAACGCTTGCACGCATGCGCAATTTGCGGCTCAGATTTTCCGGCCAGGTCCTCGCACATCTGGCGCAGCAGGGCCTTCCGCTGGCCGTCCCCCAGATCCTTCGAGAAGTACCATGACCCCAGAGCTGTCATGTGGGTGAGAATCTCTGGCGCTGTCGCCGGCCTCGAATTCTGCAATGAGCTCGGCTGCGATTCGTGCGGTTTGCCTGTGGGGGGATTCGTGTCTTCCACTGCTACGCTCCACTCGGTTGAATTGCAGGGCGTTACCGACCCATGTGCGCCACGCGGCGGCCCAATCGGCCATCGTCTTACCGTGCGCGGTGTGATGCGCGCGGAACTGCTCGGCTTGCTCACGGACGGAATGCGCGAGGTCCAGACGCTGCTTCGAGGTCCAGAAGGCCTGCGCTCGGCGTTGGGCTTCTTCGTCTGGGAAGCCATCGGGTATTCTGGTGCGTGATTTAACGACGCGCGGTTTTTGAACGCGCGGTGTATCCATAAGAACGACTCTATCCGTATCTTCTTTCTTCTCTTCTCTTATCTTCTCTTCTCTAGGAGCGTTACCGTGTTTCAACGTGTTGCGTTGTGTTTCACGCCAATGTCTCACGCGTTGCGTTGACTTATCCTCCCGTACTGGATTGCGTTTTTCCCAACCCATGAGCTTTCCGTTTTTGACGACTACGCCCTCCATGGCCTTCAAAATCTCCTGAACGTCGGCCGGTTCTAGCTCGTATGTTGCGGCAACCTCGTCGTAACGGTTTTGTGCGTTACACTGTGTTTCACCGCGTTTCATCGTGTTTCGCGAAGCGTCAACTAGGATATAGACGTAAACCGCGACAACATCGGGAATGCACTGCCCAGACCGTTTGGCGATTACGCGCCATTTAGGGTCTGTCGGCACCTCATGATAGAGACGCACCCAATCCATCAATCACTCCTCCTTGCCGACATATGGGATCAGTGATGGTTTGCTGGGTGCGGCCTCATACGGAACCTGTGACACCACCGGCATTGCGAATTTCGGCCCATATACAGGTTGGTGCGTGAGGGCGTGGTGGATAGAGGTGTGGTCGCGCTTCAGGGCCTTGCCGATCGCAGGCATCGAATACCGGCGCCAACGTAGGACGCGGATGACAAGCCAGCGCGCCCAGACATCGTTCGCGAGCTTACTCTTGCTCATGATGTCATCCGTGGTCGTCTCACCAAGTATGGCCGCAGCCTCACAAACCTGGAGCACGACGCGATCTGGCGGGCGGAGGCGGCAAATGCGGTGTGTCCCCATGCGGTGGGCCTGGCCCTCAACGCTCCCGTAGGAGCGCCCGAGGGCGGCTGCAATTTCGCCATAGGACATGGTTTTGAAGTTCTTGCGCAGAAAGTCGCGCTCCGCGTCTGACCATCGCCGCTTCTTAACTTCAGCGCCCATCGAACAGTGTTGCCGATGTGGCCTCGGCGTCCTGAAGAAACTTTGCCGCTTGGCGGAAGTACGATTCCTTCAGTTCGATACCTATAAACTTGCGGCCGGCTTTGAGCGATACGACACCCTCAGATCCGATGCCGGCGAAAGGAGATAGGACCGTATCACCAGGATTTGAGCCAAGCCGGATCACACGCTCAATCACATCGAGCTGGAGCGGACAGATATGTTTCTCATCCTTGTTGTCCCGTGCGGCCGTGACGTTCAGGACGTTGGTCTGGTTGATGTCCAACCAGACCGGGCTTGCCCACTCTTGCCACTGCGAGACGGGAAATTTCGCCGCGTCCTGCGGTACTGGGTCGCTATCGTCCTCGCTCGCGGGCGTTTTACGAAAGACCATCAAATAATCTGGCATTCCAGTGCGTGAGCGCGTGCTGTCCTTCTGGAGTTGTTTGTAGAGCAGACCGAGCGCCTTCGTGCGCGTCATCTCGACAACGGGACATTTCCAGATCGTGACGCGGTATGCATATTGCCAGCCTTCATTTTCGTGGCACTTGCGAATATCGGCAGGGAAGTCGTACAGCCCAATCGCATCGTGCATGGACTTGGTGCGCGGCAGATCAGAGCAGTGTACAGCGCACAGTCTGCCCGGCTTCGTCACACGGTAGAGCTCACGCGCAACATGCTGGTAGAGACGGAAGAACTCGGCATCATCGGCCACGTTCCCCATGTCGCGCTCACTTGAGCTGTATACGAATAGCTGAGAGAACGGTGGGGAGAACACGCTCAGCCCGATGGTGTTGTCGGGGATGTTCTGCAACACTTCTACGGTATCGGCATTATAGAGCGCGTAGGTTTCGCGAATGTCGCTATTCAAGCACTCGATCATACTGCCACCCACGCCGGTAACGGCGCGGTCCTCTGGGGTTGATATGATTCGATCGATAGGCCGCCATTTACGGCGCGCTGCATCGCAGCGCGCATCTCCGCCTTCATGGCTATGTGGTCGCTGGCCTTGCGTTGCTGAACCGCGCGTATGGCGCGCTCTGTGTCAGCGCCAATGCAGTGGACATGGACAGGGTCTCTGCGTCCGAATCGCCACGAACGCCGAATGCATTGGTAAAGCTGCTCGTAGCTGAACGATGCGCTTGGAAACGCTTGCCGGCCGACGTGCTGGAGGTTCAATCCGAACCCTGCGATTCTGGCCTTTGTGACTAGGCGCTTGAACTCACCCCTGGCGAAAGCGCCTAGTCGTTCTTCCTTCTTCTCGATTGCGTGTGAGCCGCGCACCTCCACCGCATCATGGACGCGAGCACAAATCGCATCAGCCTCTTGGTCAGTCTCAACCCAGATGAGCCAATTCTCGCCTGGCTCTGCCAAAATAACATCAGCTGTTTCATCCATCCGCTGGTCCAGCGTCAGCCGCTTCTCGCGGTGGATCGACGTGGCCGAGTTCTGTGGTACCCGAAATAGGACGGCTTGGCCGTCGCGATCGATCGTGGTCTCTTGCGTGATGTCTGCACGGACGGTGTGATCGATGATGCGCAGTTCGGGCAGTTCGTAGCCGTCATCGCTGTAACCGAGGTCGGACGGCTTCTCAGCGCATCTAGACCATGACGCGACCCAGGACCAGAAGTCGGCCGATGCATGTCCCTTGAGCCGCCAATTCTTCGTGTTCTCGCTGTCGTGGATAAACCAGCGCGTCATCATCTCCTCGCGATTCATGACGCCAAGGAATTCGGCCTGTTGTCCGATCTCCGTGTGGTCGTTTGGTGCGGGCGTAGCGGACGCGCAGAGACGGAACGGTGTGGCGGAGAATTTGCGCCTTAGCTCGCGCGACGTGGCACCGGAGAAATTCTTGAGGATTGAGCTTTCATCCAAGACGATCGCCCCGAATTGCGAAACGTCGAAGCGATCAAGCCGTTCGTAGTTCGTGATCGTGACCGGATACGTGGCCTTACCATCGCGATCTATGTGCCCGAACAGTCCGAACCTCTCGGCCTCGGCTGCGTGCTGGGCCGCAACCGCAAGCGGTGTGAGGATGAGCGTTGGCTTGCCCACGTGCGCGCTGACGGCGTGCGCCCAGGTCAGTTCTATCAGAGTCTTGCCAAGACCTGTATCGTAGAAGATGCCGGCACATCCAGCGCGGAGGGCAAACTCGACGGCGTGACGCTGGAGGGGTTTGAGGTAATCTGGCAAAGCGATAGATGAGGTATCACTTAGGCCGCGCGGTTTGAAGCGCAGACGCTTCGCGGCAACGGTTTCGCGATATGATGATAGGTCAGCACTCATACGGCGGCCCTCACTTCACGCGCATCGGCATGACAACACGTAGCGCTGACGATGTTCCGGTAGGCGTGAGTTTGGCCGCCGTTTCCCCGTCAACCGCGTGCATCTCTATCACCTCATCGCCGTCGAGCGCGTCAACGGCCCAACCGATCGTCCGCGAGCCAAAACAGATGGTCAGGTCTTTGCCCATGGTCCTCTCGCACGGGAGCGTGCACTCGGCGGAGCTGATGTCTGGGGTCGAGGCATTCAGTGTGACTTCGCTCGCGCCGAGGCTGAACTTGATGCCGACCCCGTAGTCGCCGCCTCCGCCGACGACTGCCATCTGCCGAATAGCGTGCGACAAGTCCAAACGCTTAATGCGCCATACGGACGGACACTCTTTCGGAACAACACGCTGCCAGTCGGGGAATTGCCCGTCGATATACTTGGTCCATAGTCGGACGTTCTTGGCTGAGAACGAGGCTGCGTTCGGCCCCGCCGTGATGGATACCTCGTCGCCGAGCGCAGCCAAGTCGCACACGGGCCGTATCGCTGCGGACGGCAGGATGAATCCGTCACGGTTGGCCCTCACCCATGTGGACTCCTCGCGGCCCAGTGTGGTGCCGTTCGTCGCGACAAGCGAGCCATCGCGGGTGTCGAAATAGACGCCGCATAGGTAGTAGTGCACTTGTTCCTTACTCACCGTTCCGGTCAGGTCCCGCAGGCTGCGTATCAGATCGCCAGACGGCGCGAACAGCGGCGCGCCCACGACCTCGTCGACCGCCGGATAGTCGTCAACCGGCAGTGTCGGCATCGCGTAGCGGGCGCGGTCCTGTTTGATGGTCAGCTCACCCGTGCCGTTCACGCTCATCGTGACGTTCACGCCCTTTTCAAGAGTGCTAGCGATGGCCTGGAGTCGCGAAACCGATGCAGTGCAGGAGCCCTTGGCATCGCACGGAATCGTGGACGTGACGGCTTGATCGAGATTTGTTGCGGCGACCGATAGCGAACTGCCGTCGCCTTTGAGGAGCGCGCAGTCTAGAATGGGGATGGTTGACTTTGCCCGCATGGACGCGGCTCGGCGTACGAGAGACGCGAAGTCGGCGGAGGATAGCTCTGCTGAGAAGATCAGCATACGGACAACTCCTAGGCTGTGACTGTGTTAGGTGGGGAAGATTGCGAAGCTATGTCGGAAGCGTCAGACGCTCGGATTATTTTCCACCCGAGGTCCGAACCGCGAGCGCCGATGATCTCCAGCCCGAGCGGGGACAGCTTTGGCCGCATACGGCTAATGTGCGACGCGATGGAATTGTTCAGTGTGAGCGGCGGGTCGTCTGGATGCCGGTACATTTGGTCGCAGAGCACCTCTGCGTTGCAGAACCGGCCGAAGCGGCGGGCAAGGACTTGAGCCAACTCGTACTCAAGTCGCGTGAGCGAATCGCTGACTTTGCCGTCGTACATGATGCAGCGCGAGTCGTCGTGGAGGATAAGGTCTTGCGGCTTAGGCAGCGGCTGTCCGCAGGCATGGCATGTGTGCGTCATTGCGCGACCGCCCGCAGGTAAAGCCCGCAATCGTCACGGAGAAAGCGCTGCACGTCGGCGACAGAGCGGCAGACTTGGACCGGGACGCGCGCGTCTTGAAGCGCGGCGTGACAGTCGCGCTGCGAATCCTGAAGCACGCCCTTGTTGGACTTCAGCTCGATGCAGTAGGCGCAGCCATCGTAGAGGACGATCAGATCTGGAAAGCCCTTGCGAGCCCCCAGTTGGCGCATCCTCATGCCATGGAACAGTCCGCCGCCACCGAGCGGGAAGAAGGAAAAAAACGCCGTCGTCGGCAGCGCGTGGGAGAGGTATTCGAGGACGGCTTTCTGGAGAGTGGCTTCCGGACCTTGACGGCGCGGACGCTTTAGCTTTTTACGCAGCACTAGCATGGCGTTCCCGTTTTGTTCTACTAACAACCAACGCGCTAGAAATGGCGCGCGGCATTCAATTTACGCGGCGGCACATCCCGTTGATGACTTGGGCGCTGTCGGCATTGGATGCGCAGTGGATGATCGCGCGCCCAAACTGCTCCGCTAAACGTGGGGAAAAGATGATTCCCCAGTGGAACACTCCGTCCCCGTCAACGGTGCCAACGTGGACCTTGCCGTCTATAAGTTTGACGACGGCCTCTTCTGGTTTGGCGCTCATGCGCGTCCCACCCTCTGGCTTTGAACGCCCCCGCACAGCGGGTAGACACCATTGAGCGGGATAATGCCGTTGCGTCGATTGGCCAGCACCACGATGAATCACTTTTCCTCAAGCGCCATGACGAGCTGGAATGCAGAACCTACGGACTTGAGTTTGAGTGCGTTGGCAATCTCGCGATACGACGGCGAACGCATGTGATGTGAGCGGAGGATGTGGATAGCGTCCAAGCACTCCTTCTGTCGTTTCGTGAGTGGGATTTTCGACGTAGGACAAAAAGATGACATGTTTGTGCCTATCCTTGCGGTTCACGCGACTCGCCTCCATCTCACGGTCTGCCCAATTCACGGAGGACCGCTAATGCAAGCCGGTCAACATCACCATCGCGGTCGCGGACACCATCCACCCGATGCCGCAGATGCACAGCGCGATCACGAACTGCAAGAGGCGCTCGATTGCGCGGAAGTGGAGCGACGACGTGTTGTGGCCCAACAGTTTCCTATTGGCCTCGCTATCCCCGGTATGGGGAATGGGGTTGCGGCCAGACGCCGGAGGGTGAACGTCTGGCCGCAGGCTTGCCGCGCCGGGAGTAGAGGGGGCAGCGCGGCGAAGCCGGTTCATTTTGTCACCATGTTGGCGAACGCTATCGTGATGGCCACGATGATGCAGAGGTGGATGAGGATGGTGAGCGTCAGCATGGTGTTGCACCATCGACAGGTTGGCTCCCGAGACCCTCCAAGAGCTTCGCCCCAAGGCGGCTAACTTCGCCGCTGGATTCCCATCTCGATACGGTCGCCTGGGTAACGCCAAGGCGCTCAGCAAGCTCGTTTTGGCTTATCCCGTGCATCTCGCGCAGCTTCCTGATGTCGAATTCCATGGCAGCATCATACATGGCGTATGAGCCGTGTCAATACCATTTGTATGGAATAATCATGCAAATTGTATGTATGTCTAAAGAGACCATCGGCGAGCGCTTAGAAAGGGTGCGCAAACTGCGTAAATACGGCTCGGCCGCCGACGCCGCGAGGGCAACAGGCATCCCCTTGGGAACCTACAATTCATACGAAAATGGTCACAGGGAGCCGGGCCGCGAAAGAATTGTGCGATTGGCTAAATTCTTTAAGGTTTCTCCAAGCTGGCTATTAACCGGAAACGGCGAAGCCCCCGAGAAATTACAGGCTGAAGTCGTAGGCTATGTCGGACAGGGGGCAGAACTCATCCGGGTGTCCGACACCATGGGCTACGATGATCTGAAGCTAGTTCCCCCGCCCCCGGGGGTAACAGAGCCTTGTGAGGCCGCAAGAATCCAAGGCGACGCCATGTACCCGTTCGAAGACGGGTGGCTCGTCTTCTGGGCAAAGGACCCTCAAGGCGTGCCGGGCGACTGCCTTGGTCGCCTTTGTGCTGTCAAGCTGACGGACGGGCGCACCCTCCTCAAGAAGCTCCACAGAGGCACCGTGGCTGGCCGTTACAGGCTGGATGGCATCAACACCCCGGCGATCGAAGACGCGAACGTGGAGTGGGCTACGCGCGTCCTAGGCATCACGACCGGCTAGGGCCGGTCTCAGCACCAAAAAACTGGCTGATTCGCAAGCGCCCGTGCGCTACGCACTGGCTGTCGCAAAAAATCATACAAAACGTATTGACAGCCTACGGACCATACGGTATGTATGGAACGAAACTGAATAACAGGGGAACGGGACATGGAGACGAAGCACATCGAGACGGCAAGCAACCTTGGAGAACTGATCGACGCCCTTCAGCGGATCGCAGAGGCGGCAGACGGTACGGCGGACACGATCTACCTCGGAACGAGTGCGCCGACCTACACGTTCAGGCTGGTCGAGCGGAAGCTGACGGACGGCTCCAAGTTCGAAGACCTCATCATCTCGCACGACTAACCCATTCATCCCGGAACGAGAGGAAGAGAAGATGGCAATGATTGCCTACCACGGAAGTGAAGCGAAGAAGATCGCAATCCTCGGACAGCTTCGCGAGCACTATGACGCCGATGAAATCATCAAAGGCCAATACTGGGACGAGGGCAAAGGTTGCGCGGTCGGCTGCACCATTCACTCCGGCAATCACGCAGAATACGAGCCGCGCTTCGGTATCCCTCAAGCCCTCGCGAGACTTGAAGATACGATTTTTGAAAACCTCCCGAACGGCCACGCAAAAGAATGGCCGTTGCGGTTCATGGGCGCGATCAGGACTGGAGCCGATCTCTCGTGCGTGCAGTGGCAATTCCTGCACTGGCTGCTGACGGACAAAGAGGTCAACCCCGGCATCGATCATCCGCTCGTTCGCGACGCGGTGAAGCAGTGTGCTGACGTTCTCATGCCCCTGACCAAGGGCCTGCCGGTCGCCGAGAGCGCCGCGAGGAGCGCCGCGAGGAGCGCCGAGAGCGCCGCGAGGAGCGCCGCGTTGAGCGCCGAGAGCGCCGCGTGGAGCGCCGCGTTGAGCGCCGAGAGCGCCGAGGGCGCCGAGAGCGCCGCGTTGAGCGCCGGGAGCGCCGAGAGCGCCGCGAGGAGCGCCGAGAGCGCCGAGAGCGCCGAGAGCGCCGCGTGGAGCGCCGCGTGGAGCGCCGAGAGCGCCGCGTTGAGCGCCGAGAGCGCCGCGTGGAGCGCCGCGAGCGCCGCGAGGAGCGCCGCGTTGAGCGCCGAGAGCGCCGAGAGCGCCGCGTTGAGCGCCGGGAGCGCCGAGAGCGCCGCGAGGAGCGCCGAGAGCGCCGCGTTGAGCGCCGGGTGGAGCGCCGAGAGCGCCGCGTTGAGCGCCGAGAGCGCCGAGAGCGCCGCGTTGAGCGCCGAGAGCGCCGAGAGCGCCGCGAGGAGCGCCGA
>Ga0137464_1000043_pt1 | contig 39142 bp, 50 predicted proteins | sample EasRivERMGT814_2_FD_102306 | JGI IMG/M metagenome (GOLD analysis project Ga0137464, IMG submission 102306) | Soil microbial communities from meander-bound floodplain in the East River, Colorado, USA - East River MetaG ERMGT814_2 | ecosystem: Environmental > Terrestrial > Soil > Floodplain ...
ACGGCTGGATTAACGGGACCGGGAGGGTGAAATATGGTGTCAGGCGCACTAGCCACATCGCCTGGGGCGACAATGATCAAGATATTCTGTATTCTGATGTTTGTTGGTGGATAGACCGCCTTAAGAGGACCGCCATTGTGTCTGTTTATATCGCCCTCGACTGCCCACAGCTTGTTATTGACAAAGACAGTCGACTGCCCGGTCACGACGGTACCTGCCCCACAATATCTAGCGTCATCGTGTCTATGTGCGCCTGGAATGTCGTTTTCTCCTGCTCTTTTTGTAACCGCCAGCATCACCTTCAGGACAGAAATCAATTCGATTAGTCTGCACCTCAAAATGGTTATCAGAACCTATGTAAATGTTCTCCTTGGCCCTGATGTTGACGTTCTCAGCATCGAAATCAAGGTTACCGGAAGTCTTGAATCGCAACGATTCAAAACCATCGATGAAAACATTTCGCTTGGCATCGATGTGCACAAATGTCCCACCTTTCACTTCGATAATGGCGGGACCATCAACAACGACATGCTTAACCGGTGGACCCAATGCCACCGTTTCTATCACCTTTGATATACGGCTTGACCTTGGTTTCGTTGATGGCGTATTTTTCAATTTTGACCAATTCTCCTTGAGCAATTCGTTCTCCATTCTCAATGGTGTAATTATTATTCGAAATGTTCATCAAAAGAATGAGCAATTCTTCAACATAATCTGAGTCGATGATAGCTTCGGCATTCGCTAGGACCAGCCCTTTTTTCAATGACAATCCAGACCGTGGATGCAGCCGTACCGAATAGCCTTCTGGAATGATGAGAATGAGGCCAGTCGGGACCATCATGCGTTCCTGTGGGCAAATGGTGAATTTGCCAGTAGAACAGGGTCGCGCAAAACTGCCATTGTACGAATTAAAACCCGTGACAATCGACTTGCCTTCAGCTTGAAATGCCAAGTCGAAACAGGCAGATTCCTTGGTAGCAAATTCTGGTAGTACGATATTTGGATGTGTTTTGTATATCTTCAATTCAGTCATTATTAGTCTCCATTATGACTTCGCTTTGCCTTACCTATTGTATATTTTGTAACTAATACCCATTCAGACTTCTCTTTGTGCGAAATAATCTTTATTTGACTGGGTGGCGCGGTCGGTTCCTTGGATTTGTCTGGATCGACCAATTCAACCAGCCCCCATTCGTGCAACAAATTGGCGATAGTATTTAGTCGTGCTTGGTCATCCAGCGAAAAATCTGACTTCTTGCCGTCCAATAGGAACAACTGCTTGAAATGAACTAGGGCGTATCTACCCTGCTTGTGCAGAATATGCGCTGATTGGTAGAGAGTTTTCTCTTTTCGTGAAGCTACGCCGATGCGCGAAAGTGTTTCACGTACCTTTAAAAAATCATCTGGTTCTTTCAATGTAACCCATATGAAACTATTCAATAAATCTTCATTCATGGCGCACTCTCATTTTCTTTGGCCATTTGAAAATGGCTCTAATTTTGTATTTAGCCTTTCTCAATTCCGCCCTTATATAGACGATGCTTGATTTCTGTGATTTGAGTTTCAGTCAGTATATTTAGTACTTCCTTAGCCTTTTCATTCGAATAATGAAAAAATTCTTTCACTGCTTCTAGGTCTTCGTTGGTTTCCTTTTTATGCCACTTCTGGAATGGCCGTTTGTAGGCACGCACGGTACCCATGAGATAATCATATTGCATGTGTTTATCGAGATGTGGGTGTTGGTTCATTTCATTGGAGTAAAGTATGCAGTCAAAATGATAAGAAAGTGCCCGATTGACGAGAAACGATGTGTAGTCATTCTCATTATCGAGCACTTGCTTTTTGGTCTGCAAAATGGATTGGATTATGTCCTTGAATAAATCTGCCATTTACTCGATTACTCTAATTCTTGGTCTACTAGGAATTCCGTACCACGGGTCTTGAGTTACTGACGGTGTTTGCTGGTCAGGCAGCGGTTGCGGCCGATACTTATAGGTCAAAAAGAGTGCAGCCAACGTGTAATAGGAACAGCTATACATCAATATGTCTTGATGCTTTTCAATGTAGGTTTTCATGTTATTCTCCTAATTGAACTCACAATCTACCATGATTTCTGTTAAACAGGCAACTAGATTGACTTCCTGATCATTCACAAATGCTGCCTGATACATGTATCGCGCCAGAATAACAACTGCAGCAGGTATACTGTTCGGTTTCATGACTTGATATAGACTGTCATAAATTCTGCGATAAATTTTAGATGGATCAACATCTGAATTGACACTGACCCATTTACGCATTGCCGTAAAATTTTTTGCTTTCAAACATTTGATCAACTCTTCCATATTACGAATATCAGCAATTTGAGCTAAAACGCTTTCATCGATAACACCTTTAGCCGTTGAATATCGTTGTAGCTCATTGATGGTTCGTCTGTAGTCTGGAAAAAATTTGTTGATGATCGCGACCACCGCTGGGGCTTCATATCTTACCCCTTCGTCGGCCAGCATTTGTACAATTCGCTTGAAAAAAAGTGAAGCTATTTTGGGTCTTTCATCAACCTTTAAAGTAAAATCGATAACCGAGCAACGTGAATGAATAGCATCGATTAGCTTGGCCTTGTAATTACAGGTAAAGACGAAACTACAATTGTTGGCAAATTTCTCCATGGCACCGCGCAATGCCAATTGGGCATCAGGGGTAATGTTATCGGCTTCATCTAGAATGATGACTTTCCTGTTACCACTGAATGCCATGGTTGACGCATATCTAACGATTTTGTTACGTAGTGTATCCATACCGCGCTCTTCCGACGAATTTAGAAATAGATGGTTTAAGTCCATCTCTTCACACATCGCAAGGGCTATCGTCGTCTTGCCGACGCCAGAGGTTCCCGTTAACATCAAATTAGGTATGTTACCACTGTTCACATATTGCTGAAAAGTCTCCTTCAGTTGTTCTGGTAAAATACAATCGTTTACTTTTCGTGGTCTGTATTTTTCAGTCCACAAATACTCGATGTCATTCATCTATTCAATGCCTCTAGACAATCGTTGGGTCGGGGCTTGCAACAGTATTCAAGACGCCTGTATAAAATTCCTCGAATGCCCTGTTCTCCTCTACCTCAGTATTATAGTTGGCCTTGAAATATGTCCTAGCCATTCGTCGCACGATCTTCTTATCGATATTAAGAGCTTCGGCTACATTGTTGATTGCTTCCTTCTGATACTCATGTTCAGCTTCGCTTCTAGTCATGCTATCATTCAAGTCCACAATAACATGCCGCAGTTTTTCCTTATCATTTGCAGACAAGGAATTTACGTTCACAAAAGTATTTACCGCCATTGCTAGTTCTCCTTTTAGCGTGTTTCGAGTGAGATATAGTATTTAAGCCCTTTTGTCTTATTTGTAAAGATGGCAAATTTTTCCAATTTAATTTCTACTAGATAGTCGCCTGGAATTAGTTTCAGGTTATCAATTTTGAAACGAGCAATAAAGGCTTTTCCACTATGCTCGCCAATTTTTGTTGTGGCATAATTTGACGTGTCATTCTTATACTCGTGTACTTTCAATGACAGTTCACCAGATTTGCCTATCACTGACATGTTCGGCAAATCATTCATCGAAGCAATCTTGCGCATTTTGGTATACGTCGCATTAATCAGTTCAAATTTCACGTCTGATTTTTCTAGCACCAGAGCCTTATTCGGTGGCGCGGTAATCAGTTGCGGTTCACATGACATATACGACAAGCTGAAAGTATCATCGCTCATTGTTACCTGCTTGTCGGTAAAAATCAACTCAGGGTCTTTCAGTGTAGTAACGTTTCCGAGAAATTGGTTGAGATCATAGATACCAAATTTGGCCGGAAAGTCGTCTTCGAATTCGGCCTCGACCAATATACTAGCTTCTGGAGATATTGTCCTCTGCATTTTTCCAGGGACTAATACTATACCAGAATTGATAGTCGAGAAATTTTTCAGAACCGTAAGCGTCCATTCAGTCAATTGCATAATATAAACTCCTATTTTATTGATCTGGTGAGTATAGCTCAGTGTGCAGTTTTTTCAACATGATTTTTACCTTATCGTTCAGTTCAGATAGTTTTTCGTTTTCGATGGTATAATCGAATTCGATGTTCTTCCAAGCCGTTTCTGAAATGTGCAAAGCGTTTTCAACAGGGTAGGGATTAAGCGCACGCCGAACGCGTACAACATAGCCACCAGATTTTCTAATCACGTCGGCTTCATTCGGAAACCTGACATCTGGAATTGCAACATTGTCATGCCATTGCAATTTGTTTTCTAGGCAGTATACCCAGAAATTTTGATGGTAATATTCGCGCCCGATGCTGGTACCAAAGTCTTGCAGCACCCAGCGCGGTGTGATTTCCATGCCTAGTCGGTCACTCCAATACTGGTCGGGAGCTTCGCGAAATGCCCGACTAGCATCGGTATCGCCTTCCAACAAATAGCGCGGCCAGCCAAACATGGCAGCCACAGTATCTTTCAGGGTATCGGCAAAGGCTAATTTCTTGTAGCCATGTTCAGCCACAAGAATATTGGCCACGGTGCTTTTACCCGAATTGATGAAGCCACAGAATCCGATGATAGCCATTAGAGATTCCCACTTAAACGTGCAATTTGGGCCATGTCGCCAGTAAATGCATACGTGCCAACGTGCTGGGCGCGCATCCACGGACACAGCCAAACATGCCCACCGATAGCTCGCCAGTACTGGCAAAACATATAATCCTCGCTCAAATATCGATGAGTATCAGGATCGATTACCGTATCAAAGTAGGCGTGGATATATCGCGAGCCGTCGAAATTTGCCTGCCCTAAATGATCTGGCTTGTAATTCAAGTGTGGATATTCCTCCTTAAATTTATCGAATACGTGGCGTTTGATAAGCATATAACCAGTGCCTATTTCCAAAACTTCAAGTGGCTCATTTACCCTGAATTGTTTGGTCCCTGGCACTGGATTGAAAACGTAATCGCCGGTTACGCCCTCCAAATCGGCAGCATTGAATTTATCTGGATCGACTTTCTTTTCGATGATAACTTTCTTAGCAGCAGCATATACGTTATTCCAGTTGATTGATTTCTTTGGATATGGCGCACCAATAACCTCTTTATCGAGTGCAATCAACGCAATGACATCTTCTGGATTGAAATGAATGTCACTGTCGAGGAATAACAAATGGGTAAATCCAGACCGCAGAAATTCATCTACAATGTAATTTCTGGCTCGTGTGATCAAACTCTCATTGAACAGAAACGAAAACTTCACTTCCATACCATATCGCATAGCAACGGCCTGCAGATCGAGGCACGATTTCATATAGAGCCCGCACGCCATTCCACCATATTGAGGAGTGCCTACAAATAATTTAATTTTACGTAAATCTTCCGCACGAATTGATAGTTCCATAATAGTATCTCCATAATTACAATCCTAGTTATATATATGCAATAAAAAAGGGGGGCTCTAGAATCATTGCCCCCCTTTGGTCGATAAGTGTTAGGCCGCAAGAGCAAGTGTTTCTAGACGATAGAACACCTTGCGTTGCCCCTTTACCAGCCGCGTCTCGCTGACGATTGGGGCGTGGTATTCCACGCGAAGCTCGTGGACGCGCTTGTAAATGCTGCTCAATGGAATTCCAGTCTTCTTTGCAAGAACCGCTGGGGTGACGCTTGCGACCTTGCGTAATACACGTAGGATACGTTCATTATGAGTAACAGGTGTTGCCATTTGAAATTTCTCCAGATGTTTATAATCAACGACGTTCGCTGACAGAAATAGTATTGGAGGAAATAGTTCGTCCGTCAACCCCGTAAATGATTTTTTTACAAAAAAAATGGGCCAACTGGGTGGCCCATTTTTCAGTATATTACATCATACTCAAAAGGGGATTTCCTGTTTCGTATCCGCCTCCTCCTTCGAAACTTCCGGCGCAGCGGCCGGTGCCTTGGGTGCCAGTGTCTCGTCAAGCTTCTTGTACAGATCGAGGAAGCTTGCACGAGTGTCATGGTCGAACCGATTGAGGCACAAGCTGATGGCCTTTTCGCGGTCCCGACCAAAGATGGCGTATGCCTCACAAATGTGAACCAGCCGCCGGGTCGAGATCACGTCACTAACCGCGCCTTCCAAGAACGACTTGCGGATAACATCAGCCCACTGTGTAAGCTTGTCGGAAAAATCGGTATCCTCGACTTGACCGGCAGCGAGTACGTTATTCAGGATTTTCGCCTCGATCTTTGGGCTGGGGTATTCCTGCTCCAACGTGATGCTGAACCGCTCAAGAAATGCTTCATTGAGCACGTTGGTGCCGATGAACCGGCCATCATCGCTGCCCTTGCCCTTGGTATTTGCGGTTGCGATGACATTGAACCCATTGGCTGGATGCACGATGCGGCCGATCTTTTTCAGGAAAATTGGACGCCCTTCAAGGATCGGCTGCAGGCACATCATCGGCGTATCGCCAAGATCGACTTCATCGAGGATCAACACAGAACCGCTGACCATGGCCTGAATCACCGGCCCATCTTGCCAAATGGTATTTCCATCCATCAGCCGAAAACCGCCGAGCAATTCATCTTCGTCGGTTGACTTGGTAAAATTGACACGAATGCAACCGCGCTTTTCATTGGCACAAATCTGCTGCGGCATCAGCGTTTTGCCATTGCCGGTATTGCCCACGAGATAAACCGGGTAAAAACGACGCGAACGAATAATCGTGCGCAGATCGTTGTAATGCCCAAACGGGACATAACCGGACATTGGCGTAGGAATAAATGCCGCTTCGTCGCGATGGTCGACGTTGTGAACGGCATGCAGTGCCGTCACCTTGGCAGGTATCATTTGCGCCCGGCTCGCAACATCGTCAACAATAACCCTTGCTGGGGGCGGGGCAGCCACATCGTCAGACTTGCCAACCACGCCCTCGACCAACTGCCGCGCCTTCTTGACGTTATAGCTGCCATATCCAGCCTTCAGGGTCGGGTCGGCAAACAGCCACTGCGGCGGCCTCAAACCAAACACTTCGCAAATTTCGAGCACTTCGACGCGCGAAATTATGTCAATGTCACCGTGCTCACTTTTCACTGCGGTCAAAAACCGCGAACGAGCATCCCAGTCAATTGTCCGTGCCATTTTGTGTTATCCTCACGATTTGTTAGTTAGCTTCTCACATTCATATCTAAGCACAACTTCATATTAATTTCAAGCGATTTTATTTTTATTTTTTGCGATCAAGGCGATGAAGCGAGTCAACAGTGCGCGATTGATGATCTTCTTCGCCCTGGTATTCATGTAAGCCTTGGCAATTTTACTACGTGTCATAGTCTTATCGATCTTTAATCCGACATGCAGTTCATCATTGCCGTGAATATTGATGAGATAGTAATCATCATATCCAGCAGTAGTGATTGGTACATATCTTTCCTCATTCCACCGTTTACGGAAATCTCTACTTTTACGAGTTGTATAGTCGACAACGGTAGACGATATATTATTCAGTGAATCAGAAAGGAAAAACCCAATGAGGTTTGTTCCGGTCCTGGCCCGCAGCACTTCGAGGAGTACCTTGGTATCGTCGGCATTGTAATCTCGCGTATATACCATTTTAGTGATAGGGTCGCGGACAATTTGCCTTGTTCCCTTCGGCTTGTATGGCATATGATCCACAGTGTTATACCGGCAACCGTCCCCAGCGCCATCAGTCATGATGATCGTGTTGACGATTTGCACCCTGGTCCGACGCTGGAAATCATTGACCAGCTTGTCGGCGGCCAATATGGTCTGATTCAGCGGCGTACCATTCAGAAAATCAGATGCACTCCTAATGCCTGCACTAGCGCACCACAGAATTTCATAGGCGCTGTTAAGCATCGTTGTGTTCATGCGCGACGACAACACATTGCGAATTTTGAAATTGCTGTATGTGATGTAATTGCCCTTGTCAGGATGTTCGAATTGCTCCTGAATATTGTCCCGATTGAGCGCTGATCTGAATATGTAAACCTCGAACGGCACGCCGACACGCTTACAAAACATCGTCAGCGAAAACAGTTGCCGCATAGTCGCATTGAGATGATCGACCATCGATCCAGACCAATCCAGGAACATCACGAAACCGTGGTTTTTGCCAGCGGTAACAGTGGCATTCCTACGGAACAAATCGTCAGCATACTTATAAGCATGCAACTTGTTCGTGTTGATGACACCAGTTTTCGAAATGTGGGTTCGTGCCTGGATATCAGCGGCTTTTTTAGTTTCGAATTCTTTCACCAAAAACGAGATGGTCTCATTCTCGTCGCGCCGCCATTGATGGAATCTTTCCATCAGAACGTCTTTGCTGTTGTCGTAGGGAAAATCGGCCGACGCGAGCATCTGAGGGATCACGACGGTAAAATCGTCCACGACGTTCTGGTGGTTAACCTTTGGCAGATCGAAATATGCATAGTTCACGTCATCTGTCGCAACGCATTTTTCCAGCGCCTGTTCGAGCGCGTCGCTCGTCTGACATTCTGGAATAATGTCGTCATTGTCGTTCGCGCCAGCACCCTTGCTAGACGTGCCAGACGTGCCCTGACCCTCGTCGTCATCGCTCTGGCCCTTGCTCTGACCCTCGTCATCATCGCTCTGGCCCTTGCCCTGGCCTTCTTCGCCCTGGTCATCGTCATCACCACCGGGTTGTCCTTCAGGAGTGGTATAGATTTTGCGATTGCTCCTGCTCAGCCCATAAATTTCGTCGGTGAGCGCCACAACATCGTCAAAAGACTCAGTTGCACCGATGCGATCAATCAAGCGCTGCTCAGCAGGAGTAAACTTGAGCGGAAAATGTCCGGGAAGGCTCTTATAGAAGATATTGGCGCGGTCGATGAAAGTCAGAGAATTGATGTCGACGCCATCGATGCCGAAAAAGTTGCGCTCGGCCAATTCCCGCAGACCGACTACATAGTCGTGACGGCAGCCTGGAAATCTCCTCTTCTGCTTCTTGTCGACGCGAGGGTCTTCAACAATGTTCAAGAATTGCACGATGGTCGCCTTGGCACGAAGAGCCACGCGCGGATCACTATGATGGCGATTTGCGATGAGATCGGTTGCAGCCACCCACTCCTCATATGGAGTATAGCTAGAATGGCCAGTTTCATGGACAATCAACATGTGCCGCAATTCAGTCGAAATGCCGACCCACATCGGGAATACGGCTTCGCCCGTCTGAAGATTAATGGAAGCAGTCTTCACTGAAGGCGAATAACGAATGTTAAGCTTTTTAATAGCAAGCAATCGAGCAAGCTGCGCGTCACTTAGCATTTCGGCGTCTTTGCGATTGAAATTATAGAACATGATCAAATCCCTTTGCTGTCCTCACCGCCAAAATAAGAGGGGCCTGCAAACTTGGCAACCCCTAAAAAAGTCATAGCTGGCATGCTGTTTTGCATAGGTTGACGGGAATTTTGCATCGGGCAGGAGGCGATTCTTATGAATGTTGCTACACAGACGGTTCAGGAGAGTTCGTCCCCTTTGGGGACGAGTCTAATGTGATCATAGTTCATGTGCTAAATTCCTGTCAAGCTGCTGTGCTGAAATTTCGTTTACGTTGGAATTTAACGGTCTTTTTGAATTTATCCACAAGCATATCTTGTTTATGTGAAATCACTATAACATTAGTATCTTTTAACGTCCACATGATTTTCAGGAATTCATCGGTACCATTGGCGTCCAATGAACCATCGAGAATTTCATCAAAGATTAGTAAATTGGTATTAATCGAATTCCGCATCTTGGCAATCGAGCGCCATGCAAATAGTATTGCCAAGTTGATGCGTGTTTTCTCGCCTTCGGAGAAATTTTCATAGCTGAAAGTATCGAGAAACCTAGACTTGATAGTCTCCTCGAAATTCTCATTAATCTCAAAGCTAACAAAAAATCCCATTTGCTTTAAATGTTTATTGATCTGCTTGTTAATAATCGGCAAGTACTGCTTCAAAATTCTAGTCTTGATGCCACCGTCTTTCAATAGAAGGGCAGCCGTGTCGATATACAATCGCTCGGTAATCAAATTCTTTTTCTCATCTTGGATACGCACTATCTCATGGTTCACGGTCTCCAGTTCTTGCTGGCTATTGACCATGGTTTGATTGGCACTCTTTAGATCAATAAGCTGTTCTTTCACGCTCTGTACGTTAGTATACTTACTGCTCAAGGCAGTTTCTTTTATTGTGATGTCTTTGCGCAGGCGATCCAGTTCCTGCATCAAGGTACTGATATCGCTGATCTGGTTGACGCATTCATCAATCGAGTTGGTGATGTCACTCAGTCCTTTGCCCAAGGTCATCGCTTCTAGCCGCAATGCGCCAAGCTCAAGTTTTTTGTGCGCCTCGGCAATAGTCTGCTTGCACGTCGAGCAATAGTCAGTATGCATGAGATAATCGGCATCGGCACTGTTCCTGTCACACTTGGCTTTTAGCTGCGACATCAAACCGACCAATTCGACATGCCTGTTGTTCAATGACTTGTATGGCTTGGTCTTGACGGCAATTTCATCACGTTTCACTTGCAAGGCAGTAATCTCAATCTCAAGCGCCTTGATTTCGGTCTGAAAGAAAGCTAGCTGATCTTCTAATATCTTGCGGCGTTGGTCGCTATTCTGCTTGAGCGAATTGATAGTCTTTTCAATGAAGGATTTTTGTGATTCGAACGACAGCCCTTCGATGCGGTTGCGCTCCAAGATTTCCTTATTAGTCTGTAAGCGCTGTTTCACGATGTTGCTCATCACCGAAAAAATTTGGATGTCGAGTAGGTCTTCGATAACCAAGCGACGATCTGCTGGCGTCAATGACATGAATGGTTTATATGAAGCAGAACCAAGAATGACAATCTGTACACAAGCCTTGTAGCCCATGTGCAAAATGAATTTCTCAAGATGTTCCTGATAGTCCTTCGATGCCGAGTCTTGGTTCAGGAAAACGCCGTCGCAATGAATTTCAAAAATGGCTGGTTTCAGTCCACGAACGACTTTATAGTGTTTGTTGTTGGTGGTGAATTCAATCTCGACAAGACAATTTTTTTGATTGATCGAATTGCATAATTGCGGCTTGTTAATGTTGCGAAATGCCTTACCAAACAAAGCAAAAGTCAAGGCGTCGAGAATGGTTGATTTGCCTGAACCATTATCGCCTACAAACAGCATATTGGGGCTGGTATCTAGCTTAATTTCAGTCCAAACGTTGCCGGTCGATAAAAAATTCCGCCATCTAACTACATGGAAAATCAGCATTCATTAGCTTCCCATAGTTTACCCTCAGGACCGCATTCGGCATCTTGTTGTCTCATATCATAGCACTTGATTCCCCCGGCATATTTATCCACTACACCGGTAACAGGATCGACGGTGGGTTTGCATGTCACCATACACCAATGGCTTTCATATGCCCATCGACCATCGATTAATTTATGGTGCTTACAATTAATGCAGATTTTTTTGGTCATGATTTGGGTTCCCATAGCTTGCCTTCAAGACCACATTTACCATATTTCTCATCGCGCATATAATAGCAGCTAAAAGTGCCTGTAAGTGCAACTATGCCAGTAACAATGTGAATTTCTTCGCGTCTATTCACTGTACAAAAGTAGTCACAGCCACCGCCCTCGACAGGCGTTTGATTGCAATGTTTACACTTCACACATAGCCTTTTTTCGCTGTCCATTATACATGTTCCGTAGTCACAGCTTCTTCATATACTTCCTGCAAATAATTGATCATCTTATCATTTGGCACTGGCAAGGTTAGTGATTTTACATATGTGGACAAAATAGTTGATGTGTCGGCGGTCTCGTCTACATTGTCATCAGTTCCGTGATCAATTATCGAGGTTACATCTTCGACGATGGAAATGTCGATTGGTCCAGCCTTATACAGATTGTCTAGCATTAGGTCAAAAACAAAATGGTTATCGCGGCCAGCACACACCACCTTGACATATGTGTCCTTGTACTGTCCATAATCTATGTTCTTGATTTTGTTCAAAATATTCTTGTCGTTGCGGTCATCGTATGGCAAAAGCTTGAAGATAGAAAATGGGTTCTGATGAAATTCTAATTGGTGTGTGTGAGTATCAAATACATGAATTCCTCTCGGGTCGTTGAAGTCAGACCAGATAAATTCAGCAAACGCACCAAGATAATGGATGTTGCCAGCCGACGATTTGTGATGATAGTGTCCACTAAGCACCAAGTCGAAGCGCTCGAACAGCTTGCGGTCGTCACCGTGCTCGGTCACAATGCCACGAAACATTTCGAAACCAGCCAGTTCTAAATGGCCAATGAGCACAGATGCACGCGATTTCTTGATGGCGTCGTAACTTTCGGCTTTGTTACTTTCCGTAATCCAAGGCAGTAATTGAAAATCAAAATCGTCAATGGTGATCAGCTTCGGCGTGGTGTAGGTATGAATGTCCTTATAGCGGCCGGTCACCATTTCATCCAAGGCATTGACCATATGTGTATTGCGATAGGTCTGGTCATGATTTCCCGCGATAATATGCGTTTCAATTCTACGGGCCTCCAAGGGCTGCAGGAAGCGATTTCGCATCATATGGGCCGTGGTGTAGCTCAAATATTTGCGCCGGTCTACAAGGTCGCCCAATTGGATTACGTGCTTGATGTCGTACTGGCTCAAAATGTCAAGCGTCCAATCGAAACACTTGGTCAGATACTCTTGAAATACGGGACTGTCATTGCGTACACCCACATGAATGTCGCCAATCAATGCCACTTTGGTCATCTAACGTTCCTTTTGCAACTGATATGCCGATATTTACCCTTGAAGTTATTAAGTCCAAAATATTTGCGACCCCATGCACTCTTTTTATTTGGTATGCGATACAGCCACAAATGATTTGCAAGACTGCGATGGTAGTTGGTGCCCCATTCGAAGCTATAGAAATGTCTGCAGCGATTTGCTATAGGTCTTATCCTGCGCATCTTAAATGAAGAACTAACTAAGACGTTCATTTCCTATTCGCTTCCCATGCCTTGTAGCCGCATGGTTCATCACATTCCAGCCATTCGTCTTTATTACATGCACAGCCCCAAATATTGACAATCTTGGGTGGCTCAGTAATTTCCCATGCCCCATTCTCTGTACACCAATCTTCAAGACAAAAGTCACGCGTGCGTTGATCGAGGAAATTGGGTGTTTTCAAGCCTGCCTGCACCACCTTGTCGAACCAAGGATTCCAATACTCATCAAAAATTTCATCTTCGCTCTTTTCAATTCTGCCCTTTTCATCATCATCATAGCGGAAATGTCTCATTTTGTTCCTCACCATGTTCTAATAAATATGTATACGAATAAAAACGCCCAAGCTACAATGTGAATGGCAAATTTGTCGATCATGCCTTCCTCTTGCGCTTCGTGTTGCTTTCCTTCAAAGCTAAATCATTGTCGTAGTTCTTGATGGCAGCATCAATAGCTAGACGAATTTCATGCAATCTCGACCGATAATTCATACGAACATAGATACTGTCAGTAGAATTTAACATTCCATCAATGATATTTTGAACTTGAAACGGAACTGCGTTGTTTGCTGTTTTCGTGTTCATTGCCATATCAATCCTCTTGGAAAAATTTCTGTAACCCTTTTTTCTTCCCTTCACGCTTCAATTTTCTCTTGGCTTCCTTCTCTTCAAATTTCTCTATCGATAGGGATATGTTATCATAAATCTGCGGGCTGAGTAAACTTTTTTCACCATCGTCAAATACATCATACTTGCCGTGGGTATTTTCGTGTATCACAGTATAGTAAAAACTCTTGTATACACTGTATCGAATTTTTTCTTCCTTGTTGATGCGCCTGATGAATGCAAAGAATGAAATTTGAGTGAAATAAGCAAAGGGGTTGGCAATCACTAGGCCAGTGTTTGGATCGGTCTTGTAGGGGTCATAATCATGGTAATACAAGAAGCAATTCTCGATGCCATCATGGACCATCTCATCTCTGTACGAATAATTTATAAATTTCGGCATGGTTGATAGCTTATTGGCGATCTTCAAAATGCATTCGCCAATGTAATTGGTTATGCGTGGTGGTTCTAGTCCTTTAGCCTTAGCTTTTTTTACTGCTTCATAGTGATCTACTATTTCCTTGTAAAAAACCTTATTGTCAATGTAGTGCAATTTCGACTTTGGTTTGTGCATATCATTTTTCTTTCTCTGTACTGCATTTTTCTCTTGACAGCCTGAAAATATGGGGGTACAAGGTCTATGTGGCTCTTTGGGAATATGCTATTTTAGATCAACTGCTACAAAGCAAAAGAGAAGCAGCTAGCGAAGTCCTGAAAGGACTGAGCTTTCCCCGGAACGAAGTGAAGGGGAACAAGACAAACGATTAACCCCTGCCACAATGAATAATTGCGTCTTCAATGGTATTTCCTCTTTACACTCTTCAGTTCATCCATTATCTGTCTAATGTGTTCGTCTTCCTCATCTTCTTCATTATCATCATCAAATGCTGCAAAATCAGATGAACCACCAATGCTAGCACTGAATTTGGATTCCATCACCATCTCATTATAGTATTTCTTAACACCAGCTGTAGGGTCAGCCATGGTGATAATGTCTTTTGGATAAATGATGAATTCCTGTCTTTCAGTGATCTTAGGAAAAATCCAAGAGATTAGATTAAGTGATACCATTCCTGGCTTTTCTAGCAGGGCATAGATTACCTTCAAGGGGCTGATCAAGACGTAATGATCGCCAATGTGCTCGCTTCTGACAATCTTCATTTCACTGACTAAGTCTTCGCCAGTGCTGATACGAACGAATTTGATGACCTTCTTCTCAGTTGTCTTTAAGGTCGATTTTGTAGATTTTGAAGGTAAAGCTTTCTTCACCATACAATTTAATCCTTTCGAGGAAGTGACTTAGAGTAAAATTATCATGTTTTTTATAGCGTAGGTCATCAGCAATATCATATAGTGTGGCTTCAGTCTTGGTATCGGAAATGCGCAAACTACGGCCTATGGATTGAAGATTACGAATTCTGGACTTTGAAGGACTGGCAAAGACAACATTGTGTAGATTACGAATATTAATGCCAGTAGAAAAAGTGCCGTAAGAAGCCACAATAATAGCGTTTCGTGATCCATCGACAATTTTCCTGATTTCTTCCCTATTATCTGCATCTATTTTACCGTAGACAAAATAAACGTCGCGATCTTTTTCATTGATCAGTTCGAATAGTATCTTACCATGTTTCTCGACAAATTGATAGAGTACCAGTGTATTACCCTCAAGCGAAAGCGCTAGGTTACGAATAAATCTATTTCTTGCCTCATTGGCAACTATGTATTCAATCTCCTGCTGATAAGTAAATGTCTTGGCTGCCTTGCAAATACTGTCTGAATGCTTGAGCAGCAAACATTTGATGTTGATGTTGGCCAATTTCTTCTGGTCCATGAGTTGTTTGGTTGTTGTGACACGCTGTACCGGCCCAAACAAGCCTTCCAGCACCAATTTGTGTGTCTTGGTGCCGTCCAGGGTACCTGTGCTCCCAATCCTATATTTAGCAAGAGTCAGGGCGCACATGATCTTGGTCAACGATTTGGCCTTGAACAGATGGGCTTCGTCGCCAATAACTGAATCATATTGTAGAAAATACTTCGGCGGCAGAGTTTGCAACGACTGCCACGTTGAAATCACTACGTTTTTCGGCGTATCCTTATTGTGGCCAGCGTAGATTTGGTGCACATTTTCTTCAGTTATCCAATTAATGTCGGTCGACGAGTAGTCGGCAAAATCGGTGTATAGCTGCTCGACCAGCGAAATAGTGGGTACAATGATTAATAGCTTCTTGCAGCCCTCTTTTTCCAGCAGGTAGCGCATGATCAAATAGATGATCAAACTCTTGCCACTGGCCGTAGGCGACAGCAGCAGCGCCCTACGCTGTCGTATGGCGTGCACAAAGGCATCCAACTGGTAGTCGCGCGGTTCGTGCTTTGGCTTGATGTTGGCAATGAAATTCTTGGCCTCGATCAGCGAGAAAGAAGTGTCGAATTGCTCATCATCATATGTGTAATGATAACCACGTTCATGGCAGAATGCTTCGACGTGCTGGGTCAAACCACGGTATAGCTGATGGTTCATGATGTTGAACAATCTGATTGAACCATCCCACAATTTTACCTTGAATTGTGGAGTGAACTGATAGCCAGGAACCTTGAAGGTGAAGGCATCGCGTAGCTCATATGCCACACCCTCTGAGCAACTAATTTGCACATAGGTTTCATTCACGTTTCGAATTACAACTTCTTCCATTATACATCAGTCCCTTTACAAAATGCGATCCATTGAACGATTGATTTCAATTGCCAAGTGCGGTTGTTCAATTCCTTGATAATCTTCTCGCAGGCGTCGACGATTTCTTCATGTTCAACTGTTTCAGTAATTGCATAGGTAACTTGATCGTCGGCCTTGACAAAATGTGCTACCTTATCTCTGGGCAATTTCTCAGACCATGGCTCCAAATTATACTTAGTAAGGTCTTCAGGAGTGTTCATGTCGCCAGCATAATATTTGGATTTTATGCTTTTGAATTTATCTAGCGCAATTTCAACTGTCTTCAATTCCTTTCTATGGTGCGCAAGTATGTGCAAGTATTTGGCATGAAGGTTAGGGATGCGACTGATTTCTTTGGCTGGCTCGGTCATATCCATGGGCGCATCTTCGAGCCATTCTGCTGTCAATTGCTTAAGGGTTACCGGAGGTTTTAGGTGCATCAAATGAAACTCCTCACAAAGATAAATAATAAGTTAGTATACAGTACAATCGGTGTACGGTCAAGCTTCCACTACTGAGATTTTCCTGCCCAAACAATAGGGTATGGCATCTATATACGTAACCATAGCGCGGTCGACGATTGCTCTGAATTCTTCTAAGGTGAGCCTTACTTCAACACCTTCTGGTACACTTGTAACGAAATGCATGGCCTTATCGAACACTTCAGTATTGTCAGGCTTAGGTGGCTCTGGTTCTGGCTCTGGTTGTCTCGATTGAGACCCAATAATGCCACCAATAATGCCACCGATAACACCACCAACGCCAATACTTCTTGGCCGTCTGTCATGATGACGGTGATAATAATCGTCATCATAAGGATCACGTCTATACCATGGGGGCGGTCTTCCAACTCCAATGCGCACACCCCATCGTCTGATGAATCCAAACATATTAATTTCTCCTTTTACAGTCTGGTTATTTCATATCTATCGTATCGGAATACAATGTCGCATGTCATCGGCGCACTGGCATCAACAGATCGTGTGTCGAACGAAATTCCAGAGATGGATATTGGATGACAATCGAGAAACAGTATACGAATATTTTGGATGTTGGCATTGTTGTTGATAGTCAAGGTTCCGTCGTGGTAAGCGCTGGTCTTACGTGCTCTATCATTGTAATAATAATATTGCTTGAAGCTTTCAGGAAAAGTCAAGGCAACCAGCCAATTGTAGGTTTCCTCCCACACTCTGATGTCTTCATCTATGATTGCCGTGACCCTAAGTGGTTCGTAGACAAGTTTGTCGCCATGCCGATGGGTCGCGGAAAACGGCGTTTCAACGGTCACCGACGTTGTTGAAACACTAGGCAGTGCGACCGCCAGACCGAAATAGCGCAAGAATGGCAGGGTCGGAAAAGTGAACGAAAAGCGCGTACCCTGAAGAAAAGAAGTGTTTTCTGGAATTCGAACTAGCGGCGATGTGTTTACCATTGCGGCGTCATTTCAATGGCTGTTATGTTATTGGCTATGGCTTGAAATTCTGCTGGCATTGGTCCAATCTCCACTGGAATTGGTGGGGGCATTTCTTTTATTGTTTTTCCAATTGCTGTCAGTACCTCTTGTGGCCATTCGGTCCATTCTTCAGGATGCCCTTCAATTGCTTCGGCAGCTATAGTCTGAAACAGATCACGTTGAAGAGCCGCTGCTTCTAGCGTAAATGCTGGCGAGGCATCAGCAATCCAGTGCAGCGATTCCAATAGGGTGAATATTTCGGCAATTCTGGTTCTATTCAATTCAATCAGATAATTTTCATGCTTTTTTCCGCCATTCAGCGCTTCGAGTTGGGCACTTACAATGGCAAGTTCATTTTGTAGCGAATCAATTTGATCATTCTGAATTGCGATTTGTTCCTCATGGGCAACGGCAAGCAGAAAATCTTGTTTCCAAGATTTGAACATTTCGACGGTTAATTCGTTTGCTTGTCCATCGATAAATGTTTGTATCTGGGTGATTTGATCTTTGAACATTAATGCAATACCCTATTGTTGTTCATACGTTTTTAACTCCATCGTGTACTAATCTTGCATTCCAATTAACAGCCCAATTTTTATGATCTACTGTTGGTGTTTTATCAACATGAATTTTTGCATTTTTATGCAATAAGAATTCTTTTTCATTGTAACGGTCTGAATGATTTGCAATATATGCTCCATGAGACCCTTTTGGAACATGAATACTTATAGTATGTGCATACTTGCGTATATGCTCCTTCTCATTGCCTGGAACATGAAATGTAGTTGTGTCATGCTCTTTTTGTTCTGGGGTTAATTTACCATGATGTTTAGGATTAAAGTTAGCAATTCCAATTGTATTATTTGGATGTACATAATTGAAATGTGATTCAGGATCATGTCGTGTAAATCGGCGCGCTACGTCTGGACTTAATGATGTTGATGTATATGCAGACATACGCATTTTGATATGGTCAGAATTAGGATCAATATGATGTTCTGGAGATTTTTTGATTCCAGTGTGTACAGTTAAATCGTGTGGAGTGGTATGTTTGTGTAAAGTTTTGCTGAGACTATGATCAAAATCATGTAATTTAGATGATACTTTTGCTAAATCATGACCATGATATAGAGCTTTATTTAAATTGTAATGATTTGGATGGTGCGGTCCATGCTTTTTTAAATAACCTTCTGTATATCGTTCAACTGGTATTGAGCTTTCAGTATCAAATTTATAATGTTTTGATAGTTGTTTATGGAGTGCATTCTCTCTATGTCCTGCTTGATATAAATCCTCGATTTCTTTGGCTGAATCTTCTTTGACATGAGAAGGTTCTCCCTTAGTAATAAATCCAAGGAACGATTTTACGTATTTTGTTGATTTTTTAGTTTCACTGAGAAATTGCTTGAATGTCAACATCAGTGCAATACCTTGTGAAATGATGCGCTACGGTATTCATTGGCTGCTACACTGACAATTACTTCCTTGATGGTAGCCTCGATGTTGTTTTTCCAGAAAAGCAGGAAGCGATGCACCCTTGGCATATCGGGTACATCATCTTCCATCTGTAAATAGAATTCATTCAGCAGATGGGCATAATCAGGGCGATAATAAATAACACCAACCAAAATTAGCTCTTTACGTCTTAGCAACATTAGTGTATTCCTTTATTCCCTTGGTACTATTTAGGCTATTGAAGGAGTCTAGACGCGATGAAAATTGATAGGTTGTTAACTGTTACCGAGGAAAAACAGGCAATAGAATTTTTCAATACTCATGGTGATTGCTATGGCAATATTATCATCAAACTGACAAGAGACAGTGGTATCGGTATTGGAGTCATAATTAAATGCAAGGGGTGCAAGGCTAAGAAAAACATCACCGATTATAGTACATGGTAAACAAAAAAGGCGGGGACCGAAATCCCCGCCTCCATTTTCCGTGTGTGGTAGTTTCTTCTTATTGGTAACGACTTAAAGGAGAAAACATATTGATAAAAATAACCTACGTGAGATTCCGCACACGGAAGATACGATAATACTTGTTATCATAGGTGCCACCTTCGCCACGGTCACCAATACGACCGGTGCCGTCACTTGTGGCAAATGGATTTGCTACCATGCCATATCTGGTTTTAAACCCAATTTTTGGCTGGAAACTGTCCTGGCCGATAGCACGCACCATCTGTAGTGGTACATAAGGCGCATAAAATAGGCCGCAATCATAGGGGCTGGTGCCCTTATAACCAACAGTGCAAAGTTCATCGCCGTTTGCCGAGCCACCAAAATAGGGGTCGATAAAGACTTTGACTCTGCCATGCAATGTACCAGCAAATGTGTTGCCGGTGTCGTCAACCTGCAAGTTAACCTGCAAGGCTGGCGTATAATCGAGAACGCCCGCCATCGCCAATGCTGACGCAACGTCAGAACTGACAATGATGACGTTACCCTTGCCGCGACGAGTTGCCTTGGCAATGGCATTACATTCACGTTCAATTTGGAATACCAGACCTTTGAATTTTTCAACTGACCAACGACCGTTGGAATCAGTATCCAAATCAAATGTGCCTGCCGTGGTGACGCCATAGGCGCAACCAAGGGTAGCTGAGCGATAGATTGTGCGAATGACTTCGCGATTAATCTCAGCCAAAATTTCAGTGGACAGAATATTGGCAAGCTCAGTCTCGGCATCCAGACCATGGATAGCCTTCAAGTCTTGCGCGATTTCCATCGTGTATTCAGCTTTCAGTGCGCGTGACCGGGCAGTCACCGTGACTTTGTCAATCGAGAATGCCATTTCAGCAAACTGATTAGTTGACACATCGCCCAATGCTTCGGCCTGTGCCGTGGTCATGCCGCGACCCATACCGTAAGTGGTATTAGTTGCCAGATCATAGACAGGGTTGGTATTGGCAAAGCCAGCCGTTACAGCACCATTAGCGCCAAGCGCATTGGTACCAGAAAATGCCGAATTTGCTTCATTGAACAGAGCTTCGGTGCCAGTCTGATCCACATAACGTGAACGCATTGCGAAAATCAAACCAGTGGGACCAGTCATTGGCTGGACGCCACAAATGTCGTAGGCAATCAGGTTTGGCAACGCACGCCGCACCAGTGAGATGAGAATTGGATCATATGAACCAATGTTGCCGCCGCCATAATTATTGGTCGGTGCCGTCTCATTTAGCTGCCGTGATTCCTCTGCCATCGCTTTTTCTTGATTTTCAAGAATAATGGCAGTAATCGCGCGCCGATAGGGGTCTTTGATTTGGCCTAGACCCTCATAATCGAGAACCGGTGACCACTTTTTTTCGAGCTCCTCCGTAAGATACATATTAGTTATCCTTTTTTTGTTGTTCAGAATAGAGTTTTACTCTATATCCTTTGTGTTGTTTTCTATTTTGAGTACCATAAGCGACAGCGCGCAATGCGTACTCAGATAATTCATTTTCTCTTCCAAACTTTCTAATGTTTTTGACTATTTGTATTTCACCATTTGGAAAAGTAATTTCGTATTCTTTGGCATTACAGGACAATTTTTGTTGATGTTCTTTTGTCCTTGGTTTTTTAGTTCCCTTATGCTTTAGACTAAGAAGTTTCTTAGTTTTTTCTGAGTGGTTTGAGCAAAACCCATCACCACCGTCAGTTCTATTCAAAAGAATACCTTCGTTTAAATCCTTTCTACCATACCAACGAATGTAAAACCTTTCTAATGCACATGCTCCAATGTTGGTTAAATTAGATTCCATTATGACTCTAAGAGATAGATTTTTAGGAATCGATACTGATGTATGTTTAGTGTCGATTCTACTTCCCTTTCCTTTACCAATGTAGTAAGGGGTTAAGGAACTTTTTCTTAAATAGGCATATACGTAATAGGATAATTTTTTCTCCATTATGTTACTTGGGCATGCTGCGGCCAAGGGTGCGAACATATGCAGCCATTGGGCCTTGTAGATTTTCCGTTAAGACTTTGCTCGGGTCTGCTGATTCAACGCTGTCGAGCGCATTCGTAGCATTCACGGAAACTTGGAAATAGGATTCCTTCAATGTAGCGAGTTTCTTTTCAAATTCTTCAGCAGATTTGAATTCGACGCTTTCAGCAAGGGTTTTGAGCTTTTCGGCCTGGGTGTCGGTCAAGCCTACACAGGCATCGACAAACACTTCAAAACGCTTGGATTCATTGACTACCTTGGTTAACTCGACGTTCTTTTCAATTTCCTCATTGAGTTTGGCTTCGATTTTTTCTTTTTCATTTGCCAATTCCTCAACGACATTCACCCTTTCCTCTGGCATTTCAATGCTGTGCTCAAGGCAAAGATTGCGGAAACCAGCGATGAAGTCTTCGGTAATCTCGGTGCGCAAGGCACTTTCAATGGCGACTTCATTATCGGAAATCCATTGTTCGATAATGTAATTGAGATAATTGTCTACCTGCTCAACCAAAGCACTTGTGACATTTTCAATTTCTTCTTCAAGCGATTTGGTATAGGCTTCCTCGATAATGGTCAGTTCCTGCTTGACGCGTGCGCCAACGGCCGATTCGAAGATGGTCTGGGCCTTCATTCGGAAATCTTCAGATAGTGTCTCTTCGCCTTCCAATAGAGCATCAACATGCTCTTTCATGGTAGCTGCGCGATCTTCTTCGACTTGTTGGACTATTGGTTGTTCCTCGACATATTCAAAGTTTTCGTCGATGGCCTGGGAAATTTGCTCTTCATTCATACCTTTTTCGATGCATTCGGCAACAAACGCCTCTAACTCTTCCGAGATTTCGACATTCTCATCGCATTTCTTGTCGTCATCATCTTTATCATCATCTTCATCATCATCATCATCGTCGTCGTCATCATCATCTTCTTTCTTTTTATCTTTCTCTTCCTTAAGTTTCTTAATGGGCTCGGAACCAACAGGGGACGAAGACGACTTGGATTTGTCTTTACCCATTTTTGCCGCAGCCTTGGCTGATGGTGGCACATCGCCCTGCTTCACCAATGCTGGACCAAGGTCTTGTACCTCGCTGGTATCTGGAGGGTTAGAGCCTGGATTGGCAAATGGGCCTTCCTTAGCGCCTGCATTGGGGCGCAATGACGATTTATTGACGGTCGTGCTCTTGGCGTCGCGATCTGGATCATTGTCTGACGAACTGACCGAAGGCACCACGCCTTCTTTCATCAGGATGCCAGTTGCTAGTTCAGTTAAAGATTTGCCCATAGTTGATTGCTCCTAATTGATTTTCTATTTATAATATTACAGTTTTCTGATGTAACTCTCGAATAATGTTAGTGCTTTGGCTTCTATTTCTCGTCTAGAAAGCGTTTTTAGTTGCTGTCTAGTCTCTTCGAGAAATTGCTTATGCCAATTACCGGCGGTATCCATCCACCAGTCATAGTTTTCCATGATGCCGTGAACAAACGCATCAGGTGCACTAGGGTCTGCAACGATGTCAGCCGCTGTGGCCAGTTTGAAATCGTCTTGAACCAATTGATAGCCATTGTGGGGTTTCAGAGACCCTACGCCTCTAGTCGAAACGCCCAAATTAGCTCCACTATCGAGTAACCCTTTAACTGTATTACCCATTGGAGTATCAACAATTTTTGCTTTACCGATAAAGTTATTCCCATCTGGATGCAGTTTAGTGATCATATGGGAAACACGGTCGAGATTGATTGACGGGGTGTCAGGATGGCCTAATTCGCCAAATGCACGATTTTTGGCGACATATTCCCTGTTATACCTTCCGATTTCTTTATTCAGAATGTCATAAGGATAGACCCTGCCATTCTTGTTTTGTTTCTCGGCTTGACAGAAAATTCCTTCTACGAAATAGTTCTTCTTGCCGTCTTTTTCTTCGATTAGGTATTTGACATCTGTTACTTCTTCTCTTATTAACTTCACGACGTATTCCCCCTGTCAAACCTTTTTAGTGTTTTTTGAATGATCGCTTGATCATTATCCAAAAATTCAACACTTTCCTTAGCCATGATCATCTTCTTCTTCTCACGTATCTTGCATTCGGCAATCATTTCGATACGCTCATTGAATAGACGCTCGGCTTCGGTATAGTTCTTTTCGATAATGTATGTAACTATATTCAATGCCATTATCTCCTGTTATCTATTGAAGGCGGTTGGATCGTCGAACTGACCGGCAGCAAAGTCACGATTGTCTTTTCTCAGATCAATGAAAATCGTAGCCGCCTCATCTGCTGCTAAACCGGCAGTAGTAATAAGTATGTCTCCATTTGAAGTACCTTGTGGATTACCTATTGTTGCACCAGCGCCCATGGCTACAAAATTATAGTCGAATATCCCATGTCCCATCGTGACAATGTCTGCATTATTGCTAGGTCCATCCCACAGGAGTTTGACATAACCAGCAGCCGATTGCACTGATCCAAAAATTCGTTTAATTGTAGTGGAATAGGTTGTTTTGATATGAAGATTTGAGAGAGTATTCATTAGCATATTATTGGCATTCAATGAACCGCGCAGCATGGAAACATCCACAAGCAGAGTATTGGCTTCCTCACTGCCATCTGAAGTGATCACATATTTGAGCAGCGCTCGATTGTGGCCGTCGACAAGTTTTTGCTCTTTTATGAGATTTGCCATTTCATCGCCTTATACAAAAGTTTATTAGCTTACGATAGGAAGTAACGTTTTCATTGAGCATGCTCACCATTTCTTTCCTATTTTCGTTGTTCAGAGAACTGTGTAATTCCCAGAGTTTTCTAGCAATTCTATTATTTATGGAAATTTCTTTTTCACCTTCAAAGATTAGGCTTGACATATCAATGTCATGCTCGATCATCGCTCTGATGATGCCGAGATTGGCGTCTTCCTCAAAATATTTCTTCATAATTTGCTTCGCTGGTACAGCTTTTGCGCTCACTGGTGCTGCTGGCTTTGGTGGTGGTTTGGGAACGGCCTTCGCGTTGGGAGAAAGTCGCTTCATTTCCCATTTTCTTCTTTGTATTGTAGCTGACAGGGGTTCTTCCTTATTGGGGGAAGGTTCTTGAATTTTTAGCTTTTGTCGGGCCGCCGCTCCTTCAGAGTCTTTGTCTCTTAGGTGAGCCCAATTCTTTTCAGCCCTAGATTGTCTAAAAGCAGATATTGCTTCTGCTCCAGTTGAAGCCAGTCCCATAGCAGCAAATCCAGTAAATCTACCCAATGCGTTTTCTTTTTCTGCGTCAGTGGCATTAGGACTAGAAAAAGCACTCCCAAAACGGCCCCCTAGTTTATCATCTACCGCCTTCATCCCACGGCCTATCGCACTGAATTCTTGACCTTTTTTCGCTATTTTCTTGGTCATTTCGTCATCTACAGCACTTGCGCGATCACGTAATCTATTGAGTTTATCGATAATTGATTCTTTTCCTGCTTCTACTTCTGCCGCTTGTTGAGTTTCACTGCCGCTATTTTCGGCTGGGTTAATAGGTGGCTTTGAAGGGGTTGATTGTGTTTTAGACTGCACATCAGCAGTGAAGCTTTTACTAATATTATCAATATCATTTAACGCTTTAGTCTTTGTGTCGCCCATATCTGTGCGAGACTTATCAGTATTATCGGCGGGTGTGCGTGGGCTGGCTTTTCTAATGAGCGGCCTTCTCGTTAGATTAGTGCTGGCTAATGCACCTTGTTCCCGCAACGAATAAAGAGTGCTGCAGAAATTTTCTTTGACTGTATTGGCTTCTGGTGGATCATTATCACCACGATACTGAATAATTGTCTGTTTGCGTTGGGTATCTAAGGCGTTATACATCTGTGTGCCAAGACCGCCAGCATCTTGGCGCGCATCATCGGTATTGTCGGCTGGCGTTCTTGGGTCAGGTTTGGTAATGCCAAGGCGTCGACCCAGGTTCTTTACGCCTTTTTTTATGCTATTGACGGCTGAACTTGCAACAGAACGGGCAGCAGAACTGACGGCATTGGCAAGCATGCCTTCTTGCCGTAACGCAACTAAGTTATCGTTGAAATTTTCTCTGATGTTCACTTTTGCGGGTAGTTCTTCTTCCTTGAAGAATTGACCAGTCATGGAATTGAAGGGAAGCGACAAGTACTGATCAATGCTTTGCGCATAATATAAGCCGACCAATTGATTATTCGGGAAAGTTCGAATGGTTTTTCTTTGAAATATGATAACCATGGGCATGTCTTTGAAGGTTAGCCCAACATTCGATCCAGTGATAGCCTTGTCCCACGGATTAGACTCGTCAAGCTGCGATACCGCCTCGATGTGTTGATTGCATTCTTCGACGATTTGCTTGACGGTTTTCATTACTCTGTCTTGATATATGCGCTGGCGATATCGGCTTTCTTTTCCTCAAGTCTCTGAACGGCTTTTTGCGATAATGCTGCGTTGAAATTCTCGCGCATCCTATCAAGCTTCTTCTCATAGATGTTTTTGATGGCTTCCTTAATTTGATCCATTGTTTACTCCCTTATTTTTTCTATTTATACGAACAATCAATATATTGAATTTCAAGGCTGAGATTGTCGGTCGCAGCATCGCTACCGACCAGCTTTTGCGGACCATTCATGACAGTCATTTTTGCGCCGCGTGGCAGCATGAATTCTCCCTCATCGGTATTGGAGAAATTCGACGTATACAGCCCCTTGGCATTTTTCTTGACATGCACTTGTAGCAGCGCCACGGTGGGTCTACCAGTTCTGCTGGTTGTCATTTTGTCTGGTTCTATCGATCTGAGTACTGATTGAAGACTGACTGAAGAAGTCATATACCCTCTGTGTGTAAATGATTTGCCTGGGGCAAAACTAAACATGTCTTGGTTCTGACCAAGCTTTGAATAGATCATGAATTCGCCGGGTGCACGCGACTTCTTTATTGCTGAATCCAGCGATGCAATAACGTCGGCGGTACGATCATCATTAGACAGAGTTTCTAGCTTGTTGGCGGGAACATTCGACGGAATACTGGATAGGCGCTTGTTGATGTCGGCATAGCCGTCATTGGTGAAGTGTGATATGGCGTCAATTTCCCGGTTGTCGTATTTGTCGGCCGAATAATGTTGAGCTAATGCAGTCGTCAATTCATCCATATCTGGTTGCATTATGTTAGCATAGTTGCCAATGTCGTCGCTATTTTCTTGCTTGAAGGTATTCGTTTTTACCGCACGATTAAATGGCACCAGTTTATCATTTTGCACGACATGGCTGATCTGGTTCGTCTTTGGGTCTTCATATCGACCGAAGCCGACATAATTGAGATTGAGTTTCTTCGCAGCCTTGACGGCATTTGAATTCTCGTCTTCAGCTTTTGCTGCATTTAGGTCTTCATTTATTCTTTTTATTATCATCTTCAAATTCCAGTTGATTGTCCTGAATTTCAAATTTAGATGGCATCTTTTCCATTGGCGTTCCGTCAGGGTTCAATGGAACGCCATCGGGACCAACCATTGGCTGCTGCCCTGGCTGTTGCTGCATTCCTGGCTGTCCAGGCATTCCAGGCATTCCAGGCTGCGGCATTCCCGGCTGTCCAGGCATTCCTGGCATCCCAGGCATGCCACCCATTGCGGCCATTGCATCCTGTTGCTGCTGCTGTTCTGCCGCCATCTGTTCGGTCATTTCTTCAATTTCGTCTTCATTCAAATGTAGAACGTTTTTGTTGACCCATTCCATTGAGTAATAGCGACCAACATAAGGGTCGATTAGTTGCAGAACGCCGATACGATTGGTCATCAATTCGGCTTCTTTTAACTCAGTGAAATTATTATCTTTTTTGTAATCGTACCAGATATCTTCCTTGAATTCGCTCCATTCTTCCTCGCTGCACACTTTTTTCATGACTAACTGGACGCGTAACAAGTCGTCAAACAGCACTGCGAATTGATTTCTCAGCCTAACGATGAATTTCATGAACTTAAGTTCATCACGAGTAATTTCGGTGGTACGACCAAGGGAAAAGCCTTGGTTCTGCTCCAGGCGCGACAGTGGCACGCCCAGCGATTTATACAGCTTACGTTCGAAATATTTCACATCTTCAAGTTCACCCAGGTTCTGGCCGCCGGGCAGTGTGGTGATTTCGGTGCCTTTGCTGCCTTCGCGCCGTGGCAGCCAAAAGTCTTCCAGCATGCTGAGATGTTTGCGGTCGTCTTTGATTTCACCTGTGGTGCTATCATAGACCAGCTTATTGCGGTATTTGACCATAATGTCGCGCAAGTATTCGTCAGCCTTAACCGTTGGCATATTGCCCACATCAACGTAAAAAATTCGACGTTCTGGCGCACGTGACAGTCGATAGATAACAGTCGCATCTTCGACCATGCGCAAGTTGTTCAGTGGCTTGATGGCTTTGTGCAAGTATGAAAGCACCATTGAGCGCTTTGCGTCCATCAGTCCAGAATTGACATTAACAATGGAATCGGTGGCAATCTTGGCTCCAAGGTTAGTATGTACACCAATCATTCCACGTTCATTGTACAGATAGTATTCATTCTGGCTTTTGATCAATTCAATGCCGGTTGTTGGGTCTTTGATTTTCTGTATCTCACGAATTTTTCTGATGCGCCTGGGATCGATGTAGCGTAATTCTTTGATGCCCTCGGCTATGGCAGTTTCATCGATGACCAAGTGGTAAAACAGGCGACCGTCAATATACCAACGTTTGAATATATTATAGCCCATATTACCAAAGTTCAGCAGCTTCAAGATGTAGTCAAATTCGTCGCGAATTTTCTTCTTGATTGATTCTGGCTGCTTCAGATCGTCCATATTTAATTCAATGGAATGACCAGCATCATCCATGACAATCGTTTCGTTAACAATTTCATCAATGCCTTGCTCACATTCTGGCTGCAGGCTCATTTCTCGATAACGTGTGATTAGCTCGATTTCGTTGCGAACAACTCCATCCAAGTCAACATAGGTGCCATAATAAGCACCAGATTGAATAACAACTGCACCGTCATCGTTTTGAGGAAGCGTAAATGTTTTCTGGTCTGGAACGACCGCATTTACACCTTTTAGTTCTTCGTCTTTACCTTTTCGAGTTATTTGAAACCCAAAGAGCGTAATTGCCATTAAACATGCGCCTCATTCATTGAAGGAGCTAGAGAAATTTCCCTAGCTCTATTATATAGTTATGCTATAGGTGGAAGATGAGGCGAGAAGGGTACGTTCTGCCCAATGGTATCTGTGGTCGGTCCATTTACACCAGTGTCGAATTCCCACCACTGATATGCAAGGGTTACTGCGAATTCTTCAATGGTGTTGTTTGTGCTCCAATCAACGTCAATGGCGCTCAAATCAATGGGGAACATACCGATAAATTTATATGCCTTGATCGCGTCGCCAGTCTTGCCAAACTGGGTAACATAACCATCTTGCTGATAACCATCATCACCACTCAACATGCTTGGGTCGCGAAGATTCCCGACATGGGAATTCAGGCCGCTCATCCATTTCTCGAATGCATCACGAACGACAAAATCTTCGTCGTTGATAATCGTAATGGTCCATTCTGGGAATGTGCGATTGCCAGAAAATCTCACCTGACGGCCAAAATAGAACTGTTGAATCTGATCAACGGTCGAGCCCGGTAGCTGCGCCGCACGAGCCATAAAAGTCAGTTTCTGCTGTGCGCCGGAAACATTGGCAATGGCAGGAAACGTCATTTCGATGTTAAAAAGATTCGGCCGGGCACCGTCGTATACCATTTGTGAACGAAATTCTTGAACGCGAAAAGCCATGTTAGTTTACTCCCTGTGTGTTGTTATTTATATTGAATATTAGCCCCACTTGCCGACAACTTCTTCAAAAGCCACCCCCGTGCGGACGGCTATAAAATTTAACAAAATGAAGTTTATCGATCTAGCTGGTTTGATATAGATATCACCTATAAACTCATTCCTGTCAATGACTTCGGGAGTATTGTTAGTCGAGTCGCAAACAACCTTGAAATCGTAAATACCGCGCCGACCCTGTACATCACGCAGGAATGGCTCAACCATGGCAACAAATTGTGCGCGAGTAAACTCATCGTTGAATTCGAACAATGAATACTTGGCTGCTCTTGAAATCGCCTTTTCAAGTACAATGAACAAGCGTCTGACGTTGATACGATCAAACGCCGATGGCTTGGCCAGCATCGTTTTATCGCCGTATAGAATGACACCCTCGCCAGGGAAATTGTGCACTGGATTGATGCCATTCTTGTACAGATCATCGCGATTGGCCTTGGACGCATGCCACGCCAACTTGACCACGTTTTTGATCTGGCCACGATTGAAACCGGCCGGTGAATACCAGGGGTCGCGATCATAGTCAGTGCGAACACACAGACCAGCAATGTCGCCATTTAGCGGCAACCACCTGTACATATTGTTATATTTGTCGAATTGTAGTTTCCAGTTGCCATCCATGAAGGCATATGACGTGCTATTGAATTCATTGCGATAGGCAATGCAATCTTCGGCTTCATAACCGGCGTTGTTTACAACATCTGAAAACTGTGGTGATACGAATACCACACAATCTCTTCGAGAATTGCCAATGTTTTCTACAACATATTCAGCGACATTTTGAGTATGTGAGCCTACCATGACCAATGAGATATCAACTTCTTCTGAATTGCCAAATTTATCGTAGCCTATGCATAAGTCGCCAGCATTTGGATAGCCGTCTATGCCACCAGTTAATGACGATTCATAGATGTCGTAGGTTTGTTGGAAACTGGTGTTAGATGCTGGGGTGCCCCAGGTTGTTGTTTCAGCAACATCAGTAGTAGCATTTTGTGCATGGTTCAGCGCATAGATATAGCGCGACCGATCATTTAGGACGTTGACATAGTAGTTGGACGATCCATCATCAGTGATCGCGTCAATGGCTTTTGAGACGTAATGGAATTTTTCCAGCACTGTATTGGCTGCGCCGGTAAATTTACCTAGTTTATCGACAACGATAATGTGCATTTCGTCGTTTGCGCCCGCCAGATTGGCGACATAGGCTGACGTGCCAGGGACATTATTAAATTCTTCATAGTATGGACGAACTTCATTTACGCCCCATGTTTCATAGACCGTATTTGATAAACTCGAACCAGCGAACATCGACACCTTGAGCGAATTGCCAAGAGCGCCAGCATATCGAGCAGCAAACATACCGAAGCCGTTTGAGGCTGCGGGCAGGCCCATATAGTTGATTTCGTAGAAGTCGCGGTTCTTAATGAGCAGCCCAGGACCGAAAGTATTGGATGTCGCATTTTTAGCGCCGAGAGTAGTCGTATTAGCGACACGAACAGCTTTCAAATTCTGCGCATAGGACAAGAAGTTGGCACATGTGAAAAATGATTTAAATGTATTCGCATCAGGTTTACCATAAGTTCTGGCCAATTCGACTTCATTACTGAAGGTCATGATGGTGTCAAGTGGTCCCCAAACGAACTCTCCAGCATATGCACCTTCTGTGGTGCCTACACTTGGAATGATAGTTGTCAGATCAATTTCGGTAACGTAGACGCCCGGTGAGAGATAAAACGCCATTTTTATTTGCTCCCCTTTTTAGAAGGATGTTTTTGTTCTTGACTATTTAGAATTTTGGCGTTTTTAGAGTTTGTGTCTATTCGCGAGTATATCCCATTCTAAATTATCGAAAGTATTGATGCCTTCCCGCTGCACCAACCACTTTTCTTTAGCGTCTTGCATCTGTTCTTCTATTGGATTATCGAGGCCATTATCGATAATGCCAAAAGGTACGATGTCGGCATTCATTATTTTCAATTGTTCTTCCTGCAAGGCTTCTCGAATATTATTACTGATGCTTGCCTTGAAGAATTTTTGTCCTGTTAGCCAGCCGAAATTGACCAGCGTCATTGCAAGGTCATCGTTGTTGCCTTCTTCAGCCTTGAAAGTTTGCTGGCTTGCCGAGAAAGTCGTCAGTTCCATGATTGTTTCGGCGTCGTTGATCAATAGCTTGTCAGATTCAATCAACGCTTTCAAGTTGGTGCATCCAATCATCTTGGTCTGTTTGGTCTGTTTCAGACCAAAGCCGATTTTAGTGCGCTTGAACCCAGGCGAATGCTGCTGTCCTTGTTTGCCCTTTGTTTCGACCTTGATCAAGTTTTCATAGGCCAGTTCATAGTGTAGAATATCAGCTACCTGAAGACCTATGCTATTGATTTCAACCAAGATAAAGGCATCATTGTACATTCTTGCCGCCGTCAGTACAAGCGTCGGCAACAGCAATGGCTGGATTTTGTTGCTGCGATATTTCGCCACTTGTCGATATGGTATGCAGGTTACATCAATTATTGAGAATGCTGAATAGTCGAGTCCCTGACCCTCGGCAACATCTACGGTAATTGTGTAAGTGTGCCCCTTTTCCGGTTCCTTGTGTATATCAAGTTCGCGATCACGTCGAATTGGATCATGAAACACCAATGAACGTAATTTAGCACCACTAATCAGCGTATTGGTTGAGCCCAAGAACTCACATTCGAATTCCTGCGCGAACTGCATTGCGCTGGTATTCTTGATGGTTTCCTCTTTCCAGGCTTGTGTACGCCCTGGTACCTGAGACCAATGCACAGTAAAAGGAATATAATGGCTGCGTTTTTCGACGGCATCGCTCCACATTTTCCAGAATAGATTGAGTCCATTTGGTGTCGATACGATGATAACCTTCGTTGTTATACCAGATGAAATTGTTGGATAGGTGCTCATGAAGAATGATTCGGCAATATTATTTTGAACGTGGCCAAACTCGTCGAGGAATATGATGTTGAAGGCGCGGCCACGAACAGATGAACCAGAGGTAGCATCGGCTATTATTCTTGAGCCGTTGGCAAATACGATGCTACCTTTGTTCCATTCGATTACACCCATTTTCAAAAAATTGGGCAAATACTCAAATGCCAATTGCAGACGACCCATAATTTCGCGCGCAGTCGAGGCTTTGTTGGCCAAGATTGCAACACTCGCGTTTTCATTAAATAGAATATAATGCAATAAAAATGCATTTGCAGTGGTGGTTTTTCCAACCTGTCGAGGGCATAAACATATCGAGAACCTGTTATGGTGAAATGTATTAAGCATTTCTTCTTGAAAGTCCCACATCTCGAAGTTCATCAAGCCGCGATCAACGTTCACAATTTTCATATAGTGCGTGGCAAAATAAATGGGATCGTCAGCACACTTGGAGAATTCATCAAGCTCCAATTGCGAAAAATTGTGCTTGTAATCTATTCTGGGTAATAGGGGGTTGTTATTGTAGCCGTAATTAGCCATTGATTTATTTTATACTAAGGTTCAGATTACCCAAGCCACCGCCGCCAACAAGAGACAGCAACAACATTATCACGGCTAGAATAACTACAACCATAACAAGAATGCGGGCAACTTTACCGACAGGTTCAGGTAATGGAATATTGTCCAAGACGTACATTGCTAGCCAATACAGCAAACCTATTACGCAGATATAAACGATGATGGTTATCAGTGTGGTGATCATTATTTTTTGCTCCTGTTTTTTAACTTCTTTTCCATCTTATCAAGTGCAGGGTAGTAGTCTGGAAACTCACCAATGTGATCTGTGGCAATCTCGCGCGCTATTGCTTTATGCTTGGTGTGTTCCTTTTCGACGCCCATGCCTTTTTTAATTGCTTTCTTGATCTGTGCCAGTGGCACCTTAGACTTTTTGGCTATGGATTCAGGCGATGGTGTTGGGGTATTTAGAAATTCTTTGAACCCCTTGATTGGAGAGCGTTTAAATACCATTTTTTTCACTCTTTATCTTCTTGAGTAAGTCAGCGGTACTGCCGACAAAAACAGCCTTATCGACTTGAATGTTGTTTCTGATACCTTCATTTTTCAATTCTTTGGTTTTCTGCTGCAATTCTAATAAGTCTTTTGCGGTCTGACTGACAGCGGTAATCAGCTTACCTAGCACTTCATATGAGCGAGGAGTATCTAAGTCTTTGGCCAAATAAGATGCATTGTCGACGGCTTTCACGCCGCTGTCGATCAATCCCTGCAGTGTATGCCGAGCGATCAAGTAGTCTTTTTCGATGTCGGTGGCGTCTTCTGGTATCTCGACCATCGGCCTTGATTCGACTTCTTCTAGTGCTGGATCGATGTCGAATATCGTTGAGAGTTTATTGTCGCTCATGCTGTATTTGCCTCTGTATCTGGAAACTCTGTTATACGAACTGTATAACCATAGTCATCGCCCGGTTCTGCTGTTAATGGGTTTGGTGTCACAACGATTTCGGCCAGCTTGATTGGCCGTGCATCGAAGCTTGCAATGGTGTATGCCGCATTGGTCGAGACCGCACGAATTGTATTATTTATCGCAAAGTTGCCTTGTGCGCCGCCAATCATCAATCTGTGCGAGCCTTCTTCCCATTTCAGCACGATGCCATAGGCGCTGGCCGTGTCGAAATTGCTGCCCTGGTATATGGTATCTGAAATTTGAAAGGTGCCGTTGTTGCCCCGGTCGAGCTTCATCTTGATCACATAGCCAGTAACCAAGCTGGGGTCGTTGAAGATATTGGCGATGGCCTTGCGAATAATCTTTGGCGTAGTGATAGGACCGAAGAAATAGCCCTTCATGGTGAAGTTCAGTGTCCAGTATACAAACCTTGTCGTATCGCGTGGTCCCTCGTAAATAATTTGCTGATCGAGACCGTTAAGCGTAATTGGAATGTCTTTCATGAACCCAAGATCGGGAATGGGTGTAACAGTTACCGTGTAGGTTGGATTGAAATAGGGAAAAATTTGTTCAACAATCTGATTGCCGTCATCAATATTCTTGGCATATACAGTCAATTGAAAATCGATATTGTACGGTGCGCCCATGTATTGCGCTGAAACACGCGAGGCATTGTCTCCTTTGGCCACACGCAGCAAAGTGTTCTGTGCTCGCTCGGCATCCCTGGTAATATTGGTAATTTCGAATGACATCCTTGGCAAGATGTTCTGCAGTTCACGGAACACATCAGGATCAGAACTTAGGCGCGTCACCCAATGGTCCTTTGGTCCATATAGAATTGGTACCTTGAAGCGCGTCAGTTCATTGGTGTCTTCATCAGTATGCACAACAGTAATGTCGTCGAAGTGCGCGCCAAACAGGATCACATATCTTCGCAGCAGTTTGAAATAGAATGGTACGGCTGACATCATTGGTTAGCTGCGCCCCAATGGGTTGTTGTCAGGCACGATAAACACATCAGCCTCGGTATCGATTTTCTTGTTGTCAAACAGATCATACAGCACCTTGATGCCATAGTCGTCAATGCTATCGACAATCTGACCATTGGCCCCAGATACGGTGCCATGTAGACTGATGGTATTCGAGAAAACGCCTTTCACTTCCATCAATGAAATCGAACCATTGGCCGACACCCAATTACTGACGGTCGCTGCCGCCGACGAGTAAGCCAAGTTAGACCCTTGATAGACACGTTCACCCATGAAGAAATCGGTGTCGGCACTCACAGTGAAATTGATCGTGTACAAATAATTGTCGTTGATTTTGTCGATTGTTTCCACCCCAGTATCGACCTTTTCGTTACCATAACGGAACGTCTCGCATTCCATTTGATAAACGTATGGGAACTTGTTTCCGTGAGTGAAGAAAAACACTTCGTCTTCAACGAACACAATTTCTAATATCTTATTGAAAACAGGCACAAAAATCAGATCGCCTTCGTTTGGTCTGATGGCAATGGAGCTTGGCACGTATTTTTCGAAGGTGCGTTTGGTGACGGTTAGCGTGGCGTTTTCGCGAATTTCTGCGCCGAATTTTGAAAAGAATTCCTTGTCGCCGCCCCAGTCACTGATATTGCCCAGGTACATTTCTAGCATATATGCTCTCTCAAATCTTGACTGAATATTTTCGCCAAAAATCTGGTCAACTTCATCCCAAGCTTCACGAGGGAGATAGTAGACATCGCTGCCATGAATGCGAATAGATTCACACAGCAAGTCTTCATACAAATTTTGTTCGCTGGTTTTGATGCTTGGTGTTTGCCTGAAATAGTGGTTGGTTGCGATATCAGCCCCCTTTTAACCCATTATGAACGCGCTGGGTTTCTCATATGTGGTTCTAATAATCTCTTCAATCTCTGAAATTTCTTGTACACCTTCATCATACATCTGTTGCCCATTCATAGTTACGCCGCCGGGTAGTTGTATTCCTGCGAACTTTTTAAGATTTTGTCCCCACTGTTTCTTCATGTATGCGGCTACAAGTCGTTTCAGCATTCTGTCGTTGTAGACTTTTGGGACGGCTGTTGGGTCTAAGATGATATAGCCTTCAATGATGATCCATTCGTCTACGTCGATAATTCTATCCCAGTCCCAGTCTACGTACAATTTACTGGCATGGCGATTGAAGCGGATTGGCGTCTCACCAGTGAATAACATGTCCAAAGTGCGAATATGCTGCTGAGTGAGCACATAAGGCACAAACGATGTGCTGGTGAAATCGTATAGCTCATGCAGTCTCAACTGATAGCGCAGATCGAACATATTCACGGAAGCATTGGTTGAACCCAACGGAAAGATGCGCGTCACACCAATAATATTGTCAGTAATGGGAATATATCTATTTGTCTTGTTTTCTGCACTGATTTGATATTTGAGATACCAACGCTCGACACCGTCGAAGTGGAAGTCTTGCCAGTATTGGAACGCTGAATCGATGGCATCTTCAATCTGATCATCATCTAGGTTGACATCGAGTACAGGCCAACCAAGTTGCCGCATGCACCAGTCTTTTAGCTGTTCTCTTGTAGCAGGAATAGACATTTATTCGAAATTCCTTTTTACTTTGGCCATCTTGCATTGTCGTCATAGTCATAAGGAATGGTTTTAAGTTGTTCGATTTTATTTGATGCGTCACGAACACTTTTTATCCAACCCCAGGCTTGAGAGAGCGTGTCTATTTCAGCATATTCTGCATTGGTCCAAGTACCTTTTTCTTTCCGTATGTTTTCTAACTCCATGCCACGCGCCACCATATTGATTTGTTTCCATTGAGGAAAGCGTTCAAGGATGCGCCGATTAGCTTCAAGCTTCACCGCTGCTTGTTGTTGCTCGCGTGGAAAATTTGCTATGGTATATCTGATCTTGACGACATCTTTACCGATATCAATGTCTGTAAGAACATGTCCAAGTTCGCCCCTGCATTTCGGCGTTTCACCTTCAATGACCGGTCTCAGTAATGGACCACCATCGGGGGCCTTTTTATGTGTTGCGATCTTGGTGATATCGTCTATGTGACGAAATTCTTCTACACTACCATTTTGAATATATGCATATTTGGCCATGTTTTCAATCCGTTGCTGCATTAGTTGTAAAGTAAAGTGTAATACCATGAAGTCTAGCATCAACTGCTAATGTATCACTACCATCCGAAGGCGATCTCCAGACACGAAATGCTACCAAATCTTGTGGAGAAATCGATCCAGCAATAGTTATTGCTGCAGATTCGCCACCAATGTAAATAGTATTTGGATTACCACCAGTATCTCCAGTCCCTTGCGCTGCTCCAAACGGCACATCAATACCGTCTGCATCTGAGAATGCAACAGCATCAATTGCCCAAACAACGCCAAAATTTACTGATGTCGCTGCATGAGACCATACAGCACGAAAAGTTATTGTTCCTTCATTCCAAGATTCCGGCATTCGTATTGCAAATTCTGCCAATTCTTGTGTAACAGGATCAAAATCCAATGTTTTTATTTGATTTAGATAAATTGACGTTTGTATTTGACCTGAATAAGGACCATTTGTTATGCACGGTATCATAGCTAGAGAGGGAATCCAAATTGTTTCTCTGCCTGCAGTTTTGACAGCCTTAGTATTAAGCGTCATGGCAACGGTGCCGCCACCAGTACTGAAAAGATCAAATGTAGTCGTACCGGCTGCACTATTATACACTCTAAATGCTTCATTATAAACATCGGTAGTCCAATCAGTGTGACTTCCTGCACCTTCCCATTGAAGTTCTCCACCTTCAGAAGTATCATCTTGTTTTAGTACCAAAACACTTGGTCCTATAGTAGTGACGGAATTAGCTTTAGCAAATGCTGCATTAGCTGTCACAAACGCGCCATTGGCTCGATAACCTGCACTATCGCTTCCGGTATTGGCTTTACCAAACGCGGCATTGGCTATTATACCTGCGGTATCACCTGCCGTATTAGCTTTGGTAAACGCACCGATAGCTCGAAAATTAGCATTATTAGCTTGAAGAAAAGCCCCATTGGCGACAATGCCTGGAACATCACCTGCTGTATTAGCTTTAGCAAAAGCGCCAATAGATTGTAAATTGACGGTGTTGGCTTGAGTAAAAGCACCGATGGCCCTGAAATTGGCGGTATTGGCTTGAACAAAGGCCCCAATCGACTGTAAGTTTACAGTATTGGCTTTTGCAAATATGCTAACATCAATAGTTTCCATCTCATTGGTTTTACCAACAAGTTGATTGACTCTGTTCATCCAAGTCAAATAAGTGTCAGATAATGCTACATTTGAAAGTGCTGTCATCAAGCTTTCCTTTTATATAATTCTATTTATATTAGCCGCTAAATTCCCCATATTCCCAAATAACAATGCAGCCATCCCCACCATTGCCTCCATACGCGGAATTGTCTCCACCGGGTTCGGCACTATAAGACCCGCCGCCACCGCCACCACCGTACAGGCTACCCGCAGTACCAAATGCATCATCAAAGTTAGCTCCAGCCCCACCGCCACCGCAACGACTAGCGCCGCCATTACCTCCAGATAACGTGGCAGCTGCTGTATAACTTAGTCCATTTAGCCATTTTCCCGGTTCACCGTCTTCACCTGTAAGATTTATGTCACCGTTACTTGCCACACCACCAAGCCCCCCTGAACATCCCCAATAAACGTGATCGCCGCCATTCTGCCCCGCATTACCAGTAACTACTATTCCGTCTACTGTAAATGTTGATGAAGTTTGAGTGGCAATATATTCGTCATCTCCGCCATTACCAATTGTATAGGAATATGAAGTGTCTCCCGTCGTAGCAAATGTTTTTATAGCACAACCCCCTCCTCCTCCGCCGCCGCCACTTGAAACTCCCAAACCACCACCCCAAGAATTACCACGAGCACCACCACCGACAACTTCAACCGTCATTAAAACTGTATTTGCATTTGTGGTGAAAGAAGTACCGCCAATTAATGTGATAACTCTTATGAGATATAATGTATTTGCCATTTTAGGTATATTCCCAAACGATAATTAAACCTTGAGCACCATTAGCACCTTCAGAACTAATCCCAGGAGCGCCCACTTTATATGCACCGCCACCACCGCCACCGCCATAATTATGGCCTGGAAGTGCA